>Ga0065711_1040661_pt1 | contig 16785 bp, 17 predicted proteins | sample Hoacrofraction12_FD_59098 | JGI IMG/M metagenome (GOLD analysis project Ga0065711, IMG submission 59098) | Hoatzin crop microbial communities from Cojedes, Venezuela - Epithelial fraction 12 v2 (version 2) | ecosystem: Host-associated > Birds > Digestive system > Esophagus > Crop | place... | reverse complement strand
CAACCTGTCGTCCACCAGGCCACCTAGGTCCCTCTCCACAGAGCTGCTCTCCAGCAGCTCAGCCCCAAGCCTGTACTGGTGCCTGGGGTTGTTCCTCCCCAGGTGCAGGACCCTGCACTTGCCCTGGTTGAACCTCATCAGGTTCCTCTCTGCCCAGCTCTCCAGCCTGTAAGACGCTGTGTCGCTGGCGCCAGCAGCAGCTCCGCAGCCCACAGACCTTGTGCACAGGAGGACAGCTGTCCCCTCGCAGGGACCAGGGGCACGGGGGGGTTCCTGTGTCTCACTGCCCCCTCTACTGCGCTACACAGCCAAACTAACTCCTTTGGGAAAATCTGTGCTGATTCTGCCTGGCACAGCAGCTTCCCGGGCTTCAGTGCTCTGCCTGACGGACAACCTGTTCTCCATCCCACCCCATGTGCCAAGGTGCCTGATCCCCAGCCCCATCCAGCCCCACAGCCCGCCCGCGGCCGTGCCATCGCCCGCCAGCTCTGGACGCGCTCCTGGAGAACCCATCTCACCGCCCTGGGGTCCGAGTGCCCCCCACTGCCCCGTTACCCCCCGCTGTGGCACCCACGCCTGGCGGGGAGCTCTGCTGGGGCCCAGTGGGGTGTGGAGAGGGACGCATCTCGCCCCAGCCCAGCCACCGCTCCGAGCTCTGCGCACCGAACAGGGGACGGTCAGCAGACAGGCAACTCCGGTGTCAGCACCCGTGCATGCGGCGCTGCCGACAGGCCGACCGGTGCTGAGCAAACACCCCGCTTTTCCTGACAGCCGCTGTCCTGCCAGGATCGCCCGAGACCAGACATTCGCTGCAGCAGGGCTTTCACATTAGCCTGGGTCTCCGGGGCCACCCCAACGCCCGTCTTCTCACCCACGGCATCGCCCTGGCGTACGGCGCAGCAGAGCCGCCGGCCCACGGCGCTCGCCGCGTAGCTCCACCTTGCTTGGTGTTCGCCCGACCCGCCAACCCCCACAGCCGGGGCCCGGGGCACGTTACGGGGGGATGAAGCACACAGAGGGAAAGACAGCACCAGAGAAGACGAAACTCAGAAGAAGTGGCGTTCCAGGCTCCGCTCCCTGGGAGGAGAGGCGTGCAGGCGGAGGCTGGGGAGTTGTCTTCCCGCTGGGTATCAATTGGTAAGGGTGACGCTGCGTTAGCGTGGCTTTTACAGCCATTTGTAAGTCACTCTGGGGACCGTATTATATTGAACAACCTTTTTTTTGATTTAAAGGATTTTTCTAGTAAGAGGTCATAGATAGAAAGGTGAAACAGATGTTTCCAAAGGCAATTCCTGTCCAGACCCCTACTCCAATTTCTTGAAATTGCTGCAATTACCATACCAAGAAGTGTTTCATATGTCAGGGACAAACCACCGCAGCTAAGGCAGCCAGCATTTATTAGCAGCTGACAGTGTCAGCACCGGGAAGAAAAAATTACCTGTATATTACAATAAACTTCATTAGTTCAAGCCACAGTGGAAACGGCCACTTGGGAAACTGTTGATAAAATTTCTGGTGTGCACGCAAGCCATAATAGAGATAAAGAGCATCATACTTCCAGGAACACCTCCCACTGCCCAAAGAGCCCCCGCAGGGAGAAGACCCCGTCCCCCATGATGCCGGCGGGTGCGGATGGGGCCGTCCCCCTCCAGGGCATGGCGGCTGCTGCTCCAGGGAGGGGGCTCGGGGGGAAGCCCGAGAGGCCCCTGAGACGTCGGTGGAACCATGGACAAGTCACCTTCTGAGGGACTTCAGAAGAAAACAACAACATCAACGGAGTAAAAGCTGAAAGTCACTGAATTCCCCCAGAAAACACTTTTGTGCTCGCCCATCACAGACTTCAACACTCGATGTTGCTCCTGCAAGCCCCATTCTCCCCAGCTCGGTCTCGCGAGGGCCGTTACCCCAACGGCACAACCCGTCTAATTCAATGCACGCTTACTTACACCGAGTTATTCCCGAGTTTAAAAGCACCTTCACATAAGTGAAACTCACGCACGGGTTTAACTCAGGAAAGCAGCGCGGGCTCTTCAGTTTGTGTTTAGGTTTTGTGATACGCGGCACGCACCTACACAAGCGGCTCTGAATCCCCGTGTGCTCGCACCCTCCCCTGCCAGGGAAGAGACCCAAATTCTAAAATTATCCACTCAAAACGAGCATTTTCTCAGCCCACTTTGTATCAGCAGCCACTGAGTAATTCACAGCAGATCTAAGATTAGCTGACGAAGTGCAGTGACTCATCAGCCGAGCCTCCGCGCCGCTGGGAAAATCCAGCTTTTCTTTAGCAGCAGAGCTTCAGCCTTGGAAATACATAAATACGGTTTGGAGAGGCTACAGCAACACGAGGAGGCTTATTTAAAACTCACTGATACAGAGAGTTGTGCCTGTGATGCCCTTCCCCTAACTGCATCACGCTCACGTGCAGTAGCGCGGGGTCGTGCCCGGGACTCCCCACGGCAAAGCCGGGGCTGCCCCGCGGTGCCGAGCGGGCGAGGGTCCGGCCGAGCAGGAGCACGCAGCGACACCGCACCAGCCAGCAAAGCCGGCCTTCAAACCGCTCATTAGCGCACACCCATGAGCAAATTAAACCCATGCAGGATCATTACAGGCTTCTGCAAACGACGCTGTTGAGCAAAATGATGGGGTGGAGGAAAGTCATCATCAGAATCAAAGCCGAGAGGATCCCCACCCCCACGCCAGTTATGAGACGCAAAGCAAGACCCAGTTCCAGTCCCGGCTCCGGACCCCTCTCCCGTGTGCTGGTTGGGGCCGCGGGGCCGGGACCCCCGCCAGCCCTGGCCCCCTACAGTGCTGGCGTCCCCCGGCCCGGCCCCACCGGGTTTCAGGGGATTTGGCCCCAAATTGCTTCCCCGCCCCAGGCTGGGCAATGGGAAGCCCGCAGCCCGGCACGGGGGGCCCGGCGATGGGGGCCGAGCCCCAGGGGGCAGCCCCAGCCCCTGGCACGGCAGGGCCCTGCACCCCTCCCAAACTGGACCCCCAGCACCCCATCCTCACCCGCCCCGAGGGTTTGCAATGGAAAACCCAAGCCCCCCCTCCCCGGCCCAAGCCCGTCGGTGGGGGTTTGCTGTGTGTGGGGGTCTCTATTTCAGCCATGCTCTGTTTCAAGCCACCTCAGGCTGCGGTTATCAAAGCCAAATGCTGCAGGTTTTGGTGTCTAATGAAAACCAGCTTACAACTGATGTGTTTGTCCTGAGGAATCAGTTTTGAAAGCAACTTGCCCAACTTCATGCTTTACAATATACACTTCAAAAAAAAAAATTGAGTTAGGGGAAAGAAAATACTTTCCGTACACGGCAGACAGCCGGGATGTGGGCAGGGATGGACACACGGACACGCCGAAATGGCAGGGATGCTCGGGGCGCCGTGGCCTCGGGGGTCACTGCCGAGGGATGGGGCAGATGTGGGGCAGTGGGACCCCAGGCCCCACCCAGCTACCAGGGCTTGGGGTCCCTCCCCAGTCTCGCAGCAGAGCCATTAATCTCTGGACATAGGAAAAAAAAAAAACAACACATCAAGGCTGCTTAGAAGCCCTCTGCTACAAGCAGTAATAAAAAATGTGTAGTAGTAATAATCTTAAGGTCTAGCAAAGTAAGAAAATTACTACATATGGGAATAGCAGGTATTTCTTTTGCCAGCATAGAGCTACTTTCATCTTTAACTGTTCCATTTCCCATTTTCTCCTACCTATTAAGGGATACCATAGCTCCGGGAAGGATTACCGTGGCAAGGCTGCATCCAGTCTGGGAGGACAGATCAACGTCCAGCGTAACTCTTGCTAAAATCCAGCACGTCTGGCTGTCAGGACAGCTTCTCCCCTGAGGAGTGAAAACCAGACTGGTGCCAACAGTGACTGAAGTGCATTGAGAGTGGCAAACGGTGATGCTGCCGCCCCGGGCTGTGCCCGACTGGAGAAGGAGTTTTGGCTGACTCTGGCTTTCTGAGATGACCCAGCGGAGCTGTTCCACTTCTCTTTGATCCCACAGCAGCGCTGGGGCTGCCATCCCACCCAGCGGGGACGCGCTTTGCTCCGCCTGTCCCTCCGCAGCCGGGCTGTCCTCGCACCGGCAGCACACGTGCCACGAGCTCCAGGGTTGGAGGGCAGGTCCCTGCTCCTGGCCGCAGACCTCTCACGGAGCAGGGAACTCGCCGGCGAAGGCCACGGGCTCGGAGCAGCAGGGGCCGGTGGCTGCCGCTGCGCCGGGGATGCGCGACCACCCCAGCAGACACGCAGCCCCGAGGGGTCCCGCTCGGCGCCGGGGCCCGCACCAGTGCCGCGATGGGCTGGGGGCAGCCAGCCACCGTGGAGTGGAAACCAGCAGCTTCAAAGACCCGCCTGCAGGTGTGCAAGACGCTGACGGAGGCTAGCGGAGCGCACTAGGGCAGTGTCGGAGAACTGCGAGTCCAATGAAACACTCCTCCAAGAGAAAAAAAAAAATAGTGGCCGCACTCCCTGCTTTTCGTTAGGCTTTCAGCGCACTGCTTGGCCAGCTTGTTCCAACACAGGGGACCCGCGGGGCCGGCTGGCTCCTGCCGTCTGGGCAAGCGGCACTGCCGGTGCTCCGGGGCAGGTCTGCATCCGTCTGCTCCCCCCGCGGGCTCCCGGACGGCCGGGCCTGCCGGGAGCGGGTTGAGTCAGCCTCCAGGGAACGCCATCACGGCCCCCAAAACGCGCACTAGCATCAATACAGCTTCGAGATGTCAATAATCTTACTGGCCATAGCTCAGCTGGGAAAGGAGAAGTGAGGAGAAACAGTCGAAAATGATGAACTTGCAGGCACCGCTACCCAGTGTTGGGAATCCTCTCCCTGAGCGCAGCCCCACAGGTCCCTCACCAGCGGCAAAGGCAAAGTTTGGGAAAGGGATTTCCATCCCCTTCACTTCAAAACGCCTTTTCCCTATCCAGTGCCAGGCCAGGGAGAAAGCCGAAATTCCACAAAGTCCAACGATGAGAAACGTTCGCTTCGGGTCAGCGGGAAAACCCGAGGAACTCCGCAGCCGACCCTGCAAGGGCGAAGGCCGGCAGGGACCTCTCCTGCGGGCCGCACCGCGCCGCCGGCTGCACAGCCCCAGCCACCCCCCCAAAAAAAAGCCAAGTTTTCTGACATTGTAAGGCCGTTGTGCTGCACAGGGCGCTGCAGGGAGGCGCGGGGCCTTCCCGGGCTACGGCAAGAGGCACCTCGGTGGGCGGGAGGAGGGTGTCGGGGCACGGGCAGCCCCCCGGCAGAGCTGGGAGCACCGCACGGAGCAGGCAAACAGGCCGCATGCTGACTACACGGCCGGTAAAAATCCCGTCAGCGCCTCGGGATCCCTGGCAGAACCAAAGCCACCGGGGTTTTCACTCCGCGAGTCCCTGGGGTGGCTTTCTTGGCGTGGAACACCAGGCGACTTAAACCCCGGCCGCGCGTAGCCAGGGGTCGGAGTGAGCCCCGTAACGAAGCACGCCGGGCGGGGAGACCGCGGCTCCCTGCTCGCCCGCTCCCCGCTCCCCCCCGGCCACGACGCAGCCGCCACTTTCTCAGCTACGGCTGAGCTCCAGGCGGGCACTTTATCCCTGTCACCAGCCCTCGCTGCTGACTCTTCCGAGCCAGCCCGCAGCTCACGCAGCAATAGAAGCTGTTCGGTTAGGCCACCTACACAGCTCGTTCCTTTTCATAGATTTAGTAAGTCAGAAAAGACAGGACACAAAGATTTGGTAAGAAACCATGCTTTTGAAGCGAAATAACTGGACTCCCTCTCCAGTTGCCCCATGGGAGGGTGCGTGGCAGCAGGCAGCGCCCGCCCGGGGCAGGGAGCCTGCCAGCTTTCGGGACCGCAAACCTGCTGAAGGCCCGTCGGACCTGAGGCCACGCTAAAGGAATGTGGATTATGCACACAAAATCCCATCTACAGATTCAGAATATCAGCAAAATGACTTATTACAAAAAATACCGATGGGTTCAGTATTGGTTTGAATAACACTGGAATAAAATACTGAACACTCCACCCCCCCCCAGTGAAAACCACGCTCGGATTCTGCAGGGCTTGCATTCAGGAAATCAGCTGTGGGAGCTGAAGCACAGCTGTAGCGTTCGGGAGGAAACCTCCAAAACCACAGTGCGGAGCAGCGGAGACTATAATCAGCCTTTAGTGTAACAAAAATTGAAATGGACTGAAAAAGGTCCATCATTTCCTAAAGCCATGCACAAGTTTTAAAAGTATAAGGAGGGAAACGTTAAAAACTGAACAAAAAGTGAAATTTCACAGCACACAGGAGTCTGCTAATGATGTTCAATGGGTAGCACAGAACCTGCTACAGAGAATACTAAAGACCACTTACTATTCCTGAACATTGCCATTTAGGTTTTAACCCAACGGAGCTTTTCATCTGACAGAATAAAAGACTAAAGTAAGCCATTCAAACTTCATTATTAAAAATGACATTTAGAAACTTCTACATTAGCTTTTTAAAATAAGTTAAGAAATGAAACATCAGTGTGCTCTTGCTTTATGTTTTCGCATTTGCTGAGAAATTATTTTCATCTGTCTGCATAACCGTCGAGGCAAAAAGAGCAATTTGCTGTGAGATTTTTGCTTTACGCCTTGCCAAAACCAAAGAATAATCTTTTCACTGAGGTGAAGCGAGCCAGCTCCTTCGGCTCCCACATGCAGACCCAGCGTTGTGCTCTTTGCTGGGCTACAGCTCAAGGCCGGTGTTCAAACCCCTGCCCGGCACAGAGCCGCCGAGCTGGGACCCCCGTGCCCAGTCCACTCGCACGCCTCCAAGCACTATTTTCTCTGTTATCGTGGTTTTTTTGAAACTCTGTAGTGGTTCTTAGTAAAGTGGCAAAAAGCCGGTGACTCACCTGCAGTGCCTAAATTCCACGGGCCTGCTTCGCTCCGTAAGCCGGCGTTCGCACCGACACGCGTGCGTCCGGCCGCCCGGCATCACAAGGGCAAAGCACAAAACAAGGCACCCCGGCACACGCAGCCCTCCCAGCAGCAAACCAGTCCCCAGCCTTCCCGCCGCTGACACAAGCCCAGGTGAGGGTGAACACCCACATTTTTCCCTTCACCTCTGCGCTGGCCAGGAGTCTGGGTCAGCAAGAGTCCGTTGTTTGCTTTCTGACGGGCCCGGCAATGCCAGGGGTGCCGCACGTCCCGGTGCCAGGACCACAGGAGCTGTGCCCTGGGTGACAGGGGACTCGCAGGACACAGCGACCTGCCCGGGAAGGTGGGGAGGGCTTCTCGCAGGGTGGCACGTACTCCTCCACCGGCGCCCAGCAGCACGGCCGCTGCCCGAGGGCGCGAGGTGACAGGACTACCACGGCAGACAGGTTTGCGCTGGGCGGCTCAACACCCGGCAGAGCTCGTCTGTGTGCACCAGGGGCTTTACTGCGGAGCCAAAATATCACAGGGAAAACTCTGGGACATCCCCTCTTCAACAGCGCTGTCCTGGGGACCACATCCCGCTGGGCTCCCGCTTACCTTCTCAATCCGTTTCATGTCCCAGGCCTAGAGAAAATCCGTGGCCCCAAGCGCGAGGCGTGGTCATTCTCTCTCCCACCCAGAGACCGAACGCCGGGTCCGGAGGCTGCTTCTGCCCGTCCACGGGACTTGCGTGACAGACGCGCGCCAGCCTCCTCGGCACGCGGCCGCAACGCGCGTGCTGCTCTCGGCGTCTCCCTCGGCCGCGCAGCAGCCCTTCGCCAGAGACGGGCGCAGACAAGCGCCTTTCCCGAGAGCACGGGGGAGTGGGGGCTTGGTTATTTTTGTTTTGCCTTTTTTTAAATTTTATTTTTCGAATGAACAGAAGGCTGCCTGTAACTCCCTTCAGCTCACTGCTGCAATAACACAGCCAAAAAGATCGGCAACGCTTTTTGGCACAATAAAGAAACGTGTGAGCAGAAAACACAAAAACTACCGCACATAGCCATCGCTAACCCTAGGCCCAGCTCGAGAAGATGCTAGAAACAAGCCCCACAAAAACTGCTGCAGACAGACAGGCAGGGGCCGAGAAAGGCAGAACTGTTGTCTCCACGAGCGGGAGCACTCACCGCGCAGGAGCGTCTCTGCCAGCCAAGCAGTCCGCTCGGGAGACGGGCGCAGCGGCCGCCCAGGTAAACAACTGCTCCACAACGGCTTCACACAAGGTGCAGGAGCACGCCCCTCCGCTGCATACTGCTGTCCTTTCTACCCTTATTTTCGGAAAACAGGAAGCTTATTGATTTGTTTGCAGAGGCTGCCAAAATCAGTCCTGGGAGACAGACGTCCTGTTTCAGCACTGCATTTTAGTCTGCAGTTTTTATACCACAGCCTTCCAACTGTTTCAAGGGAAACACATTTGACTCATTGTATGCTCTTACTGAGACTCAGCAGAAGGCTTTTTTCGGTGTCGAACTCTTCTTGTTAAACTTTGTTGCTGTTAAACAGAAAAGGGAAGCTCTAACCCCTCTTGCTGACATTCAAAAGACCACGATATGAACGAGCACGAAGCAGGAAAGCACGAGGCTGAATGTTCTCCGACCCGCTCGCTCTTCTGCTTCGGCACTAGCTCGTCGCGGTGCTTGCTGACACTGACCAAGAACAAACAGCAAGCAGAGCCTCTGCAACGATCCTGTGCTCGAAGGCAATCTTCTGCACGCAGACAACATTTTCCCTAGCAGGGACAACTCTCAACTGTCTTCTCCAGCATCAGAAGCAACGGATTACCACAAATTAATGTTTCTAGACTGAGAGAATCCAAGGGAAAGCTAGACCAATGCAAAACTAAAAAAAATAACCAATAGTTTCAAAAGCTTGTCCATAGGTCACTTCAGTTCGTCAAACATTTGTACTCTAAATCTGGGAGAAAAGCTGCAGGCTGCTTGTTTTCTGGTTTTTAAAGACTGCCGATCGTTCCTGGTCACATCTAAGGATGCAGATCCTTTCTGTCCAGCGACATGCGTCCAAGGGGCCTTCAGTTCGGCTCATTGACTAGGTGTGAACGCAGCAGCCAGTCCCAAAGGTGAGCCCGCTCTCCGGCTGGCCAGCCTCCCCTCGGGCCTGCAGGGCACGCCAGGGCTGTGTGCCTGCCGCCGCAGGTGACCCACGGAAGGAAGAGGACGGTTAGGACAGAACCCACCCCAGCTGCCAGGTGACTGGCTGTGCACGTACCTGAAAACACCGATTCCCTCAGCTCTGCAGTAAACGACACGAAAAAGCTTTAACACATGCAATGACAGCCACGTAGCTATGTTGCACATTTTCCAAGTTTTAATAGACACAAAAGTGAGTCCATTGTACTTAAGACACTACAATGATTTCATCCTATTGCATGTCCTGCTCCAATTACATTTCTCAGAGTACAGTATTGAGTAAAAGTTTGGTAGCTTTAAAATTAACAAGTGTGTGAAATCTGTAAGTAAAATAAGCAGCAGCAATAATCTGGGGGATTTTATCAAGAATAGCTAACTTTTAAGTAATAAATACATTCCAAGTTGTGGTTTTTGCTGTTCTCCTAGTTCATTGCCATATGACTTGTCAAATTCTCATTCTAGGGTAAGGTATCCTTAAGACTTTCCTGCCAGCCTCACACCAGAAGGGCCACCTAACTCCAAGCCCCGGTGCCTGTCACCTGTCCCAGATGAAAAGCAGTGCAATCTGACAAGGAAACTCGTCCTCCCGCCATGCGCACGGCAACCTCCAGATTCTCCTGGGGAGCACGTCAGGATGTTTACCGGCTTCGTGACCCTCTAGGAGAACAGCTGTGCTCTTATCTTCTGTTACCTTGAAGAGAGTGAAAGAGGGAGAGGTTACTGCAGGCAGCACGGAACGGACCGGCGTTAGCGGTGAGGCAGACGCTCCGGGTTTCCTCTAAATATAGCCAGGAATTCTCCTGCTCCCGGCTGGCCCGGCAGGCAGAAACAGCAGCAGCTACAGCTTTGGAAGAAACTCGTCAAGTTAACAAACCCAAAGTAAGAGCGGGAATTTTCTCCAAGGCAGACACGGTGTGAATTTCAGTGACGATAATAAATCTTCAGTCTCCGGCTTAAAGACTTTTCAGTTCCCGTTCAGGGTGGGTTACTGTAGGTTAATCTGCCACGAGGCCCTGCAGAGAGTGCCACGTGAAGAACATCTGCCTCCACTTTTCAAACACATCTATAAAATAGGATTATTTTCCCCTTGAGAGCAAGCCATACAGAAGCTTTTCTAAGTACCTGCAACCGCTCAAGACACGGCGGGCTGCCGCAGTGCCCGGTCACGCGTGAGCGCGGTGGCAGAGCAGCCACGCCGCGTCCTCACTCCGCCTCGGAGGCGTGGGACACCCCGCTCGCCCGGGCTGCGGCAGCGGGCGCGTGGCACGGCAGCGCTGCGGAGCCCGCGGCACGGCTTGACGCGTTACGCTGCTGTCACCCGGCCTCCTCGCCAGACTCCGGCCACCGAGGGCAGACGGCAGGCTCGAAGAGAGACGTCTGCTGGAGAGGGATGTGCCTGTCCCAACAAAAAACCACGGAGGAGAGAAGTCCTCGTCTGTACCCATGCATGCCAGCGGTACTCGCGCTGGCCCTGTAACTCAGGCCACGGAGTGGAAGCCTTGAAGGAGTTCAAAGGGGGCATCCGCTTGTCTTGAAGATCAAGTGAGGAAACCAGAAGACAGGTGAAACAACTCGGTGATACAGAAATGAACCAAAAAAAGGCACGGAGATCTACACTTACAGTCTTCAACTGCAAAAGCATCACTGCACCACACTTCCGTGCCAAATCAACTAACATGGCCGAGCCAGAGCCACGGGACGCGCAGGCTCAAGCCCATGTTCCTGACAAACAGGATTAATGTCATGAAGCAAAAGATCAAAGACCTCAAAAACTCCTCACAGCCGAGGTTTGTGACTTACAAGCACAGAGCACAATAAACCAAGAACAGCAACACCAAACACAGGAAGACGATCACATCTCCAACGCTGCTGAAACCCCAGCAGCACCTCTTCCATGGGCACGGGACCAGACGCGAGACCGATCTGCCCAGACTCCGCATCCAGAATGATCCCTCAGAACTGCCCACGCAGCTGAGATGGAAGGGCTGACTCAGCGCACCACGAACATCTGCCCTAAAACCCGTATTCCGGAGAAGGTCTGCAATCAGGTTTCACAAACTCCTCCGGTATTTAGCAGAATCATCCTGCTCCTAAGAAACCGGGATGTCTCCCAAGAAGGCTCTATTACCTACAGTCGACAGAGTACAAATTTGTACTTAAATCTTGCCAGGGAATCTATTCCATTTGCCTTCCAGTGAGTGGTGAGATTTTCAAGAGCACACAACAAACTCACTTGCAGGCTTATTACCTTACACCCACCGAAGCCTTAGCGAGGTCCATGGACTTGGAAGAACAACCCTCAAGTGGCTTTTGCAAAAAGCTGACCCTTTAGAGACAGACTACAGATCGAGAAGATTTGGTCTAAACAGGAAAAAGATGCATTTCCTTGCTGAGGAGGTGACAGCGAGCCCTCGGGCCGGTTTTGTTCTTTGTGATGCTCACACTTGGAGGAAGGAAGCATCACAACAGAAGCACGACGCCAACTGACCCGCCAGCGAAGGCTTCTGCCCGTGCACGGGAAGACGCTGCCGGCCGTAGGGACAGCGATGAGGCTGACCCGCAGCCGCTCGCCGGGGTCACCTGGGGTTCTCTCCTCCAGCAGCAGAAGGCTGGTGCTACCAGCAACACAGCAAACTGCTTTAAAACAGCTGATGCTCCACGTCCCGAAGAGCTGAAACCTCACCACCCTGCTCGGCTCTGCGTGCTGCGGACGCGTGGGGGCTCATCCCGGCCTGGAAACACAGAGCCCCGCAGCGCAGCCCGGCAAGGGGGCAGAGGCTGCCTCCTACCAGAGCTCAGGATCTGTTTTCGGCAGCTCCTGGGCAGACCCAGGAGTCTTCAACACGTGTTCAAGAGGAGCAACAAACACAGCAACAGTCACTCGTATGTTCCCACTGCATCGCTGGAATACTTCAGAGCTTTCTGTTTAAAAAAAAAATAAAAAAAATCTTGAAGATGGAGCAGCAGCTTAAACACCACATTCTGGACATCGCTGCAGGCTCGGCACACGCATGAGCAACGAATACATAACAGACTGACTCAGGACAACGGCATGATCTAGCAGCCCGTGTGCTAAGCTGTACGTCGAAAGGAAAGCCAAGAAAGCTCTCCTGAAGCCAAGTGCTTATTCATAATAAAAAAAAATGACGTTTTGGATTAAATGAAGCCATTCACAAACTCAGACATCACAGCCACAGCAGAGTGCACAGAGCGGATTTATCTTCCGAGGCAACTGCACCCCGAGCGTGCTGGTGTGCGGGGACCCTGCTCGGGCCAGCTCTGCCCGCAGCCCCGCCTGGGGACTCGTGCCTTGACCCTCCTGGCGAGACATGTGCGGGGCACCCCGCATCCCTCCGCGGCACGGCGAGCACCCCGCACCCCGCGCCTCTCGCCTTCGTGAGCGCGCCCGGCACGGCACGGAGGGGTTCCTGCGTGCCCTGGCACTGCCGGGCTGTGCCGCTGCCACCAGCAGACACTCGCAGGCTCGCTCCAGGGAAGAGCCAGGGACATGCACACGTGCTGAGCCAGAGTTCGGAACCCTTCCCCGTTGGACAGACTCTCTGGAAAGCCCCAGAGCGCTGCGGCGTGGAATCCCTCTCCCGTCGCAGCCCTGCGAGCAGCACAAGCCCCGGTTACCCTGCGTGTCCCGGCAGGCTGGGAAGCAATGGCAGCAAGAAGCCTGCTGATTTTCTCCGCCATAAGACAATTAACAGCAGGCTGTAACTGAGCATGGCCACATCAGTCTTCCTCCAGACTTCTCCCCCTGGGTAAAGGGCAGCGAGGCAGTCCTGGCCCAAGCTCAGGAGGATCAAGCGGCCGTGTCTTCCCGCAGCCCCGAGGAGGAGGGCTGGGGAACCCACAGGACCCGTGACAGGGGCCGTGCGGCTCCCGCAGGCCTTCATTCCTCCAGACAGCACCTGGACCAGCCCGAGCCGCCAGCGGAAGGGAAGGAAGGGCAGAGAGGCTGCTGCTGGCAGCGGTCCGAGATGCTCCTTCCTTCCCATGCTCTCCTCCCGTGGGAAGGGGGCTGGGGCGCGTGGGGTTACTGGATCGCCGCCGGGACCCCCGTCCCTGACCCGCCGGAGGGGATTCTGGAACCGCCTCCCACTCCCAGGGCATCAGGATCCGCTGGCTTGAGCGGGCTGGCAGCTACGTTCTCCAGTACTAAACCCTATCGTCCGAGCATCTCTACGACAAATCCTGTATCGGGTTTGAGGGATTTCTGCTTTTAGAAAGGGCTGCTTTCTCCATGAAGAAAAGACTCAAGTTACCGGCTTGAATCAAAACAGAGCAAGTCATCATTCATAAGGGAAGTTAAACTGGTAATTTTGCTACAATTCTTTTCTTCAGCTGCAGGGAGCACACAGGAAATGTGCTTTATAAAGAGAACTAGTCTGTCTGCTCCTGCAACAGCAAGAACTGGTACGCCAGTTAAAAGCACTCACTCCTTCAGAAATTAATCAACTTATGAAAAAAAGCCTTCATTAAAAAAATGCCCTGCTCCTCCCTTCCAGAGAGCCGTGGATCCCCGGTGACCAGAGATGGTTACCCGGCCACCGCGGGGCAGCTGAGGGAGTTCGTGTGGGAAAGGCGCAAGCCCACGAAGCCGTCGGGAGCCTCCTGCCAATGCGAGATGAGCCACGTTCACCCCACGCCGCGCCTGCAGGGCCGGGAGCACAGGGAGCTTTCTGCGGCCCGCGGGCACCGGGGCTGGCCCGGCGGCCTCGGCACGGGCGGGAGGCGCAGCCCTCGCCCTCAGCACCAGACAGACATGGCTGCCGGTGAGCGCGGCAGGACCCCACGCTGCTCCGGGGCACAGACGGCTCCAGCAGAACCGAGAGAGCACTTCCCAGCTCACCGAAGAGCCGGAGGTCTGGGGCGCAGGGACTGTAGGTATGGAGGGCACAAGCGCTCCAGAGGCCGAGGTGTTAAGCCCCACCTGTGTCGTCACTGCTGGACACAAGAAGCCTATCTCAGACCTACGTAACCTCAGGACGTGCAAGAGTTCAGGAACCAGCTAATGCAAAGCTCACAAAGGTACGTATAGAGTGCAAAGCAGATGCATCAGGCAGACTAAAAAAATAAATACACCAGGCACCAGCCCATCCCCATCCAGTCGGCAGGGTACAGGCAAGCAGCTTCCCTCAGCCTTTCGTCAGGCGGAAGCTAGAGTTTGTCACTCTGCCAACACACTCCCCTTCACCTTGATCCCAGTGTCAGCGACGGGTGCTTATGGAAAAAACCAAAACACGTACCATGGCTGGAAAACAACAGCTTGCGAGTTTTTCAACATTTAAGAGTCTTCACGCTGATTTTTGGGTTCAAAGTCCTTTCATACCTGAGCACTAAAATGGGAAATAGCTGCCTCACCCACTGTGCCACCAGGCCTCACGAGCCAGCAGCTGCACTGCCATCAACGACGCAGGCTCCTGCGCGGAGATCCCGTTCACTGCAGAGCAACAAGCACCCTTCTCTACACAGAGCTATCTGCGAGTTCCCAGAACGCCCCTGCTCCTTCTCGGCCCACAGCAGCCTCTCTGTGTGCAGCCTGGAGGTGCTCAACACTCTGCAGATACCTGCTTCCCCGCAACACAAGCAGATGAACTTTTGAGCCTTACCCAGCGAGGCACGCGGAGTCCCTCAGCAAGGGCTTCGCCCCTCGGTCGGGGCCGTGCCGCTGCTCCAAGCCGCTGCCAGCCAGCCCTCTGCCTGCAGCACCACGCTCGCCCGGCTCCGTGGGGAAAGCGGAGGGGGTAACCGCAGCTTGAGACACCTCCTTTTGAGTTTACAAATGAAACGGGTAAATAAATGCAGCTCAGGAAAAGCTACAGAAATTTCACTTTCACATTATTTGTAAAAGCTACCGAAGAAACAAGTTTCCAGGCCCTTTGTCCAGACATCTCTGCTCACCACACAGACGCGCCTGGGAAGCTGCTCTGCGGACCCTGCTCCCGCACAGACCCCACCAGCGCCGAGCGCACGGCCGGCTGGCGACGCTGCACGGGGACACCCACCCTCTGCTCGCCACCGGCACGCCTGGCTGGCACAACCTGCAGGCGCCCAAAGCTCCGCATGGGGCTTGCGGACCCTCGGCCCGGGGAGCCGCTTGCTGTGCTTCCAAGGGAGCCGTTCTGCCCTTCAGTTGTCACAAATCTCCTTCGGCAGCTGAAGTTACAGCTCACGTAAGCAGATCGCGTTCCTGGGCACCTGCACAGCTCCTGCGCAGTTCGGAATAGCAGAACCTGCCGGCATTTCCAAAAAACAGGCCTGGAAGCAGAGCGGAGGGAAAGAGGGGCCACAGACGGCACAGCCGGGGAGAAGCAGCGCGGCTCTGGCCGTCTCCACACGCAGCCGCAGCGGTCACACGCCAAGCACGGAAGCACTTTCGGGAGCGGGGAAGTCAGCAGGATGCCACCAGACACGCAGCTCCAGACATCCCGCGCTGGGGCACGCAAGTACGCAGCGCAGTCTGTTTTAGACCTGTTCTCCTACTTTGCATTAGTATGCAGGGACGCTGACTCCACGCTGTTCGCAGGAAGACTGAGAAACAGTAATTAAGTTGGATGCTTGGGTTTAGTTGACTGGACCATCCAGAAGCCAGGCCAAGAAAAACCTCCAGCAATCATCTTCTGGGCCGAAGTGTTTCACGTGACCTGGCAGGTGTGTTTAAAAATTTAACTATCACAGCAATCACCACTACAACTTTATATAAAGCTCTGTAACTATTTTGTGCCACTGGTAGAGAAGAAAAGAGGTAAAAGGAAAAAGAAGAGTGATTTATGTTGCTTCATAAACTGCTGGCAAGCAGCACCGGCTACATGCACACACAAAGCCCTGAACATCTTTGCAGGTGAAGTCATAACCCAACGTTCCAAATTTTACGTTAGCGCTTACTATATATAGCAAGTATGCAATCAGCTTTGATTCTGCTGTGCATAGGAGCAGTGTGCTTTGTGACGAACGGCTCGAGGTACTGATACTGAGGGTCTGTTAAGCTAAGAGCAGTAAAATTAAAACCTTCAAAAGCCAGTATTTTCAAGCTTAATGGTTCCACAGCCACAGCTTGGGGGTTAAGGGGATAAAGAGAGGGAGGAAGAATAAAGGATTTTCCAGACTGAAAAAGCAAATGAATATACATGCTGTAAACTTGCTTCATGCAGAGATGTAAATGAAAATCTACAAGCAGTTTTTATAAAAGGTTTCACTGCACGGAAGGGCTGTGGGCAGGGAGGGGAGGCCTGTCACGAGGAGCTGTGCAGGAGATCTCGGAGCAGCTCCAGAGAGCCAGCCTCGTGGCACCGCAGGATCTGCTCAGCCTGCCCAGGGCCCCGTACCCGCACAGACCAACGCTCTCGCCACGCAGCCGGCCCGGAGCAACACACGCTCCTCGAAACGCCCCTGATCCCACCACGCCATGGTCCCGCGCACGGCCCCACCGCCCCGGCTGCGACACACATGCTCAGCACGCCGCGGGCAACGCTCCGGCTCCGAGAGGCTTCCTGAGCATCTGGAGACAGAGTCCCGCAGCCAACATGGGCGAGGGGCACCTGGCCAGGCCCGCAGCACAGCCGCCCAGGGCCGGGGGCTGCGGGGAAGCAAAGCCCCCTCCGTCGGGACAGGCTGGATGGGCGGCTGCTCCCTGCGCACCAGGGGCTCGGCCGTGCCGGCAGCACCGCTGCAGCCGCCGCTTCCCACCGGTGCTGCCCGGGCC
>Ga0065711_1040659_pt1 | contig 16786 bp, 19 predicted proteins | sample Hoacrofraction12_FD_59098 | JGI IMG/M metagenome (GOLD analysis project Ga0065711, IMG submission 59098) | Hoatzin crop microbial communities from Cojedes, Venezuela - Epithelial fraction 12 v2 (version 2) | ecosystem: Host-associated > Birds > Digestive system > Esophagus > Crop | place... | reverse complement strand
TGGGGGGGGGGATAAAACCCGACCGGTGTGGGGGTTGCGTTGTTAAACCGCTGTCACGCAGGGCGAGGAGCGGGGAGAGGCTCTCCCGCCGGGTCCTGCCCTGGGGTCTGCGCGTCTCATCCCCGGGACGGACACCTCGCTGTCCTGGGGGCATGCGAGCCATCTTCCCCCATCTCCGAAGGCAGAAGGAGGCAAAACCCGAGCGTGGACGAAAGGCAGGGGAAGATGAGCCACGTCCCGGGGCTCCCTGGAGACCACCGGGCCCCGTGGGGGCCATCTGCCCCATCCTCGGGTTAGCAGACACCCCCAGCAGCCGGTGCCGACCTCCAAACCAAGGCAGAACAGAGCTGTGGGTGCTCCCGGTGTGCCCGGTCCCGGCTGGCAGCATCACCCCACGCAGGGCCGGATGAGGTGTGGGTCCCCCCGAGTCCCGCCCGGGCGGGTGGGCACATGGGGACAGTTCCAGCCATCCCTCCCCTCGCCCCTCAGCACCTTCCCCTTCCAGCGCAGAAGGGGGTGGAAAGCGCCCGGCTTTCCCCGGCACAGAGCAGTGCCGGGGTGCACGCGTGGGCTCGGGGCTCGGCCGGGCGCCCCGACGCCTGCTCCAAGCCCGTCCGGGCTGCCCGACCAGCTCAGCGGCGCTGGCAGCCCTCCCGCCTCCCCCATTAGCCATCCACTGAAGTGTTCCCTGTCACTTTATCCTCCAGGAAGAAACGGGGTGAAGCAGTCTGCTCCTTAACCCCCCGTTTAGCTGGTTTATGAGGCGCGCTCGGCTGCTGGCCGGCTGCGGCGACCCGTGGGCTGTGTTTCCACAGCCAGCACCACCTCCGTCACCCCCTGCCCACCCCTCCGGCCAACCCTCGCAGCCACTCAGCAGGGGCCTCTGAAAACCCCATCAGTCTGAGCAAGACCTGACGCTTCAGAAACAATTCAGGAAGTTAACAAGTGTCAGAGAACTATGTGGCGGAGTTTTTTCTTTCTGTTTCCCACCCCGCTTTGCCTTGTTCTTTTGAGTTATTATAAAAATATTTCCCATGACACTGGCGAAGGCCAGCAAATCCATGAGTCACCAGGAACAAGGAGTCACGCACACATGGATCCATCACCCCCGGCCAGCGCACGGCAGAGGGGCCCTTCCCTGGGAGGAGCTGCCTGCTGATAAGGTCCCTGCAGCCGGGCTCAGCCGGGCAGGGCCGACGCTCTCCCTGCTCCGTCCCAGGGCTGGGAGAGGGTGGCCGGGCTCCCCGGACCCCCGCGGGTCAGCTGATGCTGGGTTGGGGGGTAGCAGCCCTGCTTGCTCCTTGTTGGAGCATCAACCCGCAGCCTGGTTCGTGCCGAGGCTTTGTGGGCTGTTGATTCACAGCCACCCCGTCTGCCCCCCGCCCGGCGCGGGGATGCGCAGGGAGCGATGCCTCGACCCATCGTCCTGCGTGGGATGAGGGAATTCGCCACGCGGTGCGGGGCAGCCCCGGCGTACCGCTCCGCTCGCTCATCCGGTAACACCTGGGACATACCGGAGGGCAGGGAGGGGGGCACGGCGATGCCTGGGGTCCCCCACGCCTTCCCCCCCGCCGTGCCTGCACAGGGGCGCGGGGACGCTCCCGTCTCCCTCCCGATCCCAGGCGCAGCCGCTCCGCAGTCCCGGAGCCGGCGTGGGGAGCTGCTGCCCGAGGGGGAGCGCCCGGGGGAGCGGGGACCCGGCCCCAGCCCGGGGTGAGCTGGTTTGGATGACTCAGCCACCACTGGATCCAGACCCAAACCTAAGATGCAATTATGACTTCTAAATATTTGAATTTTGTTTTCCTTTTTAGCAATCACCTCCTCTCCTACCGGCTGTCCCACGAGCGTGGTTCTCCTCTCCGGTGGCGCTGGCCTGTTGCTGGAGCGCGGACAGCAAAGCCATTGCGCCTGCCAACGCCGGACCAAGTCCACGACATCACCTCATCTTCGCAGAAGATGCCAACGTGCAAATTTAAAACGGCAAATAGATACTCTCTAAACCCAGCCTCTTATCTTTTGGGCTCGGATTCAGGAATGTGCCCTCGCAGGGCTCTGACATTAAACATGCAGCGCTGGCGATAACGCGACGGAAGACCAGCCCAGTGCACCTCCGTGCCCGGCCGCGAGGCCCTGAGCCTGACGGCCACCCTCCGGCCGCCCGCCTTCCTCTCCCTCCTGCCCCACTCCAAGCACCCACCTTTAAACAGTCTAATCCATGATTTTTTTGTTACCCAACCAGGGATTTCAGTCTCTCCCCTGAAACTTTTTTCCCCAGGTGGTTCTTTCTCTTCACTTTTAAATAGCACCGACAAAACCCACCCCGGGGAGAGGAAGGGGGTTACAGACACTGAAATCCAGGTACTTTCAAATTAAAAAAAGTGGCACTGAATATTTCTGGTGGCTCAGTCTCGCCATGATATTCTAACAAGAAATCAAGATGTGCTCAGGTATTTCTGTGCTCTCTCACCGACCATTATGCAAGTTTCATCAGGAAAAAGGAGAGTTACTAGAGGCAGAACGCTGTCACGCTCCTGAGTAAGTGAGTACGTGGCTCCTTCCCCACAGGAGTGCCGATCAAGCTGCTCCGCAGGGCTCCCGAAGCCTTCCTGCCAAGTAGGACGGTGCTTTTGGGGTCCAGTAATCGATCTGAGTCCTGACCTCTCCAGTGTAGCTGTGGATTTACAACAAAACAGCTATTCATCTCCAGCCAGATTTATTTTTAAGCATCCCCTTGGCAAGCATGAATAAGTTTTGTCTAATGGATTCGGCTCCTGGGGCTAGCTGCGTTTTTTTTTTCACTGCAAATTCCAAATATATTTGCACAAATTATTACTATTAATAATGTAATGGTTGTGTCTGAGATGCTGGACAGACGCAGAAGCAGCCTCGGCTCTTGCCCTGAGATTTTACGACCACTGAGCTTTACAGCCCTGCAAATAGCGAGTGCGTGATGGAAACGATCGGCACCACCAGCCCCGTCAGGGAAGCTGCAGTTACGAGCTCAGGAGCCGATTTACTAAGGGGGATTGACCAGAAGAACTCCTGCACTACGACCCATTTGGCAATATTTCATGGTAGAAACGCTAATTCTGGCCGTTCTCTCCCGCACCAAGCATCAGGGCTGCAGGAGCCGAGCAGCTGACGCTGGCGTGCCGCAGGTTGTAGGACAAAAAGGGGCAGCTGAGAAGAAGTCACCAGGAGGGCTCAGGACAGGTCAGGACCCATCGTGTCCCTCAGCGGGGTGACAATCTGCCATGCCGAAGGGGCCCTTAACCCCCGCCAGGAAGTGTCGCTGCAAAATTCCCCGGGGAAAGGACGGGGGGAAACCACTGACTCGGTGACGTGCAAATGTTTGATAAGGAGGCACCGAGTTCAGCAGCTGTGGGGGGAAATTATCGGCATGTTCAACAGAGGCACGACATTTCCCGTCCGGTCTCGGACTGATAATATACGACGTTTCGATACAATCTGAATTAGGCATCTTGGAATAGCTCATTCGGGCAAAAATCCGACACTTTCTGCTTCTTGCCTCAGCTCAGCAGAGAAGCCGCATGCAGAATGCTAGCCTTTCCCAGCGGTATCAATTCGGCTTTTTGGCCAGTCTTAGTATCAACAGGAACGAGCGGTTCAGCAAAGCCCACGGAAACTCGTCCAGACGAGGTTTTCAGCCCTCGCTCCGTCCCGCTTTGCCGAGAGGGGAGCAGAGCGATGGCCGGCTAGCGCAGAGCTCCGGTGCCCACGTCCAGGCCGCCCTGCCCTGGGGCTGCGGCGTTCCCGGGCGGAGGAGACGCAGGCAGCAGCCTCCCTGCCTCCCTGCAGCCTGCGCCCAGCCCAGCTGGGGCAGACACAAGGGTGTTTCCCCTTCATCATCCAGCCATGGTCCTTTGAGCGAGGGATGGGCTAAGGAGGCCAAAGTCTGAATCTGAGAAATTTAAACCATATGACGTTTGGATCCGTGCTCAGTCTGAAGTAAGCTAAGTAAGGGGGGAGGTAGGGAGCAGAAAGGGCTGAGGCTTTGCCCCTTCTCTCAAAAGCTGCTCCCGCTGCGATTCCCTTCACCGCGGAGCCCTGACGCTCAGGGACATCAGCTTCAGCTGCCCAGCACCAGGAGCAGCTGTTCCATGGAGACCACAGCCGCCAGGACCCTCTCCTGCGCAGACCCCAGCCAGCACGCGCCGATGTCCCAGAGCTGCCCTCGGCGAGCGGAGGGACGCGGCCCCGCGAGCCCCACGCCAGCAGCCCGGCTCCTGCCCGCGCTGCCGGAGCGGAGGCACAGAGCACAGCAGGAAGCGTCTGGAGCCGGCTCCCTGAGCGGGGGGAGAGGCTTTGCCCCGTGAGCGCTCGCCGGTGCCTGTCGTAGTCCGGACTTTGGCTTTTGGCGAGGTGAATTTGCAAGCTTGGGATGGCGTTTGCAGAAGCAGCAGCCAAAGGGAAGGCTGTAGGAACTAGCTTTGGAGCCAGGGACGCCTCAGCTTGGGCAACATGAGACGTCTCAGGCCAGCGCTGATGCCTCCCATGGCCCCAGTCCATGAACTGGGGCTGGCTGAACTTGACCCTTGCAGGGGTGGCACACCAGAGGCTCAGCCAGCCTCCTGGAAAGAAACAAGGGGACGGCCCAGAGCGCAAGTCTCACAAAGAAGGAATGCTGCATTCAGCGTGTAGGGCGGGCTGCATGGTTCTAGGGACACAGCTCCTTGCCTGGAACTGAGGATAGGAAGCAGTTCGAGTCCTCCAACCCCCTCCACCCACAGCGGCCCACTTTGGGGGCCGAGCTCTTCAAGCGCGACAAGCGACATCAGCCAGGCAACAGACACTTATAGAAAGCCAAGATGTGACCCAAGGCAGGTTTACCTTGTACCTACCAGCCAAAAAGGCTGGACTCGAGCCACAGAGGAGCCCGTCAGCCTCTCTGCTCCAGCCACCCGCTCTGCGTCGCTGCAGTCCGCGGCAGGACCGTGGTTTCCCGGTGCGTGGCTGCTCGCGCCTGCAGCAAAGCAGGGTGCGAGGAGCATCGAAGCCACACCGGGGCCTCCGGGCACTAAAAGCAGCCAGGGAAGCTGGGAGGAGGGAGGTGAGCACTGCGAGAGGCCTGGGATTGCACAAGACAAATCTGCGTGTGCTGGCGAGGAGCAGGATCTGAACGGGTGTGCGAAGCACGCCCAGCACCGTAGCGCTCACTTAGCACAAGAGCTCGGAAGCGTAATATTTGCTCGATTTAACTCCTCGTGGCTCAGGGGTAGGCTGATGTGCATGGCACCCCTTCTCCAGTATACCTGGGGCTCCCAAGGCAGAGAGCTGTCCTTCCCTAGCAGTTACATTTGCTGGTTGAAAAAATCATCAGGGAAAAGAAACTGCTGAAGGGGCTGATTACAAGGGGACACCTTTCTCCATCCTGGATGCCTCTCCACATATTCTTTCCATGTATCAGACCTCGTAACAGCAGGAGATACCCACAGTCTGTCACTGGCAGGTAAAACCTGGCTGCAAGGACAGAAGAACTGCAATGGACGTGAGTCTACCAGAAGCAACAACAGGGGGCGTGGGGATGAAATACGGTGGCAGAAAAGCCACAAAGTGGGGAGAATCAACATGACACAGGAAAACCAGCCATATTTCAAGGGAGAGGCAGGAAGCCGAGTTCATCACCCCGCAATTGCCAGCCCCGAGCAAGAGACATTTAGAGCAGCTACTGCACGCTGGCCTGGGCACGAAAAGCCAGAAAACACCCCCACAAATAACCGCTCAGCAGCCACAAAATGTCAGAGGAGAAGAGCAGGACCTTGGACCTGCAGTAACCGCCAGTGTAAGAAGAAATACAAACACTGATTACCACCCATATCTCTGGCCAGAGAGAAAGGGAATGCTCGCCAGCCGAATCACCCCTTCTGGCTGGACGAGGAAGAGGAGGGTCAGATCCCTTCCCAGGGCCAGAGTTGGCAATCAGCTTAATCACCAAACAAGCAGCCATGCTCTGTACTCCAGCACTCCCCAGTCATCATCCCATTTTCTCGCTGCAATCAGTCTTTGATGCCTCACGAGACTCATAAACAAACAACTAAATCAATACAGTCATCTCGATCCCTGCGGGCCACGGGCTGCGACCAACGTAGCTTCTCCCTGGCAGAAGTATCAGTGTGTAAGAGAGGCTCCCGAGAGAGCAGTCCAGCACCCCAGCTCTCAGCTCTCCAAAAATTAACACACACACAGAGAACAGTTCAGCAGTGCCCTGGGAAACCGAGATACGGAGCAGGTCCTCCCCTCCTACAGCTTCCATATTTTCTCCTCGAGCATCATCACATCCAGCCTTCGCCCTCCCAGAAATTCAGGCACCGAAGGAGTATTTTCACATTCTTTGTGACAGGCTGGGAAATGATCTTAGCTTATTGATTTGACAAGGGGGCTGCTCTGCACACATCAGTCCTCTCCAAAGATGGCCTCAGGCTCTTCAGCTCCCGTCAGCAGGGAACCTCACCAGAACATCTCTGAAGCAGAGAAAAGTGTGTGTATGAGAATGAAAGTAAATTAGGTCTGAACAAGATTAACAGGGATTTAATTGAACTATGTGAACCGGAACTCCAGTCACAAGCTACTTATTAGCCTGTCTCAAGGGACTGTGCTGCTTGCACTGGAGGAGCACAAGGATGCATTGTGAGCGTGGGACAGCTCAAGGGGCCGGCAACAGCCACAGCTCTCGAGCGTGGCCAGGAGCCAGAGCTGCTCCAGCACTATCAAAAAAGCAGCAAGGAGTTCTCAACTCCCAGCCACGCTTCTCCAGAGATGAGGCTTGGGCTGCTGAGGGAAGGGAACTTCATAACACACCTCAGCAGAGGACACCCAGCTCAGCCCAGCTCCTGGGCGTTGGGCGGCAGAGCAAGGCGCTGTTTGCCGAGGTGGTGCCCACTGGCTGGTATCCTGAGGCAGACCTTTGAAAACCTCCCCTTCAATAAAATTGACTTAATGAGGTCTTCAGCTCCCTTTGGAATGTTAATTACAAAAACCGCCTGGAGAAAAGTGCTTGGGAATTAAAGGAGTCACCCCACTAGCACTGCTCTCCTTTTGGCTTCCTGGTGAGGGAACCAACAGACGCTTGCCAGAGCTTGGCTACCACCCCCGGGCTGACCGCAGCCAGGAAGAGCCACCAGACAGCTCTGCGCTCCAGCCACGTAAACCTGAGCCACAATCACGCACCGAGGGGCTACTGAAAATCCCTAGTACCAGTCTACCGAATCCCCGTCTAATCCCGTTTGTATTATTAACAAATGATGTCTTTATTAAAGCTACCTTCATGGGGGCTCTTGAAGCCAAAATCTCTCATGAGAGGCAAATCAATTTAGTGATCGCACCATTTCCTCCTTCCTTCCAGGAAGGTGAAGCTGTACTGGGAGATAGTTTGCTACTTCCAAGTCAAATGCAGATACAGATGCACACATGCCTGACAGCATTAACTAACCAATTTCTCACAGATTAAAGGATCTGAAAGGCTTTCCCTTAATGGGTCATTTTTATGAACAGGTTATTTGTGTCCCTGTGTTCCTATAGTTAGAGTTCAGGCAGCTTTCACAATAAATGCATGGAAAGATACAACACAACTTGTATTTATTACACATTTCAAGAGAAACTAAAATACATAGGATGCTGGTAATCTCTAAAAACATACTATAAGTTCAGCTAACGAGCATTCAAATAGATATAAAGCTGTTTGGAACAGACTGGGAAATTGATCTTAATCCCTCTTCCCCCCAACAAAAACCAACCCCCATATCCATAATTTCTACTTAGCAATGAGTAAGCCAGCCTGCAAATAGCTAGTTGCAGATGTTGATGTAGTAGCCTGCCATTCCAGGTAGCAACCACACAGTGCTCATTGCTAACTGGTTCTTAGCTGTAGAAGCGCTTCTGTATTTCGGGTAACGTGTGTGCTACTCTTTCAATAGTTACAATTCCGTTAAAGCATTAAACCCCGCTTTAGGTAACTTGCGGAAAGCCAGAGCTCTTGGGTAAAGCAACCACCGTCCTCATTTATTAAGATGGAAGAAGTGATCTGCAGTACCTACCCAAGGCACTGGCAACGCAACCTGCAGACCATAGACAGGAACACAGCTCGGTAATGGAAACTCGTAGCACAGTATTGTTCTTTGCTATTTGTCTGGGAAATTTTTGTAATGTTTCTTTGTATTGAGAACTCAACGCAACTTTAGAGCGCTTGTGTCTCCAATGCTTTGTTCTGTCCTCCTAGTATTGCCTTTATGCAGCTCAAAAAAAAAAAAAAGAAAAAGAAAAAGCTGAAATGAAAGCAGAGCTCTAAGCTGGATTGTAAGCACTGCAACTCAGCGTCAGCATGCTGGTTAAGAGAAGCAGAGAGCCTGGAGCAGGGAAGCAGCGAGAGGTTCAAATCAGACTGGTACTGGGATCCATCTGTCTCACCCACCAAAAACAACAGTGAGCAGAGAACGTGGCCATTCCCAACACCGACTGTTCCTGTAACCGTGGTGTTCAACTCCTCTTAGAGAACACACAGTACAACACAGCAATGATATCCAGGCTGACAAGGACTGGGAATTGAGGACGGGAGTCTCTGAATGCAAAAAGGATCGCAGACTTGCAGCCCTGCCAGAGAGAACCCTTTCCTTCAAAGCCACTCTGAACCCTGGGTGCGCCTAAAAGAGCCAGTTCTCCTCCCATTGACTCATTCGTGATCAAACAAACCAAGATGTGAGCTGGCAGCAGGAAGCTCGAGCTGCCCTACAGAGACTCTGTGGCTACATCACCACCTATCTCTTTCCAGTCCTGTCTAGCCATATTTAAATCTAATACTAGATTGTCCCTGGGCCTGGAGAGCCAGAGCCTGAAGGAACATAGTGTATGTGTCTCTTGCCATACAGTCATGATACACAGCCAGCCTGCCACCCCTTGGATCTTAAAATACCACATGTCCTCGGGCCGAGATCATATATAACTTCAGGAAGAATTCAACAAGAGGAGATGCAGCAGGCTGTAGCAGGTAGGGCCGGGAGGGAGTCTGCAAACGCGACGCACCCCAGCTGTGCTGAAGTGGAGCACACAGTTAGGACTCAGCTAGCTGACAGCAGGGTTTATCAACAACACCACACAGTGATGTTTGCGACGCGACCAATGCGGCACTCCGAGATTCCTGCCTCAGAGCCACTTTTCTCGAGCACGCAGTACCTGGTCTTCCCAAGTTCCCGTGAACACTCCATTGGCACAGGCATTAAATTCCACACCTTCCAGAATCAAATTGTTCCCCAATGCTTGTAGTCATCGCAGTCCCCACCGCGGCCTCAATTCCCCGAAATGTACCTGCTTGCAACGGTGGGAATAGAAAGGAGAGGTGCATGGGTGGGGAACAAGAAAGAGGCAGCGACGCTGGGGAAATGAAACCTTTCATCTACAGCAGTCTGGAATCTGATGAGTTATTACCTAAAGAATTAAAGAATATGACAAAGACATTATTATTAAGCCATAAAATGCAGCTATGTATTTCAGACTAGATGACAACAGAGATGAATACAAAGCTGTGTAGTGTGGTATCCTTGATCCATTTGATCCCTCTGCCTTCAAAAAATACAACACAAACCGGTATCCAAAGTAGCAAACCCATGCTCCACCCTCCGGAGGGACTTTACTAGTAATCCCAACCAGCATGGAGGAGCTAGGACAACAGGCCTCTCTACCCATCAGAAATGACAGAAATCACTTTAACGGTGACCGACACACTAATCATGTCAAATGCAGTTCTAGACATGTGAAGTCCTCTTTGCTTGTAAGAAATCTACAGCAGAACCCCACGCCTTCCACTCTTACAAGTTCCTTCTCCCTTGTCCCTGAAAGGTAAAGCATGGCAATGCCAGAAAACCATTTAATGTAGTTAGTTGCCTTCAATGTTGTCTCTGAGGAAGCGTGATTACAGGTGATTATATTGTCTTTTGAGGCTCATTGGTCATGCCTTTATCGTTTCTTTTTGGTTTCCTTCTTGGGTTTCTTGCTTATCTGTGGAGCAGTTGCCTTTGGCTTCTTCACTGTCTCTGAACTCTTAGGCTCAAAACTGTCCGAGTCCTACAAGAATCAATTAAGAAACGGTCAGTAACTTTTGTTTATCCTTCACAATTTGCTGACAGCTCACTCTGAGAATCTGAGTATAAGCAAAAGGAAACAAGTGCTGGGTATCTCTGTTGGAACACAGCTATGTCAAACTGAGTTCACATTTAATGAGACTCGAGCAGCACCATCTCTGCTTCTTCCGCATGTGCTTTATGATGAGTGTGAGTTTATGCACAGAAACAGCTTGTTACCAGAGAAGCTGTTAAAAGCTTAAGTGTCTAAAACAGGCTTTGGAGAAGAAAAACAAAACGAGCTTTAAAGGCAAGGAGAAAATCAACACTTAATGAAAACTATTCAAATTAGGAAAAGGAGAAGATACCATATAATCACTAGTGTGCATGGAAACATTCAGTAGGTATTTTTGTCAAATGTTAATCATTATCATGTGCGAGACAAAAAATATTCCCCTAAACAGTAGTAAGAATCTAAAGTTCAGAGCCTCTAAAGCAAGCCCAGAATCCAGGGAGGGAATTGCAGGCAAAGCTTTCTTCACCTGGACTAACAAGCAATGCTTAGATACACTGCTTGGTTCCTTCAGGGGAGATGACAGATAAGATTTCAGCCATGGGAAATAAAGTCTAGTTATCTTGTAAAAACACAAGGGAACAGCGCCAGTCTCATCTGAGAAAGCGCACACATGCAGATTGCCTCCTTTCATTAAATGCATTTGGGTATAAATATTGCTTTAGCGTCTTGGTTTCTATCAGTCAGAGCGTGCCAACTGGAAAAGGACACACAAAAACGGCTGAGCAAGACGTGCTAGTTTCAAGCTTCCAAGACAGCGCTCCAGATAATGGAGGGGGAGGCGAGCATCTGACAGTATCCTTTTCATCAAAGAGCTTGGTTCAACCGTCTCTCCAGTTACTGGGCTATTACACAGTTACATTTGTGTGGCTTTCCAAGGAAGGAGGCCTGGCTGGCGCTCCAAAGGCTGCAATCGGCGCATGGGGAGCTGGCAGGCTCTGGAGAAATGGAGCAACAGGCAGTTATTGCTCAGGGATGCAGCGTGCTGCCGCCGTAAAGTGAACACTGCTGCCTTCTAATGTTCAAACCAAGGTAGACTTCAAAGCCTGAAACCTCCAAGACAGAGAAGCTCCTCAGTATCCTACCCAGACTCAAACATCATTCCCAAGATCTGGAGGGGTAGCCTCTAGCGTTTACAGTCTTCTAAATTAGTCATATGGACAGTAAATCAAGAGGACAGTACACATATGGAGAAAATAAAAAGTAGAGCATGCAAACACCAAAGCATGCTTGCAAGCTTAAACAGTAACAGGTCCTTGAGCTTTATTGTTTTAATTGGGTGCCTGGTCTTCAGTTTCCCACTTCAAACTAAAGCTCTCACTCTTTTCAGCTTTCAAGAATCAGGCTACTCAGTATTTCTCAAAAATTTATCAGGGGAAACCATGGACTGTGGCAGATGGGCGCTGGTGGCTGCAGAATAACGGTGCAAGACTTGCAGTGCCACTGCATCGTGACCAGCAGCCGCCTGCTTCATCTCCCTGCTGGAAGCTGCAGCTCCTGCGGCAGGACGAGCAGGAGGGAGCACCCATGCCGGGGCAGCGCCGCTAATCCAGTACATCAGCGCAACTTCACATCACGCTGACAGTTAAAGGTGAAAGGGCTGGGTCATGAACCGTATCCTTCACACTGTACCCCACCCTCAGGCATTCCCTTCCCCAGGCAGGCTGAAAATTTCCATGCTTCCTCTGCACAAGAGGGAGCAAACGTGGCAATAAAGATAGCCTGAAAACAAAGCTTCCCACGCCGAGTTGTTACTGAAAATAACCATAGACAAAATCTGTATCAAACCACCAGACCCACAGCCTGATCACCAACACTGAAATATCTGTCCTCAGCATCACTGGCATGACCAAGCAGGTGGAGCTCTTTTATCAGAAAAGCCAGGCAGACCCGGGTCATCCCACTGTGGCCCAGCCTAGAGGAATCCAAGTCCTGTAGCTCACCTCTGCCTTTCACTTCAACCTGCTCCTGTACTAATGCATCAAAGGACCCTCCACTTGCTGGCACAGGACTAGGTGTCAGTACTGAAAACTGCCTTCCTCCTGTTAGAATATACTACAATTTCACCTGTACCTTGTTTCCAAAAAATCGCACACAAACCAGAGCCAAGGCTAGTTTCCTGAAAGGCAGGTCCTGCAAAGGGGACGCCTTGCCTGGCAGTCAACACAGCAAATCAGCAGCAGGATGGCAACACGGGGTTGGGACTAAAGCCTTCTCGTGTGCAGTCAGGAACAGCACGTACATTTAGCACACCTTGCCAGTGATGCTGGTCACTTTTTTGACAGATATTCAGAGAGACCCTGGCTCAGGTATTCATTCCTGACTTTCTAATCTGGAGGTAAATCACAAAACAAAAGCTGGAAAGTCAGAAGGAAGGAAAGAGAATGAACAATGAAACTGTCATCAATCCCAGGGGCAGACCACTGTGTCTCCATTAGCTACTCAAAGCTCCCTCCCATCCTATTTTCTCTGACTCTGCCCGTCTATATCGATATTAAAGAGCACTACTTACTGTCTTATGGGACTTTGAAACTGGCAGGATTATGGCTAGCACACAGATTAGCTGGAAAATGGCTCCAAAGAAGAGTCCGTAGCGTAGCACATTCTCCAGGAATGTGGGCTCAGGGATCTCAGGTGGGGAGAAATCCAACTCGGCAGCCATCGTGAGTGCACCCTTCTCCTCTAACGCTCTCAGGAAGACTGGTTACTACAAGCGGGGGGAAAAAGAGCAATTATTTGCATCATGCTTTCTGGTATCCACTGCCCATTATCAAAAAATGACAGCCTACCGCATGCAGGTTTTTTGAACACGCCCTTGACCTACATATCCAATAACAAAGAGAATGAAAGCTGCATTTTATTTGGATGCTTGTCTTCTGCCACCTGCCCACAAAAACACTCCTCAAATGCTAGCACTAGTCCATTTGCAGGTGAGGGGAAGACAAGGGAAATATGAACAGTATTCATGAAACAATAAGGGAAAAGCTTAATAAGCAAGAATATACTTCTCCCTGAAGTCGATCATGCATGCAAGATGACTCTTATTCATTTTCACTTACATTGTACATGTGGTCACAGCCTCATTGCTTTAGGTAGTGTACAAAACCAACTACTACTTAAATAAACCACACAGCAGGCAGATCTGCTGAAGACAGAGGAATGAGTTACATGTTTAAAGTTAAGCACGGCTTTAGTGGCCGGTTACACCAAGCCCTATATACCTTGCGACAGTCACACAGGTAGTTTGTGGCACAGTTAAAAATTGATCTCCTGGGTCCCAAGCCAGTTTCTCAGCCACAAGGCTATGCTTTCTTCCTTCCTTTATCTTTTGCTAATGGAGCTGTCACTTCATTCTATGAATGACTAATGGCTTTCTACAATAACGGAGAACTCTCCTCCCACAATTGCCGGAGTATGCCACAGAAAATCCCAAAAGGGAAATGCAATTAGTCTGGGATGCCACCAGAACTCAGTTGTGATTACCATCTTACTCAGTTTTCCTGACCTGTACGATCCTGGTGTGTACTTATTGAATAAGCACTACTTACTGATACTTACAATTCTCTGTACTACTAAAGCCTGATTCACTGTGCTGCATGCATGTTTCAGTTGAATGGTATTAATGTGCCTCCTAGAAATTATCTCCAAAGCAGGCTGTGTATTTCTCAGCCTAGGAGGAGATTTCTGCAATCTGCAGATGTGACCCAGTTCAGCAAGATGGTAAACTTAAGAGTATAATTTGAGTAAAGTTATAGCTGATAAATCTGAGAATCAATCAGCAACTCAATGCCGTTGCACAAGAGGCAAATGTCAGTTGGGGACATACTAAAAGGAGTGGTATATAAATTACAAGAAATAATTACTTCAATTCAGCTGAAGTACAGGATATTATTTTGAATTTTAAAAGACAGGAAAAAATTCCCAGCTGCACGGACTGCCAGCCACTGGAATACAGAGACTGCAGAATCCCTGTTACTGGTGATTCGGAATAGCAGATCAGATAAGCACTCGCCTGGGATGGGGTGCCTTTCAATCAGGTGATAAGAACAGGTGACCTCTCATGGTCCCTTCCACGTCTGTATTTTGGTGAAAGAAAATTTTTCAATTTCTGATTCACATTCAATAAGCGAGGGCTGCACGGGAGCTGTACGTGAAACTGGAATATGCACGGGGCCACTGAGGCTCAGCAAGTCCCAGTGGAGACCCAAAGGCTGCACCAGACACACAACGGTGTCAACAAAGCATGCACAGATGTGGCTCACCCCTAACTGCTTTTAACTCTTAAAATGCCGTCTCCCCCACTCCACTAAGGCAGCAGTTCCCAAGCAAGAAACAGAATCACGGGAAACTTCACCCCCGTGTTGCATTTTATCTCAACTTTGTTTATTGGGATCGCTTTTGAAAATGTTATTCTCGCCCACCCCCTTCCTCAGAGCAGGAAGGGAAGTTGCTTCATTCCTCACCTGGAGTTTCCTCAGGATAAGCTCCCACTGGTAATCCTGATTCATACACCTGAAACACAACACACAAGAATGAATCAGAAAAGGGAACTGATACAATGAAAACAAAAAAAATCCCCACCCTCATCTTCCACAAGTCTCTGCTCCTTTGCCCTTTTCTATTTCACCTCCCTTGAGGGTATTAGTAATTTTCTAACAAATCCCAGGTGACATGAGCAGCATCAAGAGCTCTCACACAGGCTGCTAGCAGCTGCCACCACCATTTTAAGCACTACCCCATGAAATATGCTCAGAGAAAACCTGACATCATGCTCCAGCTACTCATGGCAGAGCGTCCTTGCTTGCACAGTAGCCACAGCAGGCAACCCCCATTCGCACCATCAGTTTTCCTCCTGTCAGTGGAGCTGAACCGATATTAGCAAAATCCTTCCCTGTTTAAAAAAAAACTCCTATGATTAACAAAAAACTGAAACCTGCACAGAGACTAAACCTGACACAAATGAACAGGCCAAAGTTGAACGTGGAGGAGCCAGGGCACGGTGCCTTCTGCACTGAAGGCAAGACTTGCAAAGTGAGTTTTCTCCCCCAGAGCACTACCTCCTCACACTCTGCCTCGCAGCTAATCCAGCAGGGCCCTGGATGATAATGGAGTCTTCCTCCCTGTTCCTGAGCAGCTAACAGTTTCACCACCTCTTCCTTGGCTACATCTCTTCTTCTCCACACGTATCAACCACCTTTTTCCTCAGACTGCCTCACCTATTAACACAGCTACACTTACAGTAATTGTTCTTAAATTGCATTTAAAGATCAGTACTGCTCTTTCAGATCCTGAGAGGAAGCTTCGCCCCCCACACCTCCAGCTCACTCATTTGGTCTAACAGCAGCTATCACCTCTCCCCACAAGCCTGGCTGTCTCACTGGAATGTAAGAGCAGAAACAGGTCACAAACAGTTGCGCTGCGCTACAGGAATTGACTTTGACTATCCATCTGTTTAAAAACATTCAGTCTTGCCTCTGTCAGGGTTTTACAGCTAGCTATCCTGCCACACAAGGTCTTGCTCCTGCAGCAAAGCCAGCGCCGTGCCACAGCAGCAGTGAGGGGCCGCACAGAGCTGCAGGCTCCAGCGTTTGCTCAGCGACACCTCTGGAAGCCGACGCAGGGGTCTCCCTGGCGCAGGATCAGGCCCTACACTAAACAGCCGTGTGCTTGCAGGGCCAGGGCCAGACAGCAGCCAGCTGACAGAACTACGACAGGCTCACACCCGTCTTTGTGCTGTCCTGCGTTTCCCAGCTGGCATCTTCAAGACCTAGCACTATGTAAATAATGAGCACAGGACAAAGCATAGTGAATAATCATAGAGAATAATCATAGAATCATAGGTTCGAAAAGACCTCTAAGATCATCAAGTCCAGCCGTCACCCGAATACCACCACGCCTGCTAAACCATGTCCTGAAGTGCCACACCTACATGTTTTCTGAACACCTCCAGGGATGGGGGCTCCTCCCCCACCATGGGCAGCCTGCTCCAACGCCTGACCATTCCTTAAGAATTTTTTCCTAATATCCAAACTACACCTCCCCTGATGCAGCTTGAGTCCATTTCCTCTCGTCCTGTCGCTAGTTAGTTCGGAGAAGAGACCAACACCCGCCTCACTGCACCCTCCTCTCAGGTAGCTGCGGAGAGCTGTAAGGTCCCCCCTCAGCCTCCTCTTCTCCAGACTGAACAGCCCCAGTTTCCTCAGCCGCTGCTCAGCAGACTTGTTCTCCAGACCCTCCATGTTCTTCTCATCACGAGGGGCCCAGACCTGAACACAGCACTCCAGGTGCGGCCTCACCAGCGCCGAGCACAAAGCCAGAGGAGCACTTGCAGCAACATGGCCTGGCTTCCCCGTGGGGCGGAAACACTGCGCACCGGTGCACAACACGAAAGCTGCCGTCGAAGGACGAGGCAAAAACACCCGGCGCTGAATTTCTGACACGGCCTCGCAGGCGTTGGGATGGAGCCCGGCCGATTCGCCCGGGCTTCAGGGGGGTCCGCGGGCGCTGGGCACGGCTCCAACCCAGCCCCCGAGAGGCCGTGGCGGCCGCGCCCGCGGCTGAGGGGCAGCGGCGGCGGGGACACCCGGCGCTGCTCCTCTCCCGCCCTCCCCAGAGCACAGCCCGCCGCCCCTCCCCGCCGCCC
>Ga0065711_1040658_pt1 | contig 16786 bp, 14 predicted proteins | sample Hoacrofraction12_FD_59098 | JGI IMG/M metagenome (GOLD analysis project Ga0065711, IMG submission 59098) | Hoatzin crop microbial communities from Cojedes, Venezuela - Epithelial fraction 12 v2 (version 2) | ecosystem: Host-associated > Birds > Digestive system > Esophagus > Crop | place... | reverse complement strand
CCCCATCCTCCTGACACCCACCCTTAAGATATTTGTAAGCATTTATAAGGTCCTCCCCTGCAAGTAGTGGTGGAGCTCAATATTGACAGGAGCCTCAGCTGGCAGCTCCCTTCCTCTCCATATGCTACTCTGTCTTGGTTGCCTTAAGTAGTGTGGTTTGCTTGGGAGGATTATTCCATACCCAGGCAGGCTTTGCTGGCCGTGATCAGCCTGCATTATATTTCTTCAATTTCAACCTGTTGCTTCTATTTGTATCAAGATCCTCCTTGCCCCTTTCTCCAATGTCCATATATGCAGCCTTCCAATACTTAACGGGCTGCTTGACACCTAGTTTTTGCTTAACTGAACCACATCTTATGAGCCTGTTCTTCAGCTCTCCTGTCCTCCGTACCCGTTCTGGATGTCTCCCCTGAGCTCCCTGTGATGTGGCAATCGCTTGCAAGGAGCAGGCGCCGGGGAAGCAGAGCCACATTCCAGCGCTGACCTCGTCAGCTCGCTCTTGGTTTGCTCGTTCTCTGCTCTGGTGTTCCCTGCTCCGCTGTCATCTCTCTCCAGGGCCCTCGGTAGGAGAATACACACGCCCCCACCCACCCCCGATGCAGTAATCTCTACCCTACCTTGTTGCCAGCTGCCCTGCCCCCATGCTCACTCTATTACTACTTCACGGGTTTCTTATCTTCAGTATCTCATGGTTAAGAGTGCTACTTTTTGTTCAGGTATTTAAAATTAAGTCAGCCTGCAACTTAATACTTTTAGGGAAAAGCCTTATTTGTAAATTCTTGTTTCTCCTATTCATCGTGGTTTTGCAGCTCCTCATCTTGTCGTGTATATATACACACGTGTGTGTGTGTGTGTGTGCATACATGCACACCCAGGGGCAAATCCCACCAGTTATTTTTCATCTCCCAGATTTTGTTTTTAAAGAACTCGAATCGGGATGAGCTGGTCTCAGCTGTGCGCTGCTTTAAGCTCACTGGGGTTGCTTTTATTTTTTTCCCTGGTGCTCCAGTTTAAACCAGTGCGAAGAGTGAAGTTTGCTGCTGTGTTGCGCTGTACTGGTGATCTTGCTAAACATGGATAGGTTGCCTCTGTGGTCTTCACCTTTATTTGGTTCAGCTGGAGAAGGGGCGACAAAATTTCTGAGCGTGGAGTTAGAAGAAGCCTAGCCAGACAGCAAAGTTGTTTATCAGAAAGCTTCTTAATGTGGGTCATTAACTGTAGGCCAAAGTAATACCCAGAGGCCAGGCTGGTAAAGAGCGGTTGTCTCTTTTTATTAGACCAGCTGCTGTAGCCACTGTTTGTTTTTTTTAATCAGCTGCAAATGCTCTCCTGTTACTAGAAGTCAGAAGAGTCGTTGCTGTTTTGCGTGTCCCTTCACCCTGTTTCCCACCCCTCCTGATCAAGGTTTCCACCTAGGGCTGTTGCTAGGTGGCTCTTCAATCCCAGTTAACAAAGCTGGTTTTCACCTTGGTCAGTTCTCTAACTGATCTAACTGTGGTGGCACAGGGGAGGGAACGAGACCATCCCTGGATTAAAATGGCTGTTTGACCATGGCTTTGGGTTCTGCCGCTTCTGAGGACAGCATTACAGACATCACACCTGAAATGGGTTTTGAGGAGTTCAGGTTTCAGGACAGGCTGGAAATACAGTCTGTTTCAGAAAGACTTCTTTTAGTAGCTAACTGATGTTTGTTCATAAACACTGAGGTAACGACGTATGTTTGGAGTGCAGGTGCTGGTTGTATCTACGCTTGGAATTAATTTTTATTCCTAATTTTTAGTAGTCGAAATCTGTGGCCCATGTAAGTCTTTTAAAAATTTCTGGCATTTCTTAAAGAACAAAATTGAAGCAACCAGCCTTTCTCCCCTACTCTCAGAAAAACAAACAAGCAAGGCCAAGCCCCCGCTTCCCCCCAAACACCCCAAAACCCTGTATACAAATGTGGTGACATTCTCAATATCCAAGTGCACAGGGACAAATACTGGCTATGCCAGCAGCAATCAAAAATTAATCTGATGGCCTTGTTACGCATTTGATGAAGAAAACCTTTTGGTGAACTCTGTCCCCGAGTCCATTGCAGTGGGTTCTTGAGTCATATTTGCAGAAAAATGACATGCAGCATCGGAAGCCAAGTGCACCCTTCAGAGTGGCCTGTAAGGAGTCATCAGTGAATGCACTTTCCAACCACTAATTTTGTTCCTGGGAGCTAGATCCCTGCTGCGTTTGGGAATAGTTGACTTTAGTAACCAGTGCAGTTACGTGAGCACATTTACTAGTAAGTTCCAGAAAGTAACATGACAAACTCAAAGCATCTAAAACTTTGCAAGTGGGTGTTTTTTGCAAACCAGAGTGGAAACATCCACAAATGACAGAAGCGGAGAAAGGCCTGTGTGCACCTCATGCTTGACTTAAAACAAACAAAACTGAAAAAACAAAGCGTGTGTGAGGGGGAAGTCTTCAGATCTTGGACCCTCTCAGTAAAATAGAGTGTTGCTGGGAAGTGGGCAGGAAAACATACACAGCTCTCCTCCCCAGTCGCTGCTCATGTGTTCGTTCTCCTGAAGACCTTTAAAGAGCAGAGGCCGAGTGAGCTGTCTGAACACGAACAATCCCACTGTCTGCGTGGGCTTTGGCCAAGGGTTTTTTTCTCTTCTTCCTACCTCTTCACCACGTGTTTTGCATGAAGCAGTCTGTCTCCTCTTAACTCTGCTGGTATTAGGTATGCTTTTGAAGCGTGACGGGATCTACCTGAGGTAGCTGATGTGAGGAGGGAGATTCGGGGCTCTGTCGGATGGTGGGGCAGGGCAGGTCCCGGGGTGGGCTGCAAAGGCTAGCGGGGGTGCGGAGGAAGGAGCGCGGAGGGGTGCTCTGTTTTTGCTGCCTTCACTGGCAAAGGGTGCCTCGCGTTGCAGAACCAGGTACCTGGCAAGCAATTTAAAGGCAAAATAGGTAAGTTAAGCTGTGTCTTCCACCCACTGCACAGTTCCCAGTGATGTTAAAAGAAACTGCATGACTAAGTGCCCCATGGAGTGTGGAAAATTTACCCTAAAGGAACTAATAAAAGCCCCAAAAACTGTCTGCAGGATCTTACTCTTTTGCAACCTGCAAGATAACAATTCTTCAATTTCCAGTGCTTTCTGCAGAATTTGATACGACTGAAGCTCTGCCCTGCAGATGAATTTACTATTAATTGGTATAAAACCTAGTCCTCCCCAGTAGGTAGGGGCAGGTTCATAAGGTAAAGTTCTTTCTAGCTTCATGGGGGGGGGAGTATACTGAGTACCTTGGCTGTTTCTTGGTTTGTAGGTTGAGAGCTTTTCTGTCTAGTGTGCTCAGCCTCCTGGCTTAGCCCCTAGGCTTAGACTGACGCAGCGAACGTGGTGGCTCTTAACACAGGAGTGTCACTGTGCTGTCTGTATTTCGTCTTTATGTCTTAACTTACACAGTAGGAAACCCGGTATTGTTTAGACAAAGAGGAAGGTGTATTACTTTAATTATGCCTGCATGCCATATGGATTTCTTGAGGTGTATACAAGCCTCTGCTTCACGTTAATCAAAGGATAGCAGTGCTTTGCCAAGTCGGATCTGTCCGGGCTTGCAGCGGTTGGTTCGTTTATTAACCTGACACCACGGGCTTGTGTGATGTTGGGGTTGTGCTTTTGTTCTGCTGCGGAGCACGAAGCGCCCCAAACTCATGCAGCGCTTCCCGGGGCGGTCGATTCGGCTCTTCCCAGGGTCAGCTGGCTCGCGCACCTGCGTTTCTTGACTGCTTACTGCTTTGCTGGACTCCACGGCTTGGCTTGCTGAGGCAGCCAGCAGACCCCTCCGAGAGTGTATCCCTACACACACAAGAAACTATTCCTCCAGATGACTTTGCGCTTTTCCCTTCCTCCCCCACCCCCCTTTTTCTGTCTTCTCAAGTCATTCCCACATTACCCTACAGATCTGAGATGCAGATGGACAGCAGGTTGGATATACCTGTGTGCTAGGGTGCAGCGCTTCAGCAGCTCCTGAGAATGCTGCCACTGAGCTCTTTGTCCCTGGGAGAAGGTCTTCCCGAAGCTGTGTGGCTTGCGTTGTTTGGGTTCATTGCAAAGGGAGATTCGTAGCACTGGAAGACCAGTGGCTGTGTAGCCTGCCTGTTCTCCAGGAGGCTGAAGCTGGCAGTAGTTTTCTCCCTTCCCAGTAATGGACGCATGTTACGACTGGCTTTGTGGTATCTTTAGACAGAAACTTCTGAAAGTGTGAAGTTGGAGCCTATTTAAAAAAAAAGTAAAAGCTTTTTTTAATTATGCTTGTTGTTTTGAGGGAGAACTTTCTCAAAGGAGAAGCTGTGAAGATCAAAAGGGGAATGAGTCATTGAAAAACCTGAGTATTTATTAGATAAAAAGAATGTATAAGTTGGGTGGGGGGCAGGGGAGGGGGAAGAAGCCTTATCTAACATGCGGACAAAAATCAGGGGGCTGAGTGGTCCAAAAAGACTTGACTTTTCTTGAAATTTCCACTTAGCATAATAGACATTTTTGACCAGTGGGAAATAAGGAAGACAAAGGAAATTCCTTGCCTATCTGTTTGCTTGATGATTGGTATGCCTTTGAGAGCAAATGAATGCATATTTCTTTGACACTTCAAATTAAAGTGGAGGTGTGTTTTCCTTTTTGTAAACTTGCTGTCACTTGTTCATTTCAGCTGTGTTCACTGCGTCACTGCACCAACTTGCCATATCTTCTAGTTGCCAAAAAGAATTCCCTGTGTGGGTTTTTGATATGTGTGTGTGTGTTTTGGCTTGGGTTTGGGTGTTTTTAACCCTTGGTGCCTCTGGTGTTGGTCTTAGCGCTTGTTGCATGGTCAGTGTAACAGTGATGTCTGAAAGAGCAATTCTCTTGCACTCGTTGGAGAGCTCGTGGTCGGAAAACAGGTGCTCAGAACACTAAAACATAGCATACAGCATTGAGGTTACACAGGGAAAGGGGGTGGCAGGACCAATAATTATATTAAAGTAGTTTGTACTAGCTAAATTTGACTAGTTTAAAATTACAATAAATTGTCTTGACTGTTTGTTGTTTTTGCTATGTAATGGGCTAACATGCTGCTGCTTGCAAGAAACTGCTTGCCTTTTTATGGTTAGCTAAAAAAAAAAAAGAAAAGCCCAACATCGCATAATGCTTACAGAGATGTTTTCTTAGCTTAGTATTTCTGAACGGCAGCTCTCTCTATTTTGTTGGGTCACCCTGGTTACATCTGTCGTTCTTTACCAAAAATTTTTTGTTAATACCTCCAGAGTCTAAAAGTAGCACACACTTCTCTTCCTCCTCCATTTTTTGCAGATTTCTGACTTTGGACTTGCAAAGTGCAATGGCTTGTCCCATTCCCATGACATCAGCATGGATGGCTTGTGTGGCACGATTGCGTACCTCCCTCCAGAGCGCATCAAAGAGAAAAACAGGTGTTTTGACACCAAACATGATGTGTACAGGTCAGTTGGCTATGAAAACACGTAAAAGCACTTTAAGTAATACTGTAAAATGAGACCTTTTTCTGGTTATGTAACCTAACTGAGCATGAAACCCCTAAATCTAGTTTGAACTTCATTTTGCAAAGGGTCACGTTTGCTTTGCTTTTTGCAAAGTCTTTATTTGCAAAGGGTCACGTTTGCTTTGCTTTTTGCAAAGTCTTTATAGGGTAGAGGCCTTTTAACAAACTGCAGCTGATCCTGGGTCTTGAGTGTGATGATTCCAAGTAACACTTATTTATTGGCAGCTGGCATGGGAGGCATTCTGCCCACCTTCAGTTTCCCCATCAAAAGGTACATCCTGACCTACTTTTTGAGTTTGTGACAAAATTCATAGTTATCTTCAGTGGATTTCATCACTAGGTCTTTGGTTCTTCTTTCATGGTGAGGTTATTAAGAAACGGAAATCATAGCTGTAGATTAAAAGACATGTCATATTCTAAATGGAATGCATTTCTTTAAAGTCGCCTTGCAGGGTAGAAGTAGTAAATGAAATCCACGGTAATGCTTTGCTGCTCTCTGATTTTGTCAGTGTTGGTGTGGGGTAGTTGGTAAATGTTTCCAAGAACTCGGCAGCCTCCAGCAAATCCCCGTGTTCGCTGCCTCGGGTTCTTCCCTGCGGAAACTAGACTTTCAAATTGTGGTTCTTGGCTGCATCTGGCTGTGCATGTTCATCAGCTGAATTAGATGCAGACATGAAGGACAAGGAAAGAGAACTTAGGCAAATAAATGATACTTCTGTGAGGTTTTTTGGCTTTCGTACTGGGTTTTTTTTATAGCTTTTCTAGAAATACTTTTTTTTTGCATTTATTTGTAGCTTTGCCATCGTGGTTTGGGGAGTTCTTACACAGAAGAAGCCTTTTGCAGGTAAGTTTGATGTATTGTGGGTTGTGCTGGAATTTTCTGCCCTTTCTCCCATTGATAAGCACGCTTCCTGGCGCACCACCCCTGGATTACGTGCATGTCCTCCAAATTCCTACAGTCTGGTGTGGCAGACGCTTTTAAGCTCTCAAATTCTCAGCACAAATGTGAGTCCTCCTGTGTGCTCCGTCGTGAAGGCAGAACCCATGTTGCCGCAGGGACCCCCACTCTGCACCGTTTGGCTTCTGCTGGAGTTTGCTGTACGGACCCAGATTAGCGCGTGGCCCGCGCAGACTGCTGACACGTGTGTGGCCAGCGAGGAACAGCGCAGAGCAAAGCCAACGGGCTGGCAGCTGCACTGTTTTCAGAAATGGCTCCTCTGTAGAGGGGTTCTGTAGTTTATTTGTAGATTGTGGGTACAGATTTCTTCTTTAAAAAAAAAAAAAAAAGGCAAGCTGTCTGTGAGAATAAGCCTTGTTCCACCCCACAGTAAATGTACCGATCAGCAGGCAGCTATTTATGCTTTAAGACTTTTCCTGTGTGTATGACTAGCCTATGTATAGCAAACATGTCTGAACAGGTTCCAGCCTGCTATTAGTTTTTCTCCAAGTGAGAGCACCCAATGGTTGACTTCAGAGTCAAGAGCCACACTACTGCACCGCTTGATTTGTGTTCTTCCTTCACCTTTATGCAATGTTCAGGTCCCTGGTCTAAAGAAAAGCTGTGGTTCGGCTTTCTTACAGCAGATACGGAAATGCAAAGAGAGGTAGCAAAGAACTGTTCGAGTTTTTTTCTTTGCTTCTGTGTCTTTTATGGATGGAAAAAGAACACAGTCACCCTCTGACAATTGTTTTTAACTGATGCATGGGAAGTAGGTGTTACTGCATTGACGAGTGTATTGTGGGAGCAGAAGACCAACTTCTTTTATCAACAGGGAAAAAGAAAGCACTCTAAATCTAGAAAAAATGCATGAAAACAGAGTTGTAGTCTAATACACTGTTAATGCTCTTAGATAAAAAAGAAACCATTCCTTTTGCTGGGAGAGCTTGATTTGTGTGCTTTTTGCTTTACAGAGGAAAACAACATTTTACATATTATGGTAAAAGTAGTTAAAGGCCACCGCCCAGAGCTACCTGCTGTTTCCAAATCCAGACCTCATTCATGTAATAACTTGATCAAACTGATGCAAAAATGTTGGCAAGATGATCCTGGTGAACGTCCAACATTTCAAGGTAAGATTTCCTCGTAACTTGGCTGCCCATTTATTCTTCTGTGAGTCACGTTATTGCTCAGGACTCTCTTAATCCTTGGGATAAATGCTGTGAGCCTCTGTGACAGAACAAATAGAGCACATTGTATGGTAGAGACAATGATACAGGCCGCTTATTCATTTGTGGAGGAAGGGATTATCTGGGGACAAGTCTGACCATGGCGATGTTATGTAAACACGTCAGGAATGAGCCCTTATGTTCATTTCTGATTGTGTGTATCAGGGCACATGCCAAGCTGCAGCTGGTGTGGCTTTCACCATACCAAAGCATTGAAGGCCATGGCTCTTGACATTTACTGTTGTATGCTGAGAAATTGTTTTCTTGTAACAAAACAACTTGTACCATCATTTTTCTGCCAGTAAAAGGCAACTCTGGTGAAAGGTTTGAACTTGCCCAAAGCACCTGTTATGAATTCAAATGCACAGAAGGGTGCAGCCAGTGCTATGTCCAGGTAGCTTCGTTTAGCAGTAATGGGAGAGATTTGCATCCTCCCTCTCCTCCTGCCCAAATGAGGTATGGGGACTGAAGGGAAGAGGGATCCTACCTTTTTAAAAACATATGTTGAAGTCTGCCAGCAGTAGACTGGTTCCCATTTCACAGTCCTGCAGCATAGCCGCCACGTAGCATCAGTCTGGTCTGAATTTGAAAATCAATTGTTCAGGCAGCCCTGTGCACTCTTTGCTTAGCTACACCCTTGTACCTGCTGAGGAGGTGTTAGATGGAATCCTTAAAATTTGAGTCTTTCTCCCACAGTATCTCGAAGCTGTTACGCGCTTAATGATAGAGAAAGGCAGCAGGGCACCTCAGATCTAAGTCTCCTATAAAAACAAACAAACAAACAAAAAACAAACCCTCAAAACCTTCTCTTGCTTTCTTCAAAGAAATCACTTCAGAAACAGAGGCCCTTTGTGAAAAACCAGAAGATGAAACCAAAGAGATGATAACTCAGGACCTGGACACCAAGAATTCCCCAGAGCAGCAGCCTGAGGTATTTGCTCTTGCCGACTCTTGTTCAAGTGCAATAGGTTTAGTGAGGAGCGGGCTCCTCTGTGACCTGTGACTTCACAGAATCACAGAATCACAGAATCACAGAATAGTAGGGGTTGGAAGGGACCTCTGTGGGTCATCTAGTCCAACCCCCCCGAAACTTCCCAGGCGACCTTCTCTTTGCTGCTTTTGAGGACCTGCTTGCCTGGCAGAAGCAGGTCTTGGTGAAGGACTGGAATGCAAAAGTGACAGCAGATGCATGGACCAGCTCAGGAGAACCTCAGCACAGTGCAAGCGGCTCTCAAACTGTTGAGGGAGAGCAGGACAGTTAGGAAATAAAGGCTGGAACTATGTGGGTGTGACTGATCTTAAAAAACGCTGTAGACAGAAGAGCCAGGCGGCTTTAATGGCTGTGTGAGTGCTGATGAAAGCTGCCCTCCTGCATCTGAAAATTCATAGGTTTCATTTAATATGAATAATAGCTTAAAGGCTACCTGCAAACTAACGAGCTTAGTAGGGCCTCGTTCTCCATTTTCTTCACTGACCTTGCTAAAAAGCTCGTGTGCTTCTCTTGAAGGGGATGTCTGCGGTACCCCAGCCAAAGCAGGAGCCTGCTCTACCGTCAGTGAAGGATTACAGTCTCTCGGAGTTGTTGTCCCAGCTGGATTCGGGGATTTCACAGACTATGGAAGGCCCTGAGGATCTCAGCCGCAGCTCTTCTGAGTCCAAGCTTGCCTCCAGTGACAAGCGGCTTTCAGGAGTTTCATCTGTAGATTCAGCTTTTTCATCCAGAGGCTCCCTTTCCCTTTCCTTTGAAAGGGAGAGTTCAGGTAATGGTCAGGTTTGTCTTTGTTGTTGTTTTGTTTGTAGTTGTTTAGACTGGGGCATGGGAGTCAGTGAGTTGGAGAGTAGTCAGGTAAAGAATAGCGTTCTGGAAATCACTGTTAGCCTTGCTTTCTCTTGCTGTCAGCACTAGGAATTTGTTTACTGGAGGTGGTAATTTAAAAAAAAAGAAAAAAAAAGAGGTGGTTCCCAAACATGATCTAAGGACAAGTAATAAATCTCATAGAAGAGACGTGAATTCCTGTCAATGACTGATTAAAAATTACAGAGTCTGTCATGTAGAGGTTGGTTGGAAGGGAGGTCACCTAGTCTAGTGTCCCACTCGAAGCGGGACAAAAGCCAATGCCCAGCCAGGTCAGCGGAGTTTATGGCTTTTTCAGTTATATTGAGCCCAAGTCTGAGCACCGTTTTTTTGTGTTGTGGTTTGTTTTGTTTTGGTTTTTTTTTGATAAGACTCAAGCCACCTTCTCAGCAGCCCCCACGAACACTGTTATAAAGACCCCCGCTGTTGCACATGCGGCCCTCCCTTTTCAATCCAGTGCTGTAAAAAATGGGCACCTGTTTTCCAGTTAGGCAAACAATGATTAGCGCAGGGAGATCAACCACAGCATTGTTTCTCCTTCACTTCACAAGAAACAGAATAAGAGTAAGTGGGGCTCCAAATTTGACCCAAAATTGTTCTGAAACTAGTGGGGGAGTGGATTTCTTTATAGTCAAGCCATTGCTGAAGCCACAAGATATGTTAGCTGTGGGCAACTAAGGTTTGATGGGTATCAGAATTGTGATGGTGTCTTTTTCATGGAATCATAGAATGGTTTGGGTTGGAAGGGACCTTTAGAGGTCATCTAGTCCAACCTCCCCCGCAGTGAGCAATGGGATCAGGTTGATCAGGTTGCTCAGAGCCCCATCCAACCTGGCCTTGAATGTTTCCAGGGATGGGGCCTCTACTACCTCTCTGGGCAACCTGTGCCAGTGTTTCACCACCGTCATTGTAAAAAATTTCTTCTTTATATCCACCTAGATATTGGTACTACAGACATACAGAAGAGGAAGCTAACGGAGGCCATTTTATCTGGTGATACCAGCAAGCTGATGAAGATCCTCCAGCCTCAAGATGTTGATATTGTTTTAGATGGGAACTGCAGTCTTTTGCACTTGGCTGTTGAAGCTGGTCAAGAAGAATGTGTCAAATGGCTCCTCCTGTACAATGCTAATCCTAACCTCACCAACAAGAAGGGATCCACCCCTCTTCACATAGCCATTGAGAAGAAAGTTAAAAGCATCGTGGAGCTGATTATGGCTAGGAAAATCAATGTTAATGCCAAAGATGAGGATCAGTGGACTGCTCTTCACTTTGCTGCCCAAAACGGGGATGATTTCAGCACCAAAATGCTGCTTGATAAGAATGCATCCTTAAATGAGGTAGATTTTGAAGGCAGAGCCCCCATCCACATAGCCTGTCAGTATGGCCAAGAGAACATTGTGCGGATCCTACTGAGAAGAGGCGTTAATGTGAACATCAAAGGAAAGGATGACTGGGTGCCACTGCACTATGCTGCCTGGCAAGGTCATCTGCCCATCGTAAAGCTTCTGGCCAAACAGCAGGGTGCAAACGTCGACGTGCAGACCGTGGATGGAAGGACCTCGCTACACTTGGCTGCTCAACGAGGACACTACCGTGTTGCTCGCCTTCTTATAGACCTGGAGTCAGATGTCAACATACAGAACGCGCTCTTGCAGACTGCTCTCCACATAGCTGCTGAAACTGGCCACACAAGCACCTCGAGGTTGCTCCTTAAACACGGTGCAGACATTGAGGCAGCAACAGCGGAAGGATACACTGCTCTGCACTTGGCATCTCGCAGCGGCCATTTAGCAACAGCGAAGTTGCTGATAGATGAAAGGGCCAGTGTGCTAGCCAGAGGCCCTTTAAACAGGACAGCGTTACATCTTGCTGCAGAAAACGGGCACTCTGAAGTAGTAGAACAACTTGTCAGTTCAGAAAATATCAATTTTGCTGACAGTGAAGGGTTGACAGCTCTTCATCTGGCTGCACGAGGAGGGCACACAAAAACAGTTGAGGTTCTTCTGAAGCATGGGGCTCACACTGACATGCAAAGGCCCACATGTCAGACCCTGCTACGGCTTGCTCAGCAGAGCAGTAAGAGCTCAGTCACGGTGTTGTTAAGTGAGACCTAAGCAAAAGGTGCAGAACTCGCTACCTTTCTACCTGGTATGAGAGGGCTGCTGGAGCTTGACTCGTGAGGGCCTTCTCCAGTTGTGCAGTGACCCGCTCATCAGCAGCGTCAGCTGGTGGACTGAGGTGCAAACCAGCAGAAGCTACTTGTGTTTGAGTGTGCGGGTGAGAGCGCACGTGGACTGAGGCCAGATGTAAGGCTGAGAGCTGGAGTCTGCCATGCCCTGGTCTGCACCAGTCACTCTGCCTGTGCCTGCCCTGTCTGTATATGGACATTTTCCTCCCAAGGATGTTGTGAAAGAAGGATGCAATGTGTGGGTTTCCCCCTTGCTTTTTTTAATTTTTTTTAAATGTGCCAAACTAATTTAAGAACTAACATTCTGCTTTTTTATTTTCCTCAATAAAAAAAAGGGGGGGAGGATGGCATAGATTCCTGGTCTATTGCAGTGATCTGTATTTTGGGCTCCAGCGTAAAATAAACACAGCACGAATCTGCTTGAAATTAATGCAAGAGATGAAGAAAGGACCCTTTAAGATACAGTTAATCATGTTTTGGTGTCAGAAAGTGCTCTGTTTAATGGAGACATTGATTGCTGATTTTACCTGTACTCAAAATGGACGAGGCAGAAATTAACAAGGCAGGATCCCAAAAATACGTAAGCAGAAGTGAAAGCTGAACACTGGTACCTTCCTATACAGTACCACCTCAGATGGATTCTGAGGATTTAGTCTCCTTCTCTGGAGATATTCAAGACCTGCCTGGACAAGGTCCTCTACAACCTACTGTAGGTAACCCTGCTTCGGCAGGAGGGTTGGACTAGACGACCCACAGAAATCCCTTCCAACCCCTACCATTCTGTGACTCTGTGATCAGCAAGCTGACCTAGGTGCTTAGCGGTTTGTCTTAAATGAAAAAGTCAGAAGCTAAAATTCATTCTGGACTGTAACTGGCTGGTATATTCTAACACCGTTATACCAATTTCCAAAACAATGTTTGGAGGGGCTGATGACTACACTGATATACTGTGTATATAGTATTTCTACCTGTTGTATGCTTTTTTCTGCTGAAGAAAATAGATTGCTTAGAGTGGGTATGTTTTAATACACCTTTTAATTTCACTCTTTTCAAAGTTCAGATGCAATCTGTTATTAATAAAAGATTGTGTTCCATATCTGGCTGTATTCTGTAGTTGTTAAAGCAGCTGAAAACCCATTGAGCAGCAGCAGCACAACACAACTGTAATGTGTTTAGCGATGTTGAGGCCCAAACTCTTGACACGTGAGGCTGTCCTCAGTTTCACGTTCCCCTTAGCTTTTAGATGGAAAGGAAGGAGCTTGAACAGAGGTGGTGTTACTTAGAGAGTAAATTTATAGAATACCCCCGCCCATAACCTAGCCTTTATGTGTGTCAGATGTTGATGTACAGCTGGGATGCTTTCCTCTTCTGCTGTAACTGTTCAGGGAGTTTAGTTTTCTTCTGCACCTTGAAGCCACGTCAAATGCTTTTGCATCTTCACTGTTGGCTGCTGCCCATACAGGTGCTTCTCCTCTCCATGGTGGTGCGTGCCCACCACGCATGCCACGGCAAGCAGCAGGGTCCTGCTTTGCTCCCACCTCCCCTGACGGGAAAGCTGCTGCTGCAGCTGGAGACCTGTTTGGCACATACCTGATGGCAGCGATAAGAATGCTGCTGCTGCCTCAGTGTCTGATTTGGGGAGTCAGAGTGCTCCATGAACGTCAAGACTTTCTTAAAGATGAAAACCCAACCTCCTATCATTGGATTTGGCAGTGGCTGAGGGCGATAACCAAAGGAGGATGGGTGCTGGCGGAGGGGGCAGGGAGCCTGCTGCTGTTTGATACTGTTCCTGGCTTCTGGGTACCTGCGTGCCCCTCCCCTAGTTCAATTTTTTTTGGATTTCAAGACAGTTCACTGACTGCTTAATGAAAGTGTATTAAAGAATAGATGGCGAAGCCGCTCTCACGCCAACACGTGGAGGTTACAAAGCAATACAGGCCTCTTCGCGGAGCATGGCAGTCACAGCAAGCTTCCAAAAGGTGCTGACAGTGAAACTTTTCATTAAACAAACAAAACAGTAATTTTCTTACTGCTTCCTTCAGCTGCTTTTGAGACCAATAAGGCTGTCATGTCTTATTAAGCTGTACTTAATCAGTCTCTCTTTATAGCAAATTCAACCACAGACCACTTCAGTCTCCAGCCCTGCGCCACAGTGATTCAACACTTGGCCTAGCTGGGCACACACCATGCCCTGCTATTTCAAAGTCCTGCCGACAGTGAGATGCGAGACACCGTAATGCCAGCGGTATTTGCCTGAGCTGCAGAGGAGCTGTGAGACCAGGCAACAGCAGCCTTTGGCCTCCTAAGAAAGGCGGTGCGTGCCAGCTAGGCAAGTGGAAAGTACACTTCTACAATGCTTTTAAGACAGCTCAAGCACTGCTTCACCAGTACATTCCTTCAGTGCCTAATAATAATAGCACATTAGCTTCTAATTAAACATGAGGCCACACTCATGAGTCTTTATTTTCCATGCCGTCTTTCACAATAACAGGCACCAGCTATGCGTTACATGGAAGGCAACCCAGCTGGCACTGGAAAAAAAAAGGAAGGGGTTGCAATGAGAGGCTGCCATTACTGGAGCAGGTATTTGTCCCTGCGAAGCAGCCTTCCTTGGGGGCAGGAGGGGTGAACAGGGGTGCTCAATTAGCGCTAATGCAGCAATTACGAATTATTGTTTTGTAAAGGTCTCCTGCGGGTGACTTTCCTGGTCCTATGGGCACTCCTCTGACTTAGCTGAAGCCCTAACTGGGCTGCTGGCCTAAAACTTACAGGCATTGCTTTCCCTCCTTCCGCTCTCAGACATGCTCTTTGAAATAAGAAAAAAAAAACCCAAAAAGCGCAAAAAAACAAACCTAAAAAAACCACAGAACAGCCTAATGGCAATAGCAGGCTTTGTCACTACTTGCCTACAGAAAAACAAACAAATAAACATACATTTACTAAAAGAAAAAAAACAATCCCCAGACCCTACTGTAAATGCTCACTTGGTGTCATTTGACTTCTTTTCCCTGGCTGAGTGGCCAGGTTTGAACTCAGCTGCCCCAGCTCTGAAAGGAAACCTGCTCCTCACAGCACCTTCTGCCAGCTTCCTCCTGGCGACTGCGGCTCGGGCCCTGACGCCAGCCATGGCAATGGTGGGAACCGGCTCTGCCCACACACCGCCCGCTCCAGCCCTCACCCAAACCTCCAAAATCCCCAGGAAGCGGGTTTGAGAGGTGGTGGGAAGGCACGGAGGGCTCCACAGGGCTGAGCCGTGCTGCAGAACTGCACTTTGGCAGCAAAAGGGGTTGCAAGGCCAACACGAGCTCCTCTCACTCCCCTCCAAAACCAGGGAGTGGTTCCTTGCGGGGTTTCTGGGCGCACGGTGCTCGCCTGCTTCCCTGGGGCTTCGGACCACAGCCCCAGGCAGCTATTGCAGGCTGAGGAGTAACGAACATTGGAAAAAAAAAAAATGTACAGCAAAATGGTGTGAGTGACCATAAGCTTGAGCTTTCCATCTCCAGCTGCGCTTTTTCCGCATGGCCTCTGCCCGCGTGCCTGTGGTAGTGCAGGTGGTGCCGGGTCCCCAGGCGGGAGCCCCAGCAGCGGGGAGGGCGCCTCGCACCGTCCCCATTCCGGGCTCCTCCATCCCACCCTCTGGGGCACAGCGCGGCCCCTGCCTGACGCGTTGCCTGTCTTCGCAGGAGCCCGCTCCCAGCAGCCTTGTTTGGCTGGTGCCGGCGCTGCGGCGGGCGCCGTGTTGCGACAGGCCTCGGGAGGGCTCGGCAAGCCCGCGGTTCCGACACGCTGGCTGGCTCGCTCAGGGTGGCTGCCAGAGGAGAGGATTGCGAAGGGGCCTGGAGGCAAACCTCAGCCCTTCCATTCCTGCCTCCTCTCCTGCACCACCCTCTGCTCTGCACAGCAGCGTCGCAAGAAAAACAAGGCGCCGGGGAGCTGCTCTGCAAGGTCTCCTTGAGCGGAGGGGCTTGGGCAGGGGGACAGCTGCTCTCCTCCACACCGCTTTGACCCTGGCTGGGTGGCAGAGCAGCTTGCAGGCATCCCTGAAGACCCTGGGAGAGCCTTGGGCTGCCACGGTGCTCTCTGCTGGGGTGCAAACCTGCATTGCCATCCCGGCTGCCCCGATCCTGTCCCTGTGCCTTGGGGAAGGGGTGCGCAGCCCGGGGGCACCGCTGCTGCCTTGCCCCTGCTTCGGCAGGAAGGGCTTTCTTCAAGCAGTGTTGGTTTTGATCCGTTTCTTTGAAGGAGACCCACACAAGCAAGGAAAAAAAGAGCGCGGGGCTTCTTTACACGCGAGTCCTGGGGCTGGGGGTCTGAGACAAGATGTCAGCCATGTTTAGCCTGTCCTGTTCTTCGGCCAAAACCGCCTGCACGTGCACCCAGGCCTCTGCATGAAGCCTCCAGCGGTCTGTGCAACGCCGGCTTGGTACTGCGGAGGGATGGGTGATGCGTGGCCCTGCTCTGCTCCCTCCCCTCTCCCTGCTTTTGGGGCGCACGTGGGGGCTGTGGCTGCCGGCGCCGGCCCAAGCCAGGGAGCGGTTCACAGCCCGAAGCGAGCACTGATCAAACAGGGCGGCGTAACAGGGCAGGAGGCAGATCCTGACACGCCAGGCGGCTGGGCCTCAGGGGCTGCCGGCAGTGAGACGTGGGGCTGGGGACAGCGAGCTGGGGCTGGGAGCGGGGCAGGCACCGTGCCCAGCACCAGCCGGGGAGCCCTCGCTGCTGCGCTGGGGAAGTCCTGAGCTTGTAGGGAACCACACGGCAGGCACCTGGGCAAAAAGAGGGTTTAAAATCACCTCTGCCACCATCTTACTTGCCTCATGTTTTTGAAATGCTGTGGGAGAGGCTTTCAGGCTTTTCTCTGCAATTATGCGGAGCAAAGACCATTTAAAAGTTAATAAAGAAGCAACCTACGCAGAAACACCTGGCTTCGGGAGGCTTGAGAAGAAACGTGCAGAAGCACAAGACAGATACTACAGCTGTGGCAATGGCAAGGGGCAAGATGCTCCACGCTGCTCCCTGGCAGGGCAGGTGAGGGCCCC
>Ga0065711_1040655_pt1 | contig 16786 bp, 13 predicted proteins | sample Hoacrofraction12_FD_59098 | JGI IMG/M metagenome (GOLD analysis project Ga0065711, IMG submission 59098) | Hoatzin crop microbial communities from Cojedes, Venezuela - Epithelial fraction 12 v2 (version 2) | ecosystem: Host-associated > Birds > Digestive system > Esophagus > Crop | place... | reverse complement strand
TTGCCCAGAGAGGTAGTGGAGGCCCCATCCCTGGAAACATTCAAGACCAGGTTGGACAGGGCTCTGAGCAACCTGATCTAGTTAGCGGTGTCCCTGCTCGCTGCGGGGGGTTGGACTAGATGACCTCTGGGGGTCCCTTCCAACCCAAAACTTTCTATGATTCTATGAAAAACAGTGCTCTAACAGTGTTACAGCAAATGAAGACTGGACATGCAAGAGTAGAGGATTATCCTACAGAATACCACTGTTAGGACACTTAGGCTAATGTCTACATTCTGCAGAGGTGTATCAGTTGAAAGGAGACAGCAAACATCTTCCTGCCTCTCTATTCTGAGAGTAGTTAGAAAGTGAGGTTGTATAATGCTGAAACACTGTGACAGTGGAGATCATACAGGTAGAAAGAACAAGCTGTGGCCTGGAATCCTGGCTGAATGATCTTCATGCAAGTTTCATCCTAATTAATTTGGTTCTCTGCCTTAAATATTCTTTAAACAAAGAAAGCTTTATACACATCAGGCTATCTTTCCCCTCCCGGTCCCCACCCCCAAGGGAGCTCGGGTTCAAATGCTGAATCAGAACTTCCCCTAGCAAGGTGACAGAGAGGGTCTGATTGCTTCTATACAGTGAAGTGCAGCCTAAAGTCTTTGAAAAGGAAGCCTGGCACATTCAGTATTGTGCACCAGAGTTTTGCCATCGTTTTTTGCTGGAAATGGATAAAGCTGTTACTTTGAATGCACCCATGATCAATTAATTTCAAGCCATGCCCTCAGCTATGGCCAGAACAAATCAAGATTTTCTCCTCCTCCCACATATGCATAAGTGACATCATGTTGTTGGGTAAGTGTGGCTTTCTTGTCCAGCCAGCAATTTGTCCTGGCTTGAAGTCTGGTATCACTTTTCTGCACAGTGTGTACTGTACAGGACACCTGGAGAATATGCTTTGCATTTTCAAGTAGTTGCTATGTATTGAGGTAGCAGAGAAGCAAAGATTGCTGATCTATGTGTATTAGGCAGGCTCATAGCTAATTTATCATTGAGCATTGAAGACTGTTTTGCAGGTACTTTTTCCCAGCATCAAGGTTTAGGCACTACATACTTCCAAGGAACCCTTTTCAAACCAAGGTTGCGCTCACTCAAGCCCAGTTTGGTCTGAGCTGTTTCATATCGGTCCAGTCAGCCTGTACAAACCTTTTGGTTGTGAAACGCTGGTGTAGATCAGGAAGCCAAAGTCCCACTGGAATAGTGGGCAAAGGAGTGCTGCGATATTTACCCAGAGTGCCTATTAATAAGGTCCTCATGCCTAATATAACAGTACAGCTCTTCCAGAGGTGAGGGTCTCATTGGCACTCAGGTTTCTTTAAACTCTTCTAGCACCTGTGTCATAAATAGGGCCCCGCTGTCTTGCCACACCAGTGAAAATGGAAATTAGTATCTTAAAATAATTTTTGGAGTTCTGGCACTTTGAAGACAATATCCAGTTTCTAGGAATACCAGAAGAAGGGAGACAAATCAAATAATTAATTTAAGGTCTTCTGTTTAGGAGTGGCCATGACTTCCTACATGACAATCTGGTTTATTATATGGAGGAGCTGCTATAGGTGCAGCTATATCCTGATCTTCATTCCACTCAAGTTGGAGAATCAGTAAGCAACAAGGTTAGGTTTAGCACCACCCCAACAAGAAAAAGTGGTGAGAAGTGGCTCTGTGATCAATTAATGTGGCTTAATCTGGAACTAGCAAGACAGTCTGGTTTTCTTTTGAAAGTAGTACATGATATTGGAGAAGAGCTATTAGTAGGTATTTGAGCCTGGCTGGCTTTGTGGCACCTGGGGCCTCTCCTCCATGCTGTAGAGATCCAGCAGTATGTTCAGACAGAACAACTGCCTAAGTCCTCCCCTTGGTTTGGATCTTTGGTGCATCTTTGACAGTACTAGCAACCCCCCAGTGGGTGGAAATAGTCCTGAGGAGGGGGATGTTAACTGTGCCTCAAGCTGGTCCTTCTTCCTCTTGTCCTGTCCTTTATCACTGAGCTAAAAGATGAGCTCTTTCCTTCTGGGTTTTCTGAGGGAAGCAGATGGGCAACTAATAAACACAACTCTTCATGATGCTTCCTGTCCTTAGTGCCTGTTGCTCTATGGCGAGGCAATGACTTTGGTCCTGGGGCGCTTTCACCAGGATAAAATGATGAAGGGAGTCCCTCAACCCCCCAGATCTGGCCAAGGTTTCACAAAGCCCACAGGAGTTCCTCCATACAGACGTAGTCAGACTAGTTCATGTTAATACGCCAGTTTATAATATCTCACAGAAATGCCCAGTAGCCTGGGCCTCTGCCATAGACAGATGTGTTACTATTTTGCAAATGTGACGTTAACAATATAATAGAATTGCTTGGGGAGCTGATGATAGGATTATGACTATAGAGTGCCTGACTCTCAGATCTATGCTTTCCTATATCTGTCCTCCCCAGACATTTTTTAGAATAATTTCTCCTTCCAAACAAAAAATAATTTTGGGAAAGGCAGATTCCCAACTCAGCTCTGAAATGTCATCTCAGTGATGATGATGATTATGGGATGCAGCAAATGCATACATAATTATTCTCACTGCTCACAGAGCAACAGATAGGCCCATTTGCTACATTCTGAAATATATAACTAAAGACTTTTCCTCATGCTATCTGCTCTGTGAGTTTTCATGAGCTCATTCCCTACAGCTCACTGTGAAATTGTTGTAATTTTTTGAAGTAGGTAGAAAAAATGAAATAATTCTGTTGGAAATGGCATTGATTTGTCTGTGAAGTCATTCCAGCTGCTTGTTTCTTGAAGGCGCAAGAGAAGGAATTCCTGACTTTTTCTTTTTTTAATGCGGGGAGGTGGGGAGCAGTCTGACAGCAAGAATGCAGTGGATTTTGGAAGCAGTTCTGAAAGTGCTTTCATGCTATGCATGTGAGAATATACAACAAGGATAATAACAAAGTTAATGTTTTCTGACTTTCAGATGTCTAGCTTGGTCTGTGTCAATAGGTATAGCTGGATCTTGGTGTAGGGTAATTTTTTTTTATGCAAAGGGTTGTGTTTGACAGCCTGAACTTGTCAGCCTTGAGTCTCACAAGGGAAGGCCCAGTGGAATATATAATGCAAATGTTCAAATAATACAATGAAAAACACCCTTCTGAACTCTTTTCCATTAAAGATGAAAATTAAAATGACTTAACAAAACACTTTTCTGTCCCTGTCTTTTAACAACAAACAAAAGCTCCAATATGGATTCTGAAATTGCTCATCAAGGGAAGAGACCAGGCTAGGATTTAGTAAATGGCTTTTTTTTGAATAAAGCAATTAGTTCGAAAGGGAACATGTCATGTTCTGTACATTGCTAAGGTAGAACAGTCTTTGTGCTTTCTGGCACTCCATCAAACTGCTTCTTGTGCATAGTTATTGGAGAAAGTGCATTTACATGTACTGTTGACGTCCAATGCCGGGAAGAGGTTTCTTAAATAACAAGACACAGACTATTATATGCATTAGCTTTATTATTTTTTTTTTAAAGTGTCTTAGCCTTTGGGGATTGAAGGTACTTAATAATATGTTGCAATTAAAGTGTGCCAATGTGTTGTCGTCATGTCTCAGGTGCTTGACAATCAAACAAATACAGATTAACCCTTAGTTGTTCACTGAATTTCTGGCTAGCTGCTTTTACATCTGGAGCTTGCAAAGTGTCCACACTGCAGCGAAAGGCAGCATATGTCTGTTGTCTTGATCTATTGCCAGAGGCTGTCTCAGGAGGAATGTCCTCCTCCACCCCCAGGTGATCTTAGCCCACATAAGAGAGATGAGCTGTATGCTTTTTGTTGGGATGACACATGACTTTCTGTGCAGAGGTATAGGGTGTTTTGGAGACGGAGCATGATCAGACAGCTTGTGCCTTCGAAAGCATGTGTTCATAGGAGTGACTTGCAGTTGATATGAAGGGAAGGAAGGATAGAGCACGTTTGCAGTCCAATATCGCACAACTTGTGAACCTTCAACCAAGGTATTACATTCCTGCAAGTTTTCAAAGGGATTACTGGAGACAAAAGAAACCCTGTATGAGTAGCTCCAAAGAGGGGAAAAGACTGAAATATTATCTTGTCTGTGATTAGACATCAGAGAAGCAACAAGGGAGACCTTGCACCAGGGAATCATTCACAGAGTAACAGGAATTGTCTGTTTTCTGCAGTAAAATGGTTCCTGGTGCTCCCAGAAAGATGCTGGTACCTGATACACTGCTCAGCCAGCACTAAGCTAAGAGCAAAGCCCCAAGTCACAAAACTCACTAAAGGGAGGTTGGACAGTGAGTGATTTACTAATGATGTAGATGGGACCTGAACTAAAACCTCTCATGGACTGAGCTGTTCAGTCCCTAAATCGGACAGTATGAAATGACTTCTGCATTGTGGTTTCTTTGTTTGTTTTCTACCTCCAGCATCCTCAGCATTTAAGGAGCTCCCAGAATGGGCATCAAGGAGCTGTCCCATTGAAGCATGGCAGGCACATCAGCCATGGAATGGTGTCATGGAAAAGATCCAGTTTGAGTTGATCGCTGCTAGCTAACCAGGTACCATTGGTCATTCTTCAGTTGTGATGTTTTTCGTAACTGTGATGCACCAGTATGTCTGGGTGTGAAGGGAAGGAGGCAAAGGGAGAAACAGCTACTGTCTGTAGGTACTGAACAGCAAGAGCTCAAAGCAGACAGCATTTGTTTGCTGGATGATATAAGAGCTTTGTAAGTGGTGCCTTGTGTGTGTGTGTGTTTTTTTTTTTTTTCTTTGGAGCTTGAGTACAATTCAGAGGGAAAGTTTTGGTATCTAAGAAATTCAAAGAAGTGTCAAAGACCAGGTGGAGGGGCTAAGCAAATGCTTAGGAGAACTAGCTGAGGCAAGGCTCTTGCATGCTGCCTGGTCAGTAATGGGGTTAGGGGGAGATGAGTTCCACAGTGGCAGCAACCACAGCACTGCTTCTTTTTGTTTATTTAATTCTAAGAAATAGTTGTCTCCTGCTGAGAAAGCTTGGCTGGCACCCAGACCTGTCATACTATAATCTTTAGGGTGACTTTCCTATGTGCAGTGTGAATGTGATGTGAACGATGCAGTAGGCAAGCTGCAATACCTTGTCCAAGGCAGAAGAAGAATTGCTTTTGTTTGAGTCAAACCTTGCATCTGCAGCCAAGCCAGCTGTTGAATACTGGTGGGCTCAGGACTTGTCCCTCATGCAGCAGGAGTATGTAATTCTCCCCTGTTGTGCAGGCCATTCAGCAAAGAGTAGTGCCAGTCTCTACAGCATGTGCATTACAGATAGAGATATTAGGATCACCAACGAGGTTGATGCTTTTCCATCAGAAGACACTGTTTGCAGGAGCTCACAGGTTGCAGAGTTTAACTGCTTCATCTGATGCCTACTGTCTAAAAAGTAATTTTTCCTCTGTGATTTTGGTCTTGTTTTCTTTCTTTCTGTTTTGGAAGTTTCAGTTAAAGTTGTTCAGCTGTTTTAGAGAATGAGGCTGGAAATTGTTTGCTAATTACAAAAATAAGCTTAATTGTTTTCTTCAAGTTCTGTATTTTAGAGCAGAATCTTGGGCTTTAGAAGACAAAGGGTTCATGGGGTCCACACAGTGTTAAGGAGGTGCCTCGCGTGACATGTCTATAGGAAGCCATGTATTGCCAAATTATACATTTCTTCTCTGTCAAAAAAAATTGAAAAAAGTGTGTGGGGAAAGCAGTTTCAGTGTGTTCAGTGTCGGCCAGCAAATCCTGCTGATATTTCGTCTGCTGGGATGGGAGTATGGGTGAGGCTGAGTAGGCCTGTCTTTGGTGTTGTTTCTCCCAGCTGAAGGGGGTTGTTGCAGGCCCGGGCTCTAGGAAATGGTAAGTGTCAATCAGATGGATGTGGCTAGGACCTGGCAGATATTCTCAACCACAGTACTTGAGTTAGCTTTCAGAGCCTTGTTCCAATGTGTGGAAAATCCTTATCTTAACATCTTACTTGGAAATACTGAATATGAACTACACAGCTTTCATCTATCTAGTAGATGCATTACCAAAAAGCCACCCCTATGTGATCATGTTGGACACATCTTCCCGAAGGCTAAGGAAAGTCCTTTTGTAGGCTCGTGTTCTGACAGAAAATAGAGCTATGCTGCTGATATTGGTATGAACAGGACAGTCTCCAGGGTCATTGGCTCCTCTGCCTGGTATGGCTGCTCATACCAAGCTTGTGAAAACTACAGGAACAACTGAAGATCTTAAGAAAAGTGCTGCGCAGAAGACCGATAAAAACACAGGTGAGACTGATGAACGGAGCAGGGAAGAGGAAGCACGGCTCAGTGCAGGAACTAATTATGGATCCCAGCACTAGGAGAGTGTCCATGATGGAGGTTAGGACTAGACTTCTTAGTTTATTTACTGATAAAGCATAAATTAAAGAAGGCCTCTGTACTGCAGACAACGCTAGTAGAGTCCTGGTTTTCTCTGCTCTTCGTCATATGAAAACAGTCAATCTTGTATTCTCTCTGAGAGTTCGTTGCAGCTTCACAACTTTTCTTGGAACTATCTTTTTATGATCTCCAGGAATCCACTTACTTTCCTCTCATGCCTCTGGAACTCAGGACAGGGTATTTCTCTTGGAAATGCTTGTATTCCTCAGGGTGATATTTCTTCTGATTGAGTATTGAGGTGTGACTGAGTGAAAGAGCTGATGATGAGAGTTGACCACTAAACTCAGTATTGCAAACCCTTAGCATTTGCATCATTCTAGTCCCTGGCTTGCTCAGCACACAAAATGGGGTGCTGCAAGAGCACAACATGACCATCCATGTTGGAGTGCAAAAAGGAGTCTGTTGCCTCATAAAGAACTCCAAGCAGTGGAAGGAAACCCTAAACCACCAATTTATATAACATAAAAAGCGGAAAATGAAAGTGAAGAACTTCATAAAGCATGGGTTTTTCTGCCGTCATGGAATGAAGCATGGATGCCTGGAAGAACAGAACAGGTTTCATGGGAGCATCCAGCTCCAGCTGGGAACCAGATCCCGCTTTCATGTCTACTTTGCAGGTCTAAATTGATTTGCTTCAGCTGCATGGACACCCAAGAGACAGCCAGCTCCATGGCTCACTACCAGCCAACTCAGCAGCTACCTGCTCAAGTGGGTTTGCTTCTTCTGTAAAGCTTCTTGCTGACTGCTCAAACAACTTGGGGTACTTGGCCATCTTCTCCCAGCAATTCCTATTGCTGTATTTTGATCTGGGATTGAGAGCTGAGCTCTCGCTGGGAGATTTATCCTGGTCTCTTGAACATCCCTAGACGAGTGACTAATCCCCTTTGGGTTCTTTGTGGGTAGGAAAAGAGGCTGTCCTTGGGGAAGCCTGATCTTTGGTAGCGCTAGGTAGACCATCCTTGCTTCTCATGAAAACCTCCTAGCTCCCTAGACATGAAACCCGCTGCTAACAGGTCTGTAGTTCCCGTCCTGCCTGTGGCACTGGCAGAACTGAATAGTGCTTCTCTTGTTTCTATTGTCTGAAATCTCAAGCTCCTCTCTGATCTTTTGTTTTGGCTTTACTGAGAGACCTTCTGGGAAACTGGCTCTTCTCTTTCTCTCTTTTCCTTTGGATGCTTGATTCCTGGGAACGTGTTTAGAGGGAGAGTATGAAAAATGCCTTTTGCCTAGCAATGAAGTTGTTGTCCAGAAATGTAAAGCCAATGCCACAGGGGACTGCTAAGCCATAGCACTTTCTTCCTGGAACTGCATGAGGCAGCTCACTGCACATGGAGCTGTTGCCACCTTGCTGATACCGGGCTTTAGGAAATTATGTAAAGTGCTTTTATGTCTGAGCAACCTGGAACCCTAGATCTTCTGGCTGGTAGTCACTCATCTGTGAAACCACAGAGCGTGGCACGGAGCATGCTCTGGTCTGTCCCTGCAGTTTCTGGTAACACATGGTGGGGAAGAGGGGGAAGAAATGAACCCCACCTATGCACCTGGCAGATAGTGCGATCCCTTATGTGATGTGTGTGTGGGAGCAATTCCTTCCTGACCCTGGTAAAGATTGGCTCATGTCCTAAAGAGCAGAATTTAGATCACTTTTATCTTTATTCTCTGAGCTACAGGAATTACTAATGGCTATAAAATGACCCAGCTGCCGTGTTTGACTTGGTGACCTTCAGTAACAGTGAATTTTGCAGGCCGGCTGTACAGTGGGGGTAAGGAAAGCTTTTTCTTTATTCTTTAAGAACGTGGGAATGTTTCATATTGATGTCAGACTGGAAAAGGGGTCTTGAGAGATTGTTTACTTCATTCACCAACACTGATCTAAGCAGCTGAACTGTGTGATGCTTTCCAATGAGTAGGGCAAAGGAGGGAGGAAGCTATCTCACCTTATCGACATGGAGCAGAGCATTTATCCTGCAGCGCCATGACTGTATTTACATGCAGTACTTCTGCACCCATGGTTTCGTTCCATATTTAAAAGTGCTCAAGTTCTCTGTGCATTGCTGCTAGCCTGGGAGCTTTGGATAGTGAAACACTCTGTACCGCTTTGTCAAAACATTGCCAGGCATCTTTACTTTGTCCTGGATCTGTGCCCCACGGGCTCAGGCCAGGGACTGAAAAGTCCTTGACCTCCCTGTTCAGCCTGCTCATCGAAACGCCTATTAGGATGAGCTGAGCTGAGTATCTTTGTGGCATAGGACCTGGACAGAGGCCATCAAGTTGATTTGGTTGATCATACACGAGTAAGCAGAGAAGAGCACTTGTCCTCCACCAGCTCTGAGCGGATCCATGAGCTGAGAGAAAGACCTGCCCGAGTCATTTAGTCTCCTCGTATCTTCAGTTGTGTGAAGTCTGCTGTAAGAGCTAAGAGGTGCACTCTGCAGCCAGTCCAGGGAGACATGGCACACTCCGACTGGAAACCCATCTCATCTCATGCTGACCGATTTTGAAAGAGTAAATTCCTCTTCTCTGACTTCATTTGCATGCTGGCTGTCAAGTTGTAAGAGCAGCATTTGACGGCTGGTACTGCCGTTTGTATCAGCAGACAATCACCAGCCTAGCAAGAGTTTGTAATTTGACTAACAGCTCATGACATTATTCTTATTTATTTCTGGCAGAACAAATGCAGCAGCAACTTTCTTCTATGGCATCAGCTCCAAATGTCTGTGGCATCTGATCAGCCAAGGCTCTTTTTCAAAAATTCAGCCATACTCCCTCACATCTTGCTAACTTTGCAGTCCCCCGTGGCATCTGTGTGCAGTGAACTGAGCTGTTGAGACTAAATGCAATTTGCAATCAGGCTTCTGTTAACGTGGAAATGTACCGGCTGCTCTCCTGCAGTATGCATTCTCATTCTGTCTAGCATATGGTAGCATTAAATCCAGTCTGGAGTGCCTCTCATTATCACACTGTCAGTCCTTGCAGAGTGGAGAACCCTGAAAAACAAGCGTGAGGGAAACATATTTCAGGAACTGGCTCTCCTCTAGTTGGGAGCTATCAAAGGGAGACTGTACCTCGAAAACTAGCCCTGACAGCCATCTAAGCAAATACAGAAAACTGGCTTGAACACTGATGCAAAAGCCGTGTACTTCCCAAGGCAGGTATCACACAAGCAGAAGGGAACAAGGAGAATCAGGCAAGAGCAAGTTCATTATTAACAAGTTAAAAAGCTAGAAGCAGCCTATTCTGCTACCAGTACGGGAGAGATTTTGATTCGGGAAGATAGCCTCGGGTATGAAGCCGACAGTTATGTAAAAACTGGATATAAATGTAGGCAAAACAATATATATATCCATCTGCAGAGAAAACAAACAGGCGAGCCTTTTAGCCATTAAGTATTTCATTCCAGCTTTAGCTCATTGTACAGCACATAAAAGTAGCCCTGAAATTTCTTCAGTGTTAGCATATCTCCCATTGTCTTGTAAGGTAGTTTAATTTTAATTTTGCTATTCGAGTGTTATGAATAATTCAGAGTGTTTTCTCACTGATGGCTCTGATGGATGTCCTCTGCTTTTCTTCCCTGAGGCACTCAGAGCTCTGGCCTTAGTGAAAAAGATACAAGCTGGATCTGAAGAGAATCGGGTTGGAGGCAAGAAACCTATTGCTGTGGTCCAGCGGGGATATGGGTATCTGAGTCATGAGCTCACAGTGCTGGCTTATTCACAGCTGTCTTCAGTCAGTCCTGTCCTGAGGACCACAAGCATCTGTTCTACTCATGCACACTCATGTTATTATTTGCAAAACCACCAATTTGTGATTGGTGCCCTGAGCCTTTGATGTTTGAAGAATCCTAGAGTCAAGGTTGGGGCTAAGGTCAGAAGTAAAAGTTATTGAGTGCATTTGATCTCAACACCTGCTTTTTCTTAGACACTTCTCTGACAATTTCTTATGAGTGGAAGTTATTTCAATGTAGGCCTGTATCCGGCTGTCATGAAGAGCTAGTGACAGAAGTAGTGTCAGAAGTTCAGGAGTGTGATTACAAAAACTTTGAGTCCTGAGATGTGGGAGGGAAAAGTGGCAGCAGACCAATGGCCACTTTTCCATTGTAGAAGATTCAACCCTGTATGGTTGAAGCTATGAGTGACTGTAGCATCCCAATGTGCTTCCTGGCATTTTTATGTTTAAATAAGAATAATGTGCCTGCTAGACAGAGCTGCTTCTTTCTTTATGACACTTCTCTATACTGCTTAGTAGAGGTAAGACACAAGGAAATGTGTATTACCCAGCTTGGACTCTGTCTCTGTCGTTGCTTCTCATATCTGCAATATCACTTTGTGAATATTTTATTGTCCTGACCCATAATGCTGTAGCAGTCTTAGAAGGCGACAGCTATAGCAAGATTTGTGAGAAAGATAGAAATAAGCTGTTGGCTAATAGATTTTTTTATCTCAGAGCATGGTTATGGATAGGAGAAAGACCTGGACCAGGGAGCAGAAGATGTACCTTCCTCAATTCCATATAGCCAGAATATTTCATGTGTGCTTACATGACGAAAACCCTGTACTTTACATGGAGACAGAAAATAGGTGTGCTCATGCCAGCCTCAACCAAACCTCATCTTTCTGTCTTCTTTACCTCAATTAAAAATGTGAGGATTGACCCAGGAGGGGTCAACTGAGTAGAACAAGAGACATTTCGTCTCCCTGAGGAGGTGACTAATCCAAATTTAATCCAGGAAGACAAAAATGCAGTTCAAGAAAGTATTTTAGCACAGGTTTAAATTCAGAAAAATATGATAGAATTTAAGAGTAATCATGTGTGTTTACATGCTTATGTGAATATGTCTAGAAAAGGGGGTATTTCCAAGCAACTTCCTAAATCAGATTCTGAAATCTTTTTCCTGAGAAAACCTGGATGTCAATTTTTTCCTGACTATGAGTGGTTAGTCTGTCCTCAGTAGCGGGAGGACAAGCAGCTCTTCTTGTCATGTTTATCCTAAATGTGACAACAGACAGTTCCTAACTGTGTAACTCTCTCTTCTCCTCCTCCACAAGGCATACTCACTTAGTTGCCTCAGTGATATCCAACTGGGCTCCATCCCAATTATTTGTTTTTCTGGTAATCATCCATATTTCCATGTAAGAAAAAAAAAGACATTGGAATAACTGTGGTTTTGCAAAGTAAATAACTGAGCAGAAACTCTCTGCATCTGGAAAGGGAAGAAGGGAGGATTCTTTTTTGAAGACGCATTTTCTTTGTTTGTAACCTATATCCTCTGGTTCCATCACCAGAGACCTTAAGCTGTGCTGCACTCCTCTCTGCTCCTGTGCTTTGGTACTCCGTGACAAGGACAGAGAAGGTCTGTGAGGTTCTGCGCAAGGTTTTGTTGGCACTAATACCACTGTGCACCGGGGAACTACCTACAGCTCTCGGCCCCCAAATGCTTGTGGATTCAGTTTGGCAGAGTTCATTTCAGATGGCTTGGATCCCTGCCCTAAATGCTATCCCTAACTGGAAAAGTGAGAGGGCTGGTTTGCAGAGGTATAGTGTCCTCATGGTGTGTGATGGAAACCTCCTCTGTCCTGTCACTGCTGGTCAGCTTGGTGATCTTAGCACTTCTGATGACCAAAAGTGCTTGGGCTTTACGTAACTTTGCCAGGAGTGACCCCTGGTTGCGTGGGAGCACTGTTTGTGGCCATCTCTCTGAGAGGAAGTTGTCTGCAGTATCCCTGTTTGACGTGGCTTGTGATTTGGATTTTGATTGACTCAAGTCAGAGTTTCTTGTCAGAGCCAACTTCATGGCAGGTTACATTTTTTGCTTCTATTTAGGCCTTGCTCATCTTTTGCTACCGGTTTCTCATTTGGTTTGTATCCTTACCCATTACTGTAGCTTTGACTGTCCTGTTTCTAGTTCAGATTTCTGGGAAAGATTTAAAGAAAGAGAATTGCAGTATAAGCAATCGAAATAGATGAAAATTCTTGTAGTTTATGCAAACTGTAGTGAACTATCAAAAAGTTGGTGTAGAGGAAGCAGTATTAAGGGCCAAGACTAACAGGTGCCACCCCTTGGGCATTTGGAAAGTGCCAGTGAAGTAAAAAGGGGAAAGTTGAAGGCATATTTTTAGAGACACGTAGATCATGGGTAATGCTGTTGCCATGGTGTTGATTACAGACAAGGGCTGTCAGTTACTTGTAACGAACTAAAAGAAAAAAATATAGTAGTCGTGACCCAAAGGCCACTGGGAATCAACAGACGGTACTATTGATATCAAATGTTTGATATTATTAGTTCTCCTAATCTGACACTGGGCAAAATAATTTACAAGAATTCTCTAGAAACGTGCTTGAGGAGAAGGTGGGCGTGATTATTCAAGCCTGATGGGATTGGTCTGTGTTATTCTGGGGACAGATATCAACGTTTCTGGGAACTTAACAGCAAGTGAAGCCATCGGTTCTCTGATGGGACTTCAAAAGAAGTACTATAAGGCTGTAAGATGTGTGTCTTTGACCTTCATCTCTTGGTCAGTTGAGTTCCCCTTGGCCAAACTTGGGATAAAACAAACCAATTCACCAGAGATGTTTACTAGTTCATAGCACAAGAAACACCCTAATCACAGGCAATTTTTGAATGGCCAAAAATAAGAACTTCTCACTTCTGTGTAACATGGTCTGTTTACAGAATAATGAAGGGAAGAATGTCTCCATAGTAACCTGTAAAGCAGGTAAGTCTACATCTTGCACTCTGATACAGTCTTCAGTAAACAGATTGTACATCTGGTTCAAAAAAAAAAGGAAACTAAATAAACCACACTTTTGGACTCTGTGACTTCCATTAGTACTAAAGAGCTGCTGGATTTGAGATCTGTCCCTCTGCTTCCCATTATTTATATTTGAAATGTTCTAAGAAAGTCAATAAATTTGAACAGATATGAGTTGCTGTTACATCAAGTTATCTATACCTGAAGGGTTCTTCTGCAGCTAAGGAGACAGGGAACTGTGAATTGTCTTCAAACACGTAAGCAGATACTGCAAAGAGAAAACATTCACACTGCCTGTGGATAAGCCCAAAAGTCTGGGGCTTACCTTGAAACAGAAAATCTGATCAAACCTAGACATGAGACAGTAATTTCTGAGGGTAAGAAGAGTTAATCTTTAATGGATTTCTGAACAAGGTTATACAATTTTCCTTGCTGGAGATGGGGGAAAACAAACAAACAAACAAACACCCCACAGAAACCCCCTTCACTCCCATCCCCCCAAAAAAAACCCAACCAAACCCAACTCCCAAAATAATCCAGACCGAGAACTGTTTAAATGGAGGTGATCATGTTTTAGGTGATCATGTTAGGGGATGGTGTCGGTGACTTTTTGAGCTCCCGTTCAGTACTGCTTTCTGTGATCTGTAATGTTTCATGGGGATTTCTCCTAGGAGGAGACCTGTTTTTTCTGGGAAGAGGATATGAAAACTGCTTGCTGGTTTCTGTCTGGTGACACTTCTGGTGGGCAGCTGTGTGTGAACGTCTCCTGTTGGAAGGGCAGATAACTGCGTGAGAGAGGTGAGGTCCAGCACGCAAAAATAAAAAAGGATGGTTGAAGGAGCGACTTCAGTCAGCACAGCTGCTTTCCCTGAAAGAACACATTTTGCTTGGGGCTAGAGGTGCAAACTAAGCCAGTGGTGCCCTGCCTGGAGGGTGGCTGTGTAAAACAGGCATCTGAACGGGGACAGAGGCTGGAGCAACCTGGGCACAAGACTGCGGAGACGGGATGAAAGGTAGAGGCCAAGCTGGTGGCTGGCTGCAGGGTATCCCAGTCCATTCCTTGTACTGGTGTCCATGTTGTTTCGTGTTGTTGTTTCAGCATGCTAATACTAAAACCTGAAATTTTTTTTGCGGCTCTGGAGAGATGACTTGTAGGAACTCTAAAATCCAGTTGTTTTTCAGGCTTTAGAGGTCTAAGGACGGTAGCCCTAGGGATCCAGAGGGAACAGATTTCTGGGACTCCCTGTTTCAACTGGGCTGGTCTGTTTGCCCGCTGGTATTTCCTAAGCTGGCAGATGGAAATGGAAATTTCAAAATGTTGGAAAATAATTCCAGTTGATATTTTTTTCTTTTAAATTTCAGAAAAAGTCTTATTCCAGTGAAGGCTCACAGATGATGTAGGGCACAAACATTTGCAGGTCAAGGTGTTCTCTGAGCACGTTCCCTTGTTGTTGAGAGCAGGAGGGAACCTGGGCAGCACACCTCTCTCCTTCCTTCTGCCTTTGCTTCATGGTTGATTTTTTTTTTTTTCCCCCTTCCACCAGTAATGTCTGCATTAATTTTTGCTGCTCCCAGTATCTCCTATTGCTAACCGCAACCCTGCGTTAATCAATAATAATCAGAGCTTCCTAGCTGCTGCCATCTGTTTTCTCGATACGGGCTGCTTTTAAAACATCTCAATTTGTGGCGAAGCGCTTCCAGGCTTTGGCGTGTGCGAAACGGGATGGGGGCAGCGGACGGGGCGGAGGATGGGGAGATGCCCTCGGGAAGCACCTCCCGCCCTCCTGTCCGCGTCGCTGGGGGCCGCGGAGGGTTTCTCCGCCGGGCAAAGGGCTGCCTGCGGGAGGTGCTGCGGGCCCGGCCGGTGGCTGCGGGCGGCCATCTGCTGCCACCTCCCGTCCGAGCGGGCGGCCGCATGCGGGGAGCGACCGCCCGAAGCCCGGGCAGCCGACGGGAGAGGTGGGAAGCCACCTCCAGCCTTCAGGTGGGAAACCCACCCCTCCTCGAGGCTTTGGCAGAGGTGGCTGTATGTGTGCAAGGGCAGAAGGCTGTCGGTCGTCCCGGGTGATGTTGCCGGGCACTGAACTGTCTCGTTGCGGTTTTTTTCTGTCTCGGCCATGCAACGGCCTTGTTTCCTTTTGCAGTTTGTTCCTTCGGGGTTTCTCGGACACTCAGGTCCCCCCAGCCAAAGAAAGACCAACACCAACAGCCTGGAAGCACCCGGCCGGCAGCAATCGCAGGAGGAGGCAAGCTGGCCGCTTCTCTCCATCCCCACAGTTCGTGGCTGCTCCCAGCTCCGCTGGCCTCCCCGGTCAGCTCTGGGCTGCTGGGCTGGGGCTTGCGCGCCCGAGGAGGGTGTGCCACGTTTGCTGCGCCAGAGCCACTTGCTGGCAGGCAGGGTCTGGCTGGGGCGGCTGTCCTGCTGCTGGCCAGCCCACAGTGACTCGCTAGTACTGGTGACTAGTACTTGCCCTTTAATTTGGATCCCTGTGCCTCCGTTCTGTTTTTAGGGAAGGGTAAGGGCTACTCTTTGTCCCTGCTTGCTTTTGCTTCTTTGGCTTGTCCTCTAATAGCTATTGCAGCTTCCCTGCTGCCTGCGGTGACCACAAATTTGAGCTGAATTAATCCCAGACAGAGGCTCAGTCCGAGGCAAACTTTCCTTCCAAAATGTTCGGTCTGAAAAGATGTGAAACCAAGACGGGCTTGCCACCTACCTTCCCTGTGTCTGCCTCACCCCTGTTCTCCTGGGAAAAGGTTTGCTCTCTCCCTTCAAGAAGGACTGAGAGGCCCTTGGTGCTATGCTGGGCACTGACCAGGCGGAATGCGAAGCTCGAGTCTGTCTGCCAGACCTCAGAGAGCAGACAAACAGAAAGCAGCAGTGTGGCTGGCGCTGACAGGTTTTGCTTGCCGGCCTGGAAGCAGCCCTTGGTTGCAGCAGAGGTGTTGCTGTTCCTTCCCCAGCTGGCCCAGGCTGCTGGCCCCACTCAGACCCTCAGCCTGCCCTCGTGCAACCCTGTGCTGGCCATGTCTCCTCCTGTTCAGTTATCCCCCTCCACGTCTCCTAGAAGCATCAAGATTTCAGCTTTGGTTTCTCCCTGTTTCCTCTCCCAAGGATTTTTTTTTCATGGCATCCTACCCTTTTGTGCTGAGGTTTGTTTTCGTGCTGCCTGGCGGAGGGCAGCCTCTGCTCCCACAGTCCCTGCCCAAGGGGAATTTCTGATACCCGATAACACAGTTGCAGGCCCTAGACCCTCACCAATAAGAGCTGGGTGTTAGATCTCACAGCGGCCACTCCTAAATCAAACATAAGGAAACCAACTGCCTTCCTCTTCTACTCCGGGTCTATGCGTGCAGGTATTCCCCATAAAGAAAGAGGTACAGCTACCCTGTGCTGGGGACCACAGCAGGAGCCCACCTCCCCCAAGGAGCCTCATGGTTGGTGTTCCTGGCAAGAGCTTTTCTCTGAAATTGAATGCTGCTTCTTCCTTGACAGCGAGGTCCCTCCAACCCCTTGCCTGTAACAGGTAAAAATCCTCTGACCTGTTTTGCTGTGGGATTTTTTTTTT
>Ga0065711_1040657_pt1 | contig 16787 bp, 12 predicted proteins | sample Hoacrofraction12_FD_59098 | JGI IMG/M metagenome (GOLD analysis project Ga0065711, IMG submission 59098) | Hoatzin crop microbial communities from Cojedes, Venezuela - Epithelial fraction 12 v2 (version 2) | ecosystem: Host-associated > Birds > Digestive system > Esophagus > Crop | place... | reverse complement strand
CGGGTTCGCCGGCTCCGCGCCTCCCCCCCTCAGCCCCGCTCCTGCAGCGGTGCCGCGGAACATCGGCGCCGGGGCCTGGCGGGGCCCTCGGTGGGCAGCGGTGCGCGGTCGCAGCGGGGCGGCGGCAGCGTTGTCCCTGCGCGGCCCGGGGGTGACTCCGTCTCCCGGATCCGCGGGCTGCCGGCAGCTGTGCCGTCCGGGGGTGCTGTGGAAGGCTGCTAGCTTTGAGTAAAGCGGTCGCTGAGGAAAAGAACGCCATCTGCTAATGAGGCTTTGTTATTTCAGATTTTGCCTGTGGCTCACACAAAAATACACCCTGATCAGGTACGATGCGTGTCTCTTGTTTTGTTGCTTCTCCTGCCTTTGCAAGCATGCGTGAACATCCTAATTTAGCACCCCTACTTTATGTCGAGTTCCAGACTTTCAAAAAGCCCAGACCGTTAAGTAACATTAAAGCCAACAGAAATTTCCCCTGTGGAGAGGAGCTAATGATCTTAGGGTGAAAAACTTAAATAGTATAATCTGCAGAAGTTGTGACGCAAAGCACAATTGTAGGCCATAGATTTTTTATCCAGTTAGTTTGGTAAGAAAAAATGAATTGCCCATCTGCCCAAAACATGCTTTCAGAACGCATCTGCTCTTTTTGGTAATACGTCATCACCTGGGGAAGCCACTTGCATAGTACAAGCTGAATACTGTTTTTAAAGTCAGATCAATAATAGATGTAATCACAGTAAGCAAAGGTGGAAAAAGAAGGACAGAAAACAAACCGATTCTGAAAGAAACAGGAATGCTAGGAAACAGAAGTTAAGCATTTGAGAAAGTTTACAGGGTTTTTCTATCACGATTTATTTTTCTGCTTTTAAAAACAGACCTAGACACAAATGTTTTGTCTCATTTAGTTTAGGAAACTCAAGTATGATCCATAACACTGCAAATATGTCAGATGATTTTCTTTAAGCCATTGTGGTGGTACATGCAAAATTTGCTGTGGTTAAGCCCTCCCCTTCCTCAGTGTTAATAATCATCATATGAAAACCTGTGTGATGCTTCTACTCCAGAAGTCAGTGCCAAGAAAATAAACGAGGCATTTTGTGGCCAGCCCTCCTCTGAAATGCATTCTCACAGTAACAGTGATGAGAGAGTGCGTAAATGAATCACAAGGTGAACAGAGCATTGGGAAGCCCTTTTACAGATTGAAGTGACGTCTTGGTATATCATGTGCCACTAACTATACACTTCAGCATACCTACAGGTGTCTAATAACACCAGTTTCTCTGCATGGTAGTAAAAAAAAGTTCGCTGGAAGAGAACTTCATTCTTGGCAAACATTTTCAAGAAAATCTGTTACATGACTGCATGTCCTTCCTCATTTGCAGATGTTGCTAATAATTTCATAATGTAACATTTAACTTTATCTTCCCTTTCTGGGTCTCTGGCTGTTACTTTCTGTTTCAGAAACTAGGCGAAAGTGTTCAGCAACTTCTTCTGGCAAAAATTGCAGTCTACCTGATGACCTTCTTAATAGTCACAGTGGCATGGGCAGCTCATGTAAGGTAGGAACACAGTGTTTAACTCCAAAGGTAGAGAAAAACTACTGTGTAAAAGGACAGAAGGTAACCATATGTCTGCTGCATTTCTATCTCTCTGATGTATTTCTGAATTGTCTTGTTGGATAATGTAAAAAATTCATTGTAAAGCAATGCTGCCCTAAGCAGTGAATAACGGTACTCTTAGACAACTGACACAGTGATACAGAGAAAAAACAAGCATTATATATCTTTTAGAGTTACTCTTCATTTTACTTCATATTCAAGATTGAATTCGTAATACTGAAAAAGCATGATTTTATAACTTGTGTGCTACACAAATAGAGGCACTGATGTAGTACAGCTGGCCTAAAACTTGTCTCTCTCAGTCCTCAGCAGTGCTGCTCACAAAATCAATTGTAGTGTTGCAGATGCTGCATTTTATAGAGCAGCAGACACCACCACCACCGCCTGTGTCTTGCTAGTTAAAAAGAAGTTGGTATGCAGGCATCATACTGGAATCAAGGCAGTTTTTGTTTGAATTTTTAAATTTACAAATGTTTCTATATTCTTTCCTGAAGTAAGTGGATTGACCGCATTCTAATAGCGGTGTGCAACTTGTAATTCAATACTTGAAGCTGATACTTCACAGCAGTGCTTATATCACATTGCTTTTCTTTGCTTGCATGAGTAAATGCTGAGATGTAGTCTTTGAACAATTTAGGAGTTTGTGGAGGGTGATTAGTTCTGTTGATTCTAAGTGGCACTTCTGTAGATCAGGAATTTCATTAACAAGGTGTGGGGCACTTTGGAAGAAAAGCTTATTTTCTTTGTGTAATAAAAACAACTATTCTCTATCTTCATGAAAAATAATTTGAAGCCTTAAAATTCTGAAAATACTCTGGCCCTAACAGCATGAGCTTGTCTCTGTTCTCCCAAGTAAAACTCAGAGAAAATCAGAATAATAGCTCTTCACGACAGCTTATGAGACAAATTGAAATCTGAGACTCTGGATGGACTCTGAATATCTGGATCTGCTCTAGAAGATCTGTGCAGTGCTACTGCAGGGCTCGGATCCCTGCACAACATTGCTTCATCTGACAAGCTAAAAGTCAGTCTGGTGCCTATATTTTTATTTTGGCATCAGAGTGTCATGTTCTTAGGTGAGCAGTGCCTGCTGGTGAAAGTCTGGCTTTGTTCATGCTTCAGAAGCATTTGCTTGAGCAGTGAGCACAGGTTGTCGGTCTCCAGTTAGTTCTGGGCCTTGCCTCTGTTTGACTAAATGGGTGATTAATTGACAGCTAGTGATAGTTGTCCTGTGTCTCCCAAGCCTCGTGCAGCTCAGTAGCAATTTGCTGGCTGCCCTGTCCCAGGTGTGTCACATGGCAAAAGGTAGAGCTGTTCTGCAGCAAAAGTGCTGTGGGAGGAAGCAAACCAGTAGCCTGCCCTGTGACTTGGCTGCAGTTCATCCAATAGTGAAGTGGCAAATCCTCCAGAGAATCGTCATCAACTCCTGCTTCTGGGTCAACCCCACTTCATCCATTTTCGAAGGAATTATATATCCATTTGTAGTTCATTGCCTTGTTAGGTTTCTGGTGTATGACTCAATGGGTCAGAACTGACATCTGGATCACTTTGTCACAGATGAATTGGCTGTTAATAACAGTGAAATGTACTTCAAAGTAAATACATAATTTCAAGTGTAGAGGAAGGAAGGTGTAAGGCAGGGGGGAAAAAAAAAGCCAGTTTGTTACATCGTATGCCGCTTGGTCTTCAAATAGAAACGAGGATCTTAGTAACTGCTCCATGATGGAACTTGACTGTTTGTATCTCACTTTTCAAATCTTTCTAGCAAATTACTTCTGTGTTTGAGCTAATGAGTTTCGGTGGTACCTGGGCTACTTGCATAAATTCCGGAGCAAAGGCAATCAGGTTCTCCTACAATATCGTGAAGGCATAATTTGTATACAATATGTTGTAAAACATATTTGGAGAGCTGGCTTGTTCATATCTTGCCTTGCCTTGACAGGTTGTTTCAGGTGATAGAGTTTATAGATGATGTCCTTGCTCTTCTGAATCTGGTGAGTCTTGTCAGACATGCTGGATGCTGAGCTAGCAAGTACAGGTCACTTTTTCTTAAGTCTGTATGTACATATCCAAAAGTTCCTAATTCAAATAGCACAACTGCCAAATTTCCCAGTGAGGAAGATACAAAGAGCTTGAATTCCTCCTTGCCAAAGCAGCTGATTGGTAACTAACTTGCTTTTAATTTCTACATGTTTTGCTATAAGCCAAAGAAGCTCTGCAACAGGTTAGTCTGAAGTTGATCTGAGGGAACTGAAGAGGCATCTGTTGCAAAAGCTTTTGACTGTTCATCTGTGTCCCGCTGAAGTATCTGTCCTCCAGGCTTAAGAAATTGAAATGCTACGTCTTTTGTGGCAAAAAAATCTGAGCAGTAGGGTTGAATTACAGTTATGTTTTCAGTCATTTCGCCATTTCACTTGCTCAGAAATTAATTCTGAAGCTCATTTGAAACAGAAGATTATATGATCTTCCAAAAACTACCACTGAGAGACCAATCTCTGAATCAGTGTTTTAAGCTTTACACTTGCCTAAATCTTCTCTCTTAAAAATTCTTCATTTATTTAAGTGTGTTTTTAAACAAGCCACCCTGTAGTATCTTGGTTACTAATAGTTGTAATGGGATGCTGCAATGGTGAACATATTCTTGCTTTCAGCTAGAGCTTTTTATTTTGCTATATTGTTTAAAATTCTGTTCTCTGACATTGTGCAACTACACAGCTAATTTAGTTTTATTAATATTAATACTGAGTTTAAACTCCAGGATATAACACTACAGGAAATTATGTTGGAGGACTAGCTTAAGGTATGGAATTCTTACCTAGTGTAGCCTTCAGAGCAATGCATTTCTTTGTGCTTGGGGTGGGTTTTTTTTTTTATTTGACTTTTTTATATATGAAATATTTGTCATCAGAGATTAATGTTTTAACAAACAGAAACACCTCTTTAGGAGGTGTGATACTTTTGGCATAGCTACTTTAGAAACAAGTCTGTTAAGAACCACAGCAAAACTTTTACCTGTGGCATTGGTAACGAAACTGTAGTGTTTTCTACAATAAACCTGTACTGTTTGGATAGCAAACATGGAAGATGTGCACAGAATTAACCATTTGTTACAGCAGCTTCAAAAATGTGGGGTTTTTCATGGCACAGCATGAGCATTTGATCTGTTTGTGTTGCATTCTCTGGACACATCTTTAATGAGGGAATTGCTTTGTATTTTACCTAGGGTTTCAGTATGCTTTTTTTCTTTTTTTAGGCTTGTATGATGATCATAACTTTCTTGCCATACACAGTAAGTCCTTTTCTAAAATTTGACATATGTTTAAATTACAGAGAATTCTTCCTTACTTATTTGGGAATACTTTACCAAAGTATTCAGAAACCCAGCAAACTGCTCTTATGGTATAAAACCTGAATCCATTGTACTAGTTAAGCCTTACTTTTTTAAAATTCATGAGGACATGTTATAATCTTCAATTACTGCATGTTATAGACGTGGCAGAAAATAAGTATTCTAGAAGAAAAAACATAATCATGGAAAGTCATAGTTTTCCATGATTTCTTTTAGAAAAGCAGCTGCATTGAAAAATGTCGAAGTTGTGTGATGAGAATTTTGCATTTTGTAAGGGAAGTAAAGCTGTGTTTCAAATTGCTTTTTGGATGATAGAACATTTTCGTTTTGTAATCTAGACAGATTTTTTTGGTATGGCTTTTGACTTTACTTAGCAATGTTTATTCTGGCAGCCAATCATTCATATTTTAAATCTGCAAATTTTATGTTCTGCACAATTTCTGGTCAGATGTCCGTTAGACCTAGCAAGAATATTTGCAGCTGAACACCATATTAGCAGAACAAAACAGTTGCTTAAAATGCATGTTGATTTTTATTGTATGTGTAGAACAGATTTATATGACAGGCACCTGTTTCTCTGTGGATATATCTGTTATATATTAGCCTGCAAAGAATAAGGCTGTGGTCAGCAAAACAATCTTTATCAGCAAGAACGTGTAATTCTTACTTTGCCTTGAAGCTGAAGTAACTTTTGGAAAGTTGTCAGTGTCACCCTAATACTACTCCCTGCTTTTCCCCCCCGCAGTGAAGCTGCAGAAATGAATACAGCAGGGAGTCATGCAGGGCAGGTAGAGAAATTAAAAGGTTCAAAAAAGTACCCTGATATCAAGAATTTTCACAGCTGTGAACATCTTGTCCACTGAAAACACTGTTAAACTTTATGCTCAGGTACAAGCCAGTCCGTAGTTATTATGGAGACATAGTGTGAGAGAGGTTAAGGTTTTGCAGTATCAGCATGAGACCAAAGCCATCTCTCCAGATGCCTTTGGTTGGGATGCCTGCATGCATTTGTCGCTAGAAATTGCATTTAGTGGAATTATTTTGAATTGCAAAATATTATTCAGGTTTTTAAGTTTCAGTACTGAATGAAGAGTGCTTGTGTTTCTCCGCTGTTACTTCTACATTGCTTCTTAATTAAATATTTGATCTAGTTGTGGTTTTTTTCTAGTTTTCCTTAATGGCCTCCTTTCCAGAGGTACCTTTTGGCATTTTCCTCTTCAGTGTCTGTGCTGTTATCATTGGCCTTATACAGGTATTGGAGCTATCCGTTTACATTTTCCCTTTTAAATAGATTTTCTTGGGCAGAACTAAAATTACATTTTTTAACTATGGGTTTAAATTGCTAAATGCTTTTTTTGTTCGTATAGCATTCTTTTTCAAAGTTATGCCTGTTGTGACAATATAGTATCTGCATATAAGACAAAAGTTTGCATGGCCACTGTCCTGTGAAGCTGATTTATGCAAATAAACCAGCAGATCTCAAAGTCCACAGAACAGTAATTCCTTTCCCACTCTTTAAAATGCCTTGGGGAAATGGCAGTTGACTTTTCCTGCTGGGGTTCTTACTGAGCCGTGCAGCTATGGCTGAGTGAGCATGGGCTTTCAGCCGCCATCCAGCAGCATTGGTTTTCTCCTGGTGTAGTGCCTTGTTGCTTTCTGCTCCTTACTTGTGGAGGTCTTCATTCTTCTTCATATAAGAACTATGGTCGTTACAAGTTCTGCAAAGGAGACTACAATCTTGACGTGCAATGTGTTGTGAAATCTCAGAGTTTCTAAGATCAGCCCTCCATATTGTAGTGAAGAATAAGGTTGAAGGTGTTTTGGAATTTGTTGATTTATAGTTTTACAGTTTTATATTTGAATTGCTGCATATACTTGTATGTAATAACTTCAGTAATGCTCTTCTTGCAGGCTGTGATAGTAGCATATGGATTCTATCACCCAGACTTACTGAATCAACAGATACAGGTGTCTGAAAATCAGAATTTCTACAAACGTCATATCTTAAAGATTATTCTAAGAGGACCAGCTTTATGCTTTTTAGCAGCCATCTTTTCTTTTTTCTTTATTCCTTTGGTAAGTTCTCCCAGTTAACTGAAAACTGATGCAGCAGTTTATATTAGTTGTATTTAGGACTGTGTATTAAAATTATGATGTCATGTTAAATATGGAGACTTTTGCAGTTGCCAGTTCTGTGGTGTTGTAATCATGGCTGCTATTTTGCATTGAAGGTGTTCAGTTGACAGATACAATCTGTAATTTGATCTGTGAGTTTGTACAGTTTTGAAAGAATACCCTGCTAGAATATTTGCTTTGTTTGCTCTGCCCAAATTTTTTTTAACGCTTCTCTTAATTAGAAGCAGGTCTTCTAAACTGTAACTTAGCATCTTGCTCATCATTAAAGTAGGTGAGATCATGTCGAAGGTGACGTGAAATAAACGTTACATTGCACAAACTGAAGACAAGTGAATGTAATTGGTGCACTGACTCCAAGCTATAAGAGCAAATAGAATAAGCAGACCAGTCAGCCAACCTGCGTCTCAAAGCAAACGCTTTTGGCTAAGGCCTTTTTCTCTGCCATCTTTATTAAATGGAAATTAGTTGCTCCTACTTATTAATAGCTTTTATCTTTCTCAGAACCCCTGCTCGGAAGTTAAATCTAGTTTTTGGATGTATCCTGAGCTTTCTTTCCTCTGTCGCGTTCTTCAGGAAAAGGTGGATTTAACTGAATTCTGAGAAGGATTCCATGGGAATTAGCAGTGTTTAAATAATCACCAAATACGGGAGGAATCAGGTTGCTGCTGATAAAAGGGACAGTTGTGAGTCCAAACATGAAAAGGCCTAATTTTAACTGAAAATATGTTTTCCTCTTACGCACTTAATTCCCTCTTCTCCCTCGCCTTGTTCTCTAGTGTATTTTCTTTCAATAACAGTGAAATTACTCTCCAAGTTGCTGTTGTGCTTAGATCTGTGCAAAGCCTGTGAACTACTTATGACCCACTGATGCATCTTTGGGACACAAGTAGTAGAATCATAGAATATCTCAGGCTGGAAAGGACCCAGTAAGGATCACGTGGGATAGTTCTCCAACTTCTAAAGAAGTCATTACTGCATTTTTGTTTGCAGAATTATTTCCATTCTTGTTGTAGCTTGCTTCATTACTGGTAGTAAATTAGCTATCAAAAAGCAGTATTAGGTTGCACATGCAGTGTTCAGGAGGTGCATGTGCCTTTCAGGTGTGCCTTTTCCATGTCGTAAAGTCAAGATTTGTTTTTCTCAATGTGATCATACCTAAAGATTGACAGTAATAGTTTCATACTAAACTTGGAAGGTAATTTGTATTTTGATGACTAGATTTAAACTGTGTTCATTTTCCTCTCCGTAGTCTTATGTACTTCTTGGGCTCGTAATCGTTTTTCCGCATCTCACTCGATTCATTACATGGTGTAAAACCAAGATAGTTGGTGAGTAACAATATTCATAGAAGTATGTTCAGATAAGTTATTAGGTTGTCAACATGTTATCCAAACAACCTGGAATGAAGTAATTTTAGTTCTACTTCTCAGTCTTGAAACGTAGCAATTTTGGGGTTTATTGCTGTGCTTCCAAACAGATTCTCCCTTGCTCCCTGGTTTCGATTAATTTGTGACTGGATTTTTGTTAAGGCACAACACATTCGAAGATCATTTCTGAGTGCAAAACCTCTCTGGTTTGTCCTGAATATGCATGTGCATATGGCTGCATGCCATCTATCCCTTTTCCCTCCTAAAAAAGGGAGCACGGGGACTGAAGAATATAGGAAGCAAACTCTATGAGTGTATCACTTTGTTCCTAGCAATAGCATATTTTCACAGTGGCAAGTAGAGCACCTGTAAATCAAAGTTTTTCCAGGTAATTAACAGTTTAGGGTGTTACATCTCATTAATCTAACTGTTGTGGTCTAAATATGTGCCTTCACCCATGGCTAAATCCAGGCTTCCTTCCCTCACACTCCTGGCTTATGTTCTTTCTGCCCTCCTTGTGTTAGCACTAACAATTGCACAACCACACCAACAGCCAGACCTGCTTTTAAACTCTGCTGAAAGGGAGGTTGCTAGTGCCAAAATAAAGGAGAAGGTGGGCTTGTGCAACCTACTCAGCGAAAAAGTTGAGTGTCCCTCTTTGAGAGCAATATAAACTGACCACAAAAAAACCCACTGAACAGATCATGTCTTTGGAATTGGCACTCCAGAGGTGAGTCAGAAGACTTAACACCTTTGTGCTTCTGTTGTTCAGGTTAGCACAAGTCCGTCTGTGTACACTGCAACTGGGAACATACCTTTGACTCCCGCATGTGGCAGCAGTAATAGACAGGGAGGCAGAAATGCTTTGAAACGGCTAAAGCCAGGCTCTCAGAGCAAGATAATAAGCACATACAAATACTGCCTGTGCCCACTGCGATGGAGGCACTGCAATTTGCAGTCATATTGTGTCTGTGTACATCGGACCCCGTGAGATGGCTGACATAAATTACTGCTCTTATTGACTGAGTTATGATTACACTTGATTTTCATTCAGTTCCTCTCCTTACTTCCTATGGAAGATGTAAGCTTTTTTTTCATCCAGTCTATACTCCTGAAGTGGTACAGCTTGGCTAGCTGGGCAGTTCAGAGTCCAGTCTTTAGGGATGTGTTTGACATTTTGTCTAAAAGATCCAGAGCCTGACTTTTTGACTAAAGACTGGATTTATTTTAAAGCAGGTTATTTGATGTCCCAGTGCAGCCCCCGTGCTCCAATGAGTTTTTTTCTCACATGCAGTGTAAGTTCTCTGCACTGTCTTGAAGGACCTACAGCTATTAGTGCTTCTCGATCTTGAAGGACCTACAGCTATTAGTGCTTCTCAAGGCACAGCATCTGATTTGTGTAGCTCAAATGTTTTGTTCAATTACAGCTTTGAGTCATTATTCACTTGGTGGAAATGGTCTGCCATACAGTTTAAAGGACAGGGCTTTTTTGCCCCTGAGGCACTTGTCCTGAAAGCAACATGAACTTCAGGGAGAGGCACAACTGCCGAAAAAGGTGGAGTTACTGACCTGTGTGGATGAATGGCACCCTTCTTTCTACAGAAAGATTTTGGCAGGTGGGGAGAAAGAGAAAGGGAGGTCACTGTAGGTTGTTTAACTATGTTGTTGTATACTACCTGACCTTGTCTTTGATTAGTAAACATCTGAATTTGTTTCCAGGTCAGAGAGATGAAGGGGACGAACCCCATAGCTTAGAAACCTTCACTTTTTACCTCAGTGAGCCTCTGAGTAAGGAACGGGTAGAAGCATTCAGTGATGGAGTCTATGCTATTGTAGCAACCCTGCTCATTTTGGATATATGGTAAGGCTTTGTGTTGCCTTTTACACTGTGTGTTGTTAAATACAATATTAACTTTTGTCTATATGTAATATTTGAGGAAATAAAATTGACCAAACACTGACTTCTAAAATCTGCAGTGGTTACTTTAAGTATGATTTTCTGGAAAGATACAGAATACAAACAAAAGATACTTACAATGCCCACATTTCAGCAGTAGTGATCATCAATCTAATGTATGTTGGGGTGGGGAGACTTGAAGAACAAGGCTTGTTTTTTGTTTAGTCCTGTTTTCAGATAAAAAGGCTTTTATCAACAAAAGCTGTTTAGTCACTGTGGCAACTTTATTACATTACCATAAAGAAATGCCAGCTTACTTTCAGATTTCCTTTCAGATCAAATTTATTTGCAGGACTGTTATTTGAAATGCTGTTTTTAAGTTACAAATTAGAGAACGACAGGGTGGATGCCTGTTGTTCCCTACTTGCTTAGTAAAGCAACATAGTTCAGTGTTGCTCCAGGTGTGTTTTATAACATTAACACGCAAAGTAAAGTTAAGTTTTCTCTCCACAGTGAAGACAATGTCCCTGATCCAAGAGAAGTTGAGGAGAAGTTCCATGGCAGCCTTCTTGAAGCTTTAAGTGAATATGGGCCAAATTACCTTGCCTACTTTGGCTCATTTGTAACAATTGGTCTCCTATGGTTTGTCCATCACTCACTTTTCCTTTATGTAAAAAAAGCTACACGATTAATGGGACTGCTTAACATACTTTCACTGGCTTTCATTGGTGGGCTTCCGCTGGCTTACCAGCTGACCAGTGAATTTGCAGAGAAGTCTCACAATGAAATAGAAGCCATTCAGGTCAGCTGTGTTATCACTTTCTTTGCCAGCATATTTCAGTTTGCAATATGGACTACAGCCCTCCTCCGTGAAATGGAAACTTTGCATCCTTCTGCTAGATATGGTGGCAAGGAGCATGCCTTCATGTTTGCCAAGCTGGCGCTCTACCCTTGTGTAAGCCTTGGGGCCTTCTTTCTAACATGCTTGTTAAGTGAGTTTAGCACAGCAATTTTCCATCTTATGCAGATTGTAATCCCATTTGCTTTTCTTGCCTTGCGCATTTTTGTTAGGATTTCTTTAACCGTCCTAAAGTCTGTGATGTCTCTCTCCAGACGGAAGGTTGTGTTGTTAGAAGAAGAGGAGGCATGTTTGTCACCTACTGAAACAGTCTCCTAAAATTCCACACAGTGCATGTGAAGTTATAACATTAACTTCAGTTCTTCTTACTCACATTACCTTCATGTGTGGATTATCTTGATCTCAACCGAAGCTTGCACTGGCCATTACTGGGGCATATTTAAATTTTAGCTCATCGTGCTTGAGACCCTTTCTACAAAACCCGTAACTGAAAAAATTGGGGAAATAGGGGATACAAAGAAAAGCATGTTCCCCTTCCATTAGAGTTACCCTTTTGGAAAAAATGCTGCTTGACATGTAACTGCAGTGATGAGCAATTAAGATGTGCACAAACAAATGTCCAGCAAAATGCCCTTTTTTCTAACATGGCAGTCATTATGGCAGCCAAACACAGGTACAGAAGCTGGCTGTGCTGCTGTAACGTAAGGGAGTGAGGCTTGGAAGACATGGAGACCTCTGGGTTTCGGGATGGCACATCATGGCAGAGCATTCGTGCATACAGGTTGCTGGTCTCCACCCCTTTTTTTTTTATGGTTACAGTGTCTCTTCTGCATAGTCATGAACTTGTGATAGCATTTTGAAAACTACTTGTGTTTGAGTGGCTCTGAGCGTGGGTGTAGGTGGGAGTTGCAGTTGTGACCCATATGCATTCTTCAGGTTACCTGAAGACAAGTTCTTCAGGCATACCCTTTCTTTTAAAAAAGGATGTATTTAACAAGTGAGGATTCATGTGGCTATTTCTCCAAGGTTTGAACTAGCTTTGGTATCTTCCAGGGAAGACAATGAAAGAGCTGTGGGACTAGAGGTAAATTATTTGTTTTCAGTTCTGAAGCAGCTGCTCATGTGAAATTGGAGTCTGGATTTCTCAGGCTTTTTGTGTCTGTTTTCATGCCTATTGAAAGGAGCATCCTTCCATTATTCTGAAGGCATGATGTCATATTCAGAGAGAGTGTGAGAGTTTCCTGCCACGTATGAGAGTTCCCCGTCAGGTAAGGGAGGTGAATTTTTCCCTAAGTAGAGGCTAACTAAGGGATCCCACAGATTTCTGAGGCTCAGCAAGACAGCAAAAGAAACTAACCCTGTAGAAGTTCCAGTCCATGGCATGTTGAATTTGTTTATACTTAATGTGCAGTTTGATAAGTTTTATCAAATGTTACCCTGCAGAGAGCTGTACAGAAGGAGTGGGCAAAGACATCTAGCCTCAGGCTGCCCTGGAAGCCTTTACATTTCTTTCTGGCTGAGCCATTAGTTTGCATCTTGAACTGTCCTAGTGTCTGATAACTTTAATGCCATATTTAAAGTCATTTGAGCAATTTTGTTGTTCCTCTTAAAAAAATTTAAAAACATTGTGGCAAAGTATGCCTGGAGTAATTGTTAGTGAAAACAAATTCATATACCTCGTTTCAGTTGAGGTCAGTCTTGAAAGCGCTTGTGCTTTTCGTTTGAAGCACCTTGGTACCAATATGTAATTGTCAGTATTACATACTTCTTGTGAGAGAGTATATTCAGTTATTCAAGGGATTTTATACCTGGTTGAGGTTAAATTACTTGCAGTAAGATTCTGCATTGTGTTGGGTACTGCAGGGTTTTTCTGACTTTTAAGAAAAGCACTTTTGGTTCTACATGGTTTTGTTTCTAATGTGCAGCAGACACATAATAACCAGTGAATATGTGTATTTGTAATAAATTTCAATCAGTGAAAAAACAAAGCTTCTACCCCTTTATTTCTGCTCTGCAGATGAAACTTAAATCTGACGTCTACAATTAAAATTATGTTGGACATCTTTTTATTTTTTTCCTGTCAAAATCGTCAAGGTCCCTTTCAACCTCAACCATTCTGTGATTTTGTGTCAACCCCCAAAAACTTTTAATGTGATGTAAAGAGATGTTAATTCTACTTCTGTTGGTATTTGAAGAAAATGAGACCTGAAACTGAATCTGACCAAGGAGTTTCATTCCAGTGTTTTACAGGGATGCTTTGGAGAGCAGTGCATTGTAATGTATAAATACTACAAGAAACTGTATTGGTTAAGTAATGCATTTTTCCTTTTGTTTTAACCCACTTCCAAGTAAGTAATTTGTTCTGCAGAAAGAACTTTTTTTTTTTTCCTTGTAGTCAAGATACCATTATTCAAACCAAATTTAGTAATATCTCAGAACATAAACTTGAGGGCAAACTTGACCAGAGATTTTGTATAAATGGAGCTGGTTTAAGATCATTCTGATAGTTTCTCCAGAACTTACCAAAACAAACTGCATTTCAGAACAAGGCATTAATGTGAATTGTGTGAATCTGAAGTAGAACGAACCTTCCCAAATCTAACTGTAACTAGCTGTTCTTCACAGAATTACTAATGACCACAGGTTTTTGTCTCTAGAAACATTAAAATGAAACACTTACAATAATTGTAATAATCCCAGAATCACAGAGGTGAGGTTGGAAGGGACCTCTGGAGACTGCCTAGTTCAACCTTGCTGTTTAAATTACGGTCCGCTAGAGCTGGTTGCTAACGACTGTGTCCAGTCAGACTTCGAGCGTCGGTACAGATGGAGACACCACATCCACTCAACAGGTCAACCTGTTTGAATGTCCAGTCGCCCATAGGGTAAAAAACGGGGTGAATTTTAGTTTTTCTTCCATTTAAAAGAAATTTCCTGAATATCCGTTTGTCTCTATTGCTTCTCATTCTGTCACTGTGCACCACTGAGAAGAGTCTGACTCAGTCTCTGCTCCTCCCCATCAGGTATTCATAAACATTGGTAACATCCCCCCGATCCTTCTCTTGCAGGCTGCGTTGTCCCAGCTCTCTCAGTCTCCCCTTGTATGAGAGATGCTCCAGTCCCTGCATTGGACCTTTGCCCTTTGGTGGACTCGCCTTAGAATGTCCACCTCTCTCTAGTACTGGGCAGGGGAGAGCTGGACAGAGCGCACTGGATACGCCCTCACCAGTCACCTCCCTTGACACGCCAGTGGCACTTTCCTAAGTCCCAGAGGCTGCTGGCCTTCTTTGCCAGAATAATAGTTTTAATTAAATAAAATCTCCCAAAAGCAAAGTAGTAAAATTGCAGTAAAACTTCACTTCTAATGGCACTGAATTGTTTTGTCTGTGGTACGGGTACTGCCAGTGAAGAACAACTGCCTGTGAAATTGGAGAGGTCAGGTGGGACAAAATGTGGTCATGCATGGGAGGCTGAGAAGTCCCCTGTCTCTCAGTTCACAGCTATGATTCCATAATGATGTTTGTTCTGTTTTTTCATACTGGTTGGCCTTGTTAATGGATTAATATTCAAGATAACCCTTTCGAGGCATTGAAAGATTATAACAGCCACTGGCAGCACTGTCATCTCTGCCTTCTATAACAATTAGTGCTAGTTGAAAGATGCAGTTTCAGTTTGGAGCCTTCAGAACAATGATGAGCGTACAGAGCTCTTAATTTAGAAGTTGTAGCTGAAGTTCTTTGCAGAGGCAGGATTTGTGTTTAAGCACTGTAAACATTGTAAATGGTTTTGACTTTTTAAAATTTTATTTGAAAAGAACTGAGGGCAAATAATTCCCTTACAACTTATCCGGAAGCTTTTTCTTACAACGATTCAAACTTCCGTATAAGTTTGGAGCAGACATAGTCAAAGCTATTGTTTGGCATCTGATAAGCCAAGCACACCTCTTGCGACTGGATTTTTCAGTAAAATAAAGTCAGTCACCAGGAATTTTGGACTTGCTCAGTTTGATTTTTTCAGCGTAAGGGTACTTGACAGTGGTGTGCAAAGCTTAAATTCACTGTAGGAACTTGGCTTGCAGCCTGCAGCTTGGTAACCTGTGGGGTTACTCACGACAGAGTCAGGTAACTGTGACCTGTTTGTTTGCTGCTGGTGAATGGGGCACAAAGATAAATGTTTTTTTGTGGCGAGAGGAAAACACACAGCTCTCTTTCAATGCTTACTTGAGATCACACACAGAGAAGAAAAGGAGTAAATGGCACCATGTAGTTATCTGCAATAAAATCTCTAATGTGTGTGATGGTGTAGCATCATGACTTGTAGTCTGAGTTGCCTGCTGCATGAGTAAGGGAGGACCAGAACATCTGTTCTCGGTGTCATCAAAATAAATGAAGAGCAGTAGTGATTTGGGAACTTTTAACATATGGGACTTCTTTCTGTTTTTTAAAAGTAATTTGCATTTAGCACCCACATTGATGTGAGTGACAAAACCAAGTCAGCGCTGAATTTGCTACCTGGGTCATCAGGTGGCGTTTCACGCTGGTGGCACACAGAAAATGCCAGTCAGATGGCTGACGAAAGTCAGATGTATCTCGAAAGAAGTGATGTGGTAATTCAAGACCATCAAATTTGCAACTTTTGTTCTTTCTAGTAACAAGATGAAAAACACTTCTGGCTAATATATGATCTACCTGAAGTGTTTGCTTTTAAAGCTGGTGCACTAGCACCTTAAGAAATGCCAGGCTGGGTTCTAGTTCTGCAAGTACCGGTCTCCAAGTCAGCGTGGGTCCTCTTCGCAGAAGCCTCCTAGGTACAGCACTGCTGCTTTCTGTTTGGGAGATTTATAACGTTTAATGAAGATCACGCCGCTGTCAGGCATTTAAGGATTTTAAAACTCTATCTGGAGATGCGTCGGACAAAAGCGGCTGAACAGGCCACCGCTGTGCCACCAGCAACGCCGCTGGCTTGCTGCTGACCCGGCATCGAGCCTTGCGGCGAAGTCCTGCGGCACCAAACGCTGGCGGCGGTGTTTGGGACCGAGGCGGTGTCCCCACCCAGCAGCGACCTCCCGTTTGTGGCGCTCCAGGTGTCCCTCGGAGTACTTGCTACTGGAAGTGAATGAAGAAAAGAAACGCAAGGAAAAAAAAGCGATAGGTTACATCCATGAAAGCTCTTTCGAGTCTAGCAGACCTCGGACGCAGGCCAGTAATTAAAAAAACCCTCACGACGCTACAGATGAATGGAATCCCTGGAGAGAAAAAAACACCCCGGAGCTCTTTCAGCGGCGGAACTTCCATCACCTGTGGCGGCACGAGCAGCGAGAGCGGGGGGAGGTCGACAGCCACGGCCTCCCCCTGCCGCGCCGCGCCCCTGTGACTCCGCGCACGGCTTCCCACACGCCGGCCACCACCGAGCGGCCGGCCGCCAGGCGGGCTCCCCCGCTTCACGGCAGGACGCGAAACGCAGCCCGGAACCACACCGCCAGGCGAAGGAAGCCGCCCGGAGTGGCGCCGCTTCGCTGCTCCTCACGGGCGCAGCGGGTCCCGCACCGACGAGGCCGCCCCGC
>Ga0065711_1040656_pt1 | contig 16788 bp, 4 predicted proteins | sample Hoacrofraction12_FD_59098 | JGI IMG/M metagenome (GOLD analysis project Ga0065711, IMG submission 59098) | Hoatzin crop microbial communities from Cojedes, Venezuela - Epithelial fraction 12 v2 (version 2) | ecosystem: Host-associated > Birds > Digestive system > Esophagus > Crop | place... | reverse complement strand
CCCAGGGAGGTTGTGGAGTCTCCTTCTCTGGAGATATTCAAGACCCGGCTGGACAAGGTCCTGTGCAGCCTGCTCTAGGTGACCCTGCTTTGGCAGGAGGGTTGGACTAGATGACCCACAGAGGTCCCTTCCAACCCCTACTATGCTGTGATTCTGTGATTCTGTGATTCTTGTGAATAAGATATACAAATGCAGCTAAATTAAATGAGATGCTTGGTAAATTATGATAGTGGGAAAGAATACATTTCCTGAGATGGTGTTATCTCCATCATTCTTGACATTTCCAGCAATTGCTTAGGCATAGTTTATGCTATTTTGGGGCAGAAGGTGATGTCTTGAGTCCTTTCAAGTCCTAAGTTTCCATGAAAACAGTTTTATTTGTTTACTTATTGATTTTATTGGTTAACATTTGGTTTCTGTCTTGTGTGTTTTTTGTCAGAAAAGCTGTTTCATATGGAAATAGTGGATTCTTGCATATCTCAGGGCAAGAAACACCTGTAGTGATGATGACTTATAAGGAACTTAGCTCACCAGGTCAGTGAAAGTACACTTAAACTGGAGTGGTATACACACATAGCTGTATGATGTATTGGTATACACCTGTATAAGATCTGGAGTGCCTGCTAAAATGAAATAAAGATGAACAACATGACAGTTCATTACTCCCAGAAAGTAAAATATTTACGTCTAAAGATGGAAGTACTGCAAATAAATTGAAAATGAGGAAAAAAAATGTTACTTGTAGAAATACAGAGAGGAAGTAGAGCTGCTTGATATGTTACTATTCATAATCCTGCAATCTTGCTATATCTCAAACTGCTGCTGTTTGTCAAGAGAACCTCTTTAGCCAAAAGCTGTTTATGCATCAGGGTAAATTACTTTAAAAATAATTATGTAATCTGTGTCATTTGCACGCTGTATTGGAAGGTAATTAATCCCGTGCTCTATTTTGTAATTTTGATTTATAACAGAATTCTCTATTGAATTTGTAATGGGTAAGAAAGCAAGTTAATATTTTTGGGTTTAACATAGCTGTTTTATCCCAATACCAACAGGAAAGGTGACACTAACTTTACCATTTGCTATGAAATATGTATACTTAATTTGTATATGTAATCTGTATACTTAGAAGATTTTGAAAGGCTAAATTATTTGTGGAATAAAAAAATCAACTTTCTACAGTTACTTTTCATGAAACATATCAATGACACCTCAAAATTTAAATTCCACAATAATATACAGGATGTGGTGATGTTGTAATAAAGTATTATTCATTTTTCTTGGAAAGTCTGAGAACAAGTCTTACTCAATGTAATAATTAAAAAAAAAAACCAAACCACCAAAACACAACCCTGTCTTTTTACTTCATAGTTCAAGAGTTCCATTTTTTGCTGCAAAGCAGATTGATTTCAGTAGATTTCATGTTTAAGTGGCTGAATGATGTTCTGTAAGGATAAATGCTTAAGAACTTCTCCTCAGAACCATTCTGTTCATATGGCTTTGGTAGTGCTTATGAAGAGACTGTTGTACAAAGAAATTGCTTTCACAATACTGTTGATGTGCTCATAGATTTTTTTTTTGGGGGGGGGTGGAAGTGAGGGTGCATTAAGGGTGCCATGTTAACATTTCAAAATATGATATGACATCTTTAATGTCTGGACATTTGTATTAAAACAATGTTCTCTTTGCATATTGCTTGTTCTTTCAAAAGAACAATGCTTATAGCATACTGTTTTTTCTCTTGTTATTGTTCAACGTGCAGTTCCCTTTTTTGCAGACATTTATTATCTCTGGGTCCCTCCATGTAATAATTGATCTTTTCCTAAAAAAAGTCTGAGATGACAGGGCAGCTGAAACACCTTCTGAAAATGTTTCTAACTCTGAAGGAAGCAATTGAACTAGTTCAGGCTACATGTCTAAAAGATGTCTAGAATTAGTTAAAATGCTTCCCATTCATGAGTGCCTCAGACTGAGCACCTAGAAAATGAGAAACTGGTACACTGTGAGAAGGTAATTCTTTTCAGTCTTTAATGTAAATAAATGATTTAATATTAAACTTTTAACTAACTAGTGATAGGATGAGAGGTAATGGCTTCAAGTTGCGTCAGGGGAGGTTTAGATTAGATATTAGGAAAAATTTCTTTACTGAAAGAGTGGTCAGACATTGGAACAGACTGCCCAGGGAGGTGGTTGAGTCACCATCCCTGGAGGTGTTCAAAAAACATGTAGATGTGGCACTTCAGGACATGGTTTAGTAGGCATGATGGTGTTAGGTTGACGGTTGGACCTGATGATTTTAGAGGTCTTTTCCAACCTTGATGATTCTATGATTCTGTAATAAAACGGGGAGATAATTTGCCTCCTTATTAATGATGCAGGCTTACGAACAGGCCCAAGAGCCACAGAAGGTAGTAGTAGCATGACGGTAAGACAATTTGACAGGACGCTTCTACCCAGAAGTAGGACACTTGGAGTGTGTGTGAAAGAGCAAGGATAGCACTGATGTTAGAAAGGAAATAGTACCAGCAATGCAGAAACGTTTATTTTCTTTGCTTAACTTTGTTTATAACATTCATGTAACTTACAATAATAGTGTAAAAATAATTCACCCAGTATAAGCACACAACTGAGTCTTGAGGTAAGTAGTTCATGATACTGGCTGAAGTTTGCATGCCTAGGTTGTCTGATCTGTTGCCTAAAATCTGAATGCTTTACACTGAAGGAGGAAATCAGTTTTACAGGTTTTGTAATCAGCCTGTATAGGCCTTTGCTCTTTAACTTTGTTTGAAGGATGCTGCGTGTATAAAAAAGTGGTAGTGTTTGGCTGTGTCACAAAGCAAATTCCAAGTGTGGTGAAAGAACTCAGGCTATTTGCACATCTCTTCAGAAGGCAAATGTGGGTAGGGTTTAGCTGAAAGCTGCTGCTTTTTTTCACTGGACCAGTTAGGAGAACATATATGGCTGAAATAGGAATATATTGCTGAAAACTTATGATCACAGTTTTCAGGAAAAAAAGGGTCACGTAAGCTTATTTAAAAATACAATAGAACTGTGCATTCAGAGAATGAATTAAAGGCTTTTAGTATTAGGGAGCTCAATCCAAAGAAAAAGAAAACAATCATCTGTATTTTTGATGGAGGCCACTCTTATGATTTCTGTAATTTGTCAGCCCTGAAACTTATTCAGATGGTATGGTGTGCAATGGAACACAGCAAATAAATTGCAAAACTGACATAAAAGGAAAAATTAATAAGAATATAAAATTTATGCTCAATTTTTTCCACTATCAGTTAATTTATTAGTGGTGGTTAAGGACAGTACCTGTAGGAACAGAAAGATGAAACTTCAGAGTAAATAAACTCTGCTGAAGCTCCAGGGAAATAGAAGCAGCAGGCAGAGCTGTAGGAACCTTGTGTCACAGTGGAGCTGATGTTTTGTGACAAACGTAAGATGAATACACTAACTGTGCTATTCTGTAAGCATTTATAAGAGCTTGTTTGTTTACTTAAAGCCCACTTGGATTGGATGCTTATTGTATTTCAGCTCCTAATGAGGACAAAATGAGGTCAAGAATCTCCTTAATAAACATGAGTATATATATATATATATTCTTTGAGGAACACTGCTGATCTACGGGACTTCTTTTCTTGGCTAATGAATCATAGAATGGGTTGGGAGGGATATTTAAAGATCATCTAGTCCAGTCCCCTGCCATTGGTAGTGACACCTTTCACTAGATCAGGTTACTCAAAGCCCTATCCAACTTGACCTTGAACACTTCCCATGCTGGGGCATTCACAGCTTCTCTGGGCAACCTGTTCCAGTGACTCATCACCTTCATCATAAATTTCTTCCTTATAGCCAATCTAAATCTTCCCACCTTTCTGTTTAAAACTGTCACCCCTTGTCCTGTCACTGCAGGTCCTGGTAAAAAGTCTCTCTCTGGCTTTCTTAGAAGCCGCTGTAAGTATTGAAAGGTCTCCCCAGAGCCTTCTCTTCTCCAGTCTCAATCCTAACTCTTTGTCTTCACTGCAGAGATGTTCCAGCCCTAATAATTTCTGTGGCCCTCCTCTGGACTTGCTTGAACAGGTCCACGTCTGTCTTGTGCTGGGGACCTCAGAGCTGGATGCAGTACTCCAGGTGGGGTCTCATAAGGGCAGAGTAGAGGGGGTAGAATCACCTCCCTTGACCTGCTGACCACACTGCTTTTTATGCAGCCCAGGATACGGTTGGCTTTCCAGGCTGCAAGCGCACATTGCCGGCTCATATCCAGGTTTTCATCCACCGGTATTTCCAAGTCCTTTTCCACAGAGGTGCTCTCAATTACTTTGTCACCCACCCTGTATCGATATTGGTGTTTGCACTAACCCTGTGCAGGACCTTGTGCTTGGTCTCCTTGAATTTCCTGAGGTTCACATGGGCCCACTCCTTAAGCCTGGCAAGGTTCCACTGGATGGCGTCCCTTCTCTCAAGTGTATCAACTATTCCATTCCACTTGGTGTCATGTGCAAACTTGCTGAGGAACACCATTCAGTAATGGTTTCCATTTGGACGTTGAGCTGTTGCATGTAACTCTTTGGATGTGGCCATTGAGCCCCCTCCTTATCTGAAGTCCATCCATCAAGTCCGTATCTCCAACATAGAGGCAAGAATGTTGTGGAGGACTGTCAAAGCCATCCAGTGAGATGACATCACTTGCTCTTCCCTTGTCCACTGATGCAGATGCTCCATTGTGGAAGGCCACTAGATTAGCCAGGCATGATTTGCCCTTGGTGAAACAATGTTGACTGTCTCTAATCACCTCCCTGTGTTCTGTATGCTTCGGTGTAACTTCCAGGAGGATCTGTTCCATGATTTTGATGGCCACTGAGGTGAGGCTGACTGGTCGGTTGTTCCCAGGGTCTTCACTATACTTTTAAAATCCTTTTTAAAATCCTTTAATCTAAAATACTTTTAAAAAATGAGTGTGATATTCTCATTTTTCCAGTCACTGGGGGCTTTGCCTGACTGCCGTGACTTTTCAAATATGATGGCGAATGGCTTGGCAACTACATCAACCAATTTCCTCAGGACCCTGGGATGCATCTTGTCAGGTCCGAAACTGTTAATTGAATGAATCGGGATGCATGGTCATTCATGCAGTTGAATATAGAACAAAAATTTTGGAGGATATCCCTTCTCAGTCTGTCTTCATCAGTCCCATGTTCTTACCTGCCTTCTGCTTTCGTATGGAGTCTTTCAGTATCTATAAATAGGGATGCTAATACATGTACTGATCTTGAAATTTTTAAAGGAAATAAAACAACCACAATCTCTCCCCTAAATCTACCTGTGATAGCAAGGATTTACTTTATGTGATGCTGAACAACTTATAGATCCTGGGCTACATTTTTCCAGTGGTCTGAGACTGATTTATCTGTACCTAATTCTATGAACATAGAGGTTTGAATGCTAAAGTGACTAGAGCCTACTTTGTATACTAATGCAGTCTGCCTTTAAGACTTTTGTATGTGGTTCCCGAAGATCATCTTAAACTATGTTGGGCTGAAATAATAATTCTGACACTGTTTTATTGCTGTGACGCCAATAACGAGAGGATAAAAGCATGTATGTCTGCCTGTTTCCCAAATGTCAGGCTACCTCCTGAGGAATAATGTATCTGGTATAAGTTAAAACAGCTATTTGGCCGCTGTGGTAGTTATATCTGGGAAAGAATCTTGTGCATAATAAGACCAAGTTGAGGAGTCCTCTTCAGTGATATTACACTACCTTTTTCAGTGATATTACACTACCTTTTTACATCCTTTCTTCAGTTGCATTATTTATTTCTTGGCTTAAGTTTTTTTTCTGCATTACTTGGTTATCACTGTGATATTGCGATAATCTTCCTTGCACTGTAAGCTGAATTATTGGGCATTTCTCAGCTACAAATGCATTGCTACAAAGTTCCAAGCACTGTTTTTTGTAATTAAACTCTGTTTCCAGTTTACTTTGCTTACATTATCTGGTTAGGCAATCATTGTCTGGAACATAATAAACCAATCTAAACTACTGTTCTTGTAAAAATAAACCAAACAATAACTAATATGCCATTGTTTCCTTAGGGACTTTCTTTGAACATTTCAGTGAAAAAGTTGAGAAAACATGAAGAGAAATCAATAGAATATGGAAATCATCTTGCCATAAAGGAGTATTTGAACAATGTATTTTTTTTGAAATACTTAGAAAATGTTAAAGAATTAAATAAAGTGTAAAAACTAAAAGATTTCCCATGGCAGGAAGCCTTTAAGGCAAAAGCGTAACGAATCATGTGAGGAATATTGCTCAAGTGCAGTTCCTGTTCTTAAAATCAAATGAGCTAGACTTTTACAGAATTGTGGTATTAAGAGTGTGTGCTGTTGTGTACATGTATGTGTGTGTGTTTACAACTTTTTAATTCAGTCTGCTGTAGACATAGCTAAACTCGATTAACCTAACAAATATACTGCAGTGTAACAGCAGCATTTTTTTACTGTAATCAGTGGTAGACTTTTGAAAGGCAGAGTAAATCTACAAATAATATGGCCACAATAAGTCTTACTGCCACGGATAGATGCACGCTACTAGCTGATCTTGAGCTAGCCACTTTAAAGCTAATTGTGAGTAGATGAAATTAAATTTCTAAACATTTTTCATAATGTCTATCTCATTAATTTCTGTTCCTGAATAAGGCCTTTAAATCTCTTGCCATATACATAATGACAACTCCCCCCACAAACCAAATAAAAAAAACCCCAACTGCAAGAGATATGCTAACCCTTCTGTAAAGCAAACTGAAAAAAACATTTCATACTGTTAATGTTTCTGTGTTTAGAATAGACTTCATAGTATGTCATGGTCGAAAAGATGGTGCTTTCTCTTTCTGGATAATTTACCTGTATGTAAATGAGTTATAAATGTTCTGGGCCTTGCTACATATACCTCAAATACATTGTCCTTCTTATTGAAAGTAAAAAGACTGTCTTTGTATATTGTTGTATGTCACTGTTCAGCTAGAATGAAAAAATGTTTTAAAAATTCCTATGTTTTTTTTTCCCTTCACAAATCTTTGACTTTCCTGATTTTTTTGACTATGGACTTCTCAATGAAGGGCTGTTTTTTCCTGAATTCCTAGAAAACCATTAGTATATTCTATGAACAAATAACACAGTAAGTGACTAACCCTGAGTAGCCACTATTTTTAATAGATCTTAAGGCATATTGCAAAAAATAATTGCTTTACTGAATGAGGCTGGGCCTGGAGTGGGGTATGTGTGTATTGTATAATTTTTTTTCCCCCTAAACTAATTTTAATTTTCTGGAGGAGGTTGGACTTGGATTCACCAAATGCTTGTTGCAAAGGGATTTTAAACCCTTAAGTGTCTAACAGATGAATTACGTCAGAAAGGAAGAACTATAAATGATTAGAATGAATGCATGATCTACGATCTGGGGGGAATGAAATAATAAAACCAGTGATCTTATTACCAGGAGAATGAATGTAAATGTAGAAAGCAAAATCTTCTAAAACAAAATGTCAGAGTTGAACAGTATATTGAGTTGTATGGGAGGCCTACTACATATGAGAGACAGCTAAAGAAGACTTTAAAACAGAAGAATTGTGCAAATGATTTTCAGTAATTTAGCTACCTGTCTTCTCTTTCCTAATAGAAGGACAGAACACTTGTGTGTACAGCAAAGGTACATAACTAATGGATTTACTGTCCTGCGGAAAGGAGCTTTATTGTAACTAATCTTGTACATGTCCACTGGCTCGCAGTCTTAATGAGGCTGCAAATTTGCTTTAGGACATGATGCATGATTATTCAAAACTACTTACATTACTAGAAGGTCCCAGGAACATGAAATTCAGAAATATTCCTGTGGTTTTGCTCCTGGCACCTAAACATGTAATTAGTTACCCTCCTTCATATGCATCCTAGTTAAAACCATAAAATAAAGGAAATTATCTGAATTCTTCAAATAAAGTGGTAAAGTTTCCTGTAATTATTCTTTCTGCTGTGCATGCGGAGGACTTAAAGTTACCCTATGCTAATATTAATTATCCTTAGGAAGGCATTTTACATTTGGATATTATTTTCTGTAAGCTCATTCCCTGATTTCCTGTCTGTAGTCTATGGTATTGTACATAGTAATACACAAAGTACCCTAGACTGTTTGGTCAATGTGCTAAAAGGAAGGTCAGGCCTGAAATAGGTATGGCTTGCCAGTGAAGACATTGTTCCTGGGGGCTTGTGCAGCTCCAGATTTATGATAGTGCTGTATTTCACTAACACAAATTTGACATGAATCGCCAGCTTGGCAAATGAAATGAAGTGGTGTATAAGGGAAAGGAATAACACTCAGTTCCAGATTCTATTCTAGCTTGATTACAGCCTGTCTTTAGGATTAGAGCTATGCTGTTTGTTTTGTTTGTTATTGGTTCATTGTGCGGAAGAAATTTGTTTTCCGTTTGGGAGACAGTTACAGTAGTGAGCTTTGAAATGTATAAAAGTTTAGGCTGAAATACAGGTGTTCCAATGACCAGTTTACCAGAGGAGAGAAGTATGAGCCTGAACATATCTGTTTCACAGGCTTGCTCTCAAGCTAACCTCTGCCAATTTTGAGAAAAATCTTTTGGAGGTTTGGATCTTGTTGATTCTCGGGCTGCCAGAACTTTTACTGCTTTTGCATATATAGAGGTAATAAAAATATTACTTTTTCTTTCCCCTGAAAGTGGCTATGGGGAGACTTGTAATAACAGAAATAGCAGGTTTAGAATGCTTGTTATCAATGCTGTCTATACTGCACAAACTTTTAGAATAGCGTTTTGCTTTAAGGTAATAGTCATAGTTGCTTGCATGACACTGAAGCAGTGATAGGTCATGCAAGAGATTCGAGGATTCAGCCTTTTCAAATTTGCTATATAAATGAAAATACCATTTCCACTATAAAACTCCAATCTAAATCTCGAAGATCAGATGCTGATCTGTAGTGCTGTCACAACATCAAAGAACGGAAGTTGATATAGACAACATATAGAATTGACTACAGATTGAAGGCTAGTGCGGAAAACCAATTCCTCCTATGCACAACATAACCAGTTTGCAAAGTATTACAATGTTCTTGCAGAGGAAAAAAAAAAAGAGAACTGTTTTTCTGTTTGACCTTAGAATCTAGGGTACAAAAATTACTGTGGGTTAAATATTTTGTTTCTTATATTTGTATAATTCCATTAGTTATATGGGGTAGAACAGGATGTAGGCTAAGCATTTCCAGAACCCATTTTTGCTTCTCCTTTGGATTACTTAGATCTTGCATCAGAGAGATTCTGTGCTTATTTCCTTCCTTCCTAGAGTAAATGGGCAGGGATTAAAGGGAGATTTTGCTTTACTTTACCTGCTACTCATTAACCAGGCAACTGAGATATTGCAAATGCATTGTGTATAGTAAATGCTGGTAGTGATGAATTACTGTCTTCCTCCTGAAGGACAGGGAAGAGCTATTAACTTGAGGAGTGCATCTGAAACATATTTTCTTTCGTAAGAGCTGGTTGCATATCTTCCCATGATTGTAACAAAGCTTCTATTTTCTGTAGCACTTTGCGTATAAAGGTTTTCCTTCTTATTAAAAAAGTATTTTCTTTTAGTTTTATCTTAATGGTCTAAAAATGTCATGCACACGTGCAGGATGGAACTTAAGACGTTTCTAATGAACTTGTTATGACACTTTTCTTTGTACAATTATTAATACTGGCAGTTATTTCCTTAGTGTCAGTTAAACTTCTTACAGTTGTTCCCAGTTTTGCTCTGATGCCATGAGTATATCTTTTAAGCAAAATGTGCTCTGTACTAAACGACTTTAGTTTAGAGTGTTTCTAATAGAAATGTCCCTGCCACACATGTATCTGCTTGGTCTGTGTAATCTCTTGTAGAACATTTTCTGGCATTGAACTGACAGCGCACGTTTAAGCAAGCATGCTTTAGTTTTTGTATCTGTGCTAGTAATTAATGTATAACTTGGGATATCCCCAGTTAATTATGTGGACAACCAAGTTTTAATGAGATGTATGCAATCAGATATTTGATTGTGTATGATATTTAAGAAAAACGTTATCTGCAGAAAAAACTTTTGTGACATGATGTGGATATGGGTGTGGTGAAACATTTGATTCCGCTTTTTTGATTGGTCTATTTTGGAGCTAAATATAAGGTCTACCCAATGTTTGTGAGAACATTCCTGTTGAATAGGACAGGAACAGTACTTGGATGAAACAGATTTATCTTTCAAGGCATCTCCCCATTTCTCTGTGCATAGCACTTTAACAGACAGGATTGGGTTTTGACAATATTCTGGAGAATCAACCCATAAAGGTAAATCTGAATAGTTCAGGGAAGCAGTATGTAGCCTTTCTATTACTTAAACTCTATTTTGCAAGAGCAGGCAGGATTTGGGTGATATGTAGTCCTTGAACCAGTGCTCAGTACAGCGGGAGAGTAATGCTTGGAAATCCACCTTCCCTGAAGTCAGTGAAAGTCTTCCACTGCCTGCAAGGGATAGTGAGTTAGGGGAATAATAATCTAGGACTTCATCCTTCTGTGGATCATCATATTTAGCATGGATATGTGTGTACAATCAGGCATATATATATTTCTTATATATACAAAAAAATGTTTACATGAATATATGTGCTAAGGGGGAAGAGAGATGTTCCTTAGTGTGCTTCATAAAATGACTGCATTTCTTTATTAACAAAACACGGTTTGTTCACATACAAGCCAGGAAAAACAAAGTGTCCTTTCCTAATCCTGCAGTTTTGTTATTGGTTTTCCCACCTCATGTGTGAGTGGAATTGAGGTTGTCACCTCATTGTGGTCAGTTCCACACCTTTTTCAGGGTAAACAGCATGCAGACTTGTATAAGCAGCATCTGAGCCAAGGCCCTTTTATAAACCAAACTTTAATTTGTTATTGTTTTGGCATCTATGAATGTGTGTGAGACCATGTGGGCTGGCTGTGGAAGACACACTATAAAAACTAACAGTGGAATGTTCATCTGGAGATGCTCTGTGTTAGTTATGAAAACTTGGGGCCCAATCCTGCCACCTTCTCTCACGCTAACTATCCCACTAAGGTCAGCCAGTGATTATACTTCTTTAAGGATGACTTACATGCATAAAAAATTACTGGATTTGATATATGGATGAAATTTTCAGACTTCATAAGGGAATTAGATAAACCACGTCAGCAGACGTCCATTGGATGTTGAAATGCAATCTTTGCCTTTGAAATTAAATAAAAACTAAGTTGATATGAACCATGGGGGGGAAGTCTTTGTATTTAGTTTTATATTTTATTTTATAGGTGTTCACAGTAAGGACTTGGTTGTGGGAGTTACCAAAGAAATGTGAAGATGAGAAGTGGTTTGCAGACTCTCCTACTGGTGTCCAGTCCTTGGTAAAACAAGGATTAAAAGTGTACGTGAAACATAAAGCTGACAAAGAAGCAAAGTTGTCTGCTGAGCAATACAAAGAAGCCGGAGCAGTAATTAGTGTTCTGAAAACTGTATTTGGTTCAGATACTGTTTTAAAAGTTTGTCATTTGATGTGAATAATATAACTGTATTTATTCTGAAGACCTAAAGTTTCTTTTCATATTTGTACCAAATTTGTTGAATTACCTATAGTATGAAATCATTCAGCAAGCAGATCCAGCTTCATATATTTGCAGTAAAGGAAAGGGTATTTTGTATGTCAGTGCTGTAGACTTCTATTAAACTTCTTTTGCACTAGAGATCTTTTTATGTACGTCCCAGACCATTCTATTAATGATCTCTTTGCTTGTGTAACCTTTAGCCAGAGAAGTCAACTGCCCAGCTGGTGAAATTCTGGTCACAATGCAAATGAGTTTAGTCTACTTTTGTTTACTAGTGTTGGTCCTAGTGCTATCAGGCTTCCACTTTAAACAAGCAGTCCTAAAGAAATGGTTTTGACTGTTTTACCAAAAGGTGGAACTTTTTTTTAGGGCTCATATATCACGTTTTCTTTTTTTTCTGCTGCTTAAGCATCACTCTTTTTGTAAAATGTGCTATACGTACCCTTTCTAAGAATGATAGCTATTATAGGTATAAAACAAAACTCATTTTAGTAAATCCATTGAGATATATGCTAAGAAATTCCATCGACAGCATGATAAATGTGTGTTATATTTGGCATAGCTTTAAAATACCACTTTTTATTATTTTTCCATGATAATCTCTCACACAAGTAGGAGTGTAATATAAGATTGTTTGCAAAGGAAAGTGTGAACTGATCACAACATGCAAACAGGATTTTCTTCAGCTTGGAGAAGAACCTATAATACTGTCTTTGAAGTTGCTGTGTTTATTTTGAGACCTGGCCCTGGGAACAGTAAACTGGTTAAAAGAATGTGTTACCCATCCTAAACTTGCAGTCTCTGACAACTAAAGGTGCAAAATTCTCCCTGCTAGTTTTGAACTCTGGCTCCCGACGTAGTATCACGTTGCATTATTGGCCAAACAGTCAAGACCAGTTGTCATTCAGTATAAGACACATTTTGAAACAATTCAGATTTGGAACAGATTTCAAAGCCATTTAGATTTCTATAAGGAACTCATTAAAAAAACCCCACAAACAACTAGTTTAAATACTGAACCAATTATTTATGTACATAGGGTACATATTGAAATGGTTTAAAATTTGAACCAGTTCATCTCAAGCAGAATCAGTTTGGTAAAGATATCAAACACATAAGTGCTTCATTGAACAAGGCATTTTCCTTACAATTTGCTGCCTTGTCACTGACATTTTATTCAGAAATCATCTGAAAACAGTTTTTCATACCTCTGCTTATGATATCATAGCATTCCACTGTGGAGGCACAGAGTGAAAGTAGTCCTCTGCTTGCTACAGCATGTTAAGCATGATGTGGAAAAGTAAATTTATGCATTTCTCTACTCTCTGGATATCCAAGAAGTGAAGTGCTCTTTCATGGCAAGAAAGATGTTTGGGCCCATCTCTGAGCCACTCCTTCTTAGCTGTTAACATCCTACATGCAGAAGAGAAATAACTCTTTCCTGGGATTTTTATTTCCATAGAACCTGTCCAGGACTCTGATATCTAAGTGTCTTGAGAATTAGTAAACAACAAGCTTAACTTTCAGTGTTAAATTGTACAAAATGCATATTTTTATGCAAGACTTTAAATCTCAACTAGCTATAAGAATAATGTACAGCTGGCCTGATGTACTTGGCAGCTAGTGCCTTTATCATAGTATGTCTAACATAACAGCAATGGAACGTGTAGGGAGTTAAGCTGAGTCAAACCATAAGTCGTTCGCTTTCTGTAAATCTGAACAACAATTCAGATGAAGATCTCATGTTGCTTTATAGGAGACCCATTTGGCAAAAAGATTTGGCACTTACTGCAGTCTGCAGAGCAGCAATTTGCTCTTCGTTCTTTGCCCCACTAGAGGTGAACACTAGGCTGCTGTTGAAGGGAGAGAACTGGTTCACTCTCAGATACCTGTATGCTCATGCTGTTACTTCTTGGAGTGCCCTGTAAATGCTTGAGGTCACATCAGCTTTCACCCAAACCCTGCCTCAATTCCATTATAACTCTGTGTCATCATGTGCATGTTTATGCTCTGGGTCATGTGTATGCAAGGCTTACATTTGCCAAGGAGAAAGGTAGCGAAGATAAATTAAGTCCTCTTCACCATATTCTCCTATTGCTATATATATCTCCTAGTGCTGTCACCACTGCTTTCCAATGAAGTTCAGTTGCCAGCGTTTCTCTTGATCCTCAGCCTCACATCCTACACTGAGGGAGCTGGAACTATGTTGGGATGCTGTTTTAAGAATGTGGCAGCTGATAAGAGACAGGATTCATATCTCATGTTTTAAGTTTTCTCGTATCAAGGTTTCTTACATTATCCCAATGAGAAGCCTCACTCTGATGGAACTAGCTCTAGACAGATGTTGACAGTGATACCTTTGTGCAAGCACCAACCCCGACTCTGGTTGGCAAGCTCAGCACTGTGATGCAAAGCACTTGTTTTGTGACCCCTGTCTACTTGCAGGTGGATAGACAGAGGTTGCTTTATTATGTATCCTACCTGGTTTAGCCCTGACTGTTTTCAGGAAATCGTAGGAAATAATCTACCAGTAACTTTTCCCCTCTTGGAATAAAATTGACCCAGCAGAGAGGTCCATCTCCTAGTATTTCTTATTTCCATACCCTCTGAATCCATACAGTCTATGGACCCTTTAATACACCTGTTAAATATATTATAAAATACCAGGGTTCAAATTTCTCCATGTCTTCACTTCTGGCAGTGAGTGTGTCTAGAATGAGTTAATTGATTAGTATGGTGGGAGCAAATGAAAGCTAAATATGTGAGAAAGCCCTGTTTGTGATTTTTTAAAAAGGGGATTCTGCTACTGCTTTAGTCTTTCCAGACCCCTTGGACTAACACTTTTTTATTATTCTTACTTGCAAAATATAAATTATTAGGGTCTTTTATGTCTTTGAGAGAAAACACAAAGAAGTGGCTGATGAACAAAACTGTGCAGAAGTAAGCAGTTAATTTCAGTATGATCTGAATTAGTGTTTGGCTATCTTAAACTGAGATAGTTGGAGAGGAGTAAACTATCAACTAAGAAGTATTATAGCATAGGAAAAGAGTAAGCTTATGGCCCTGTTATTGTCTCAGTAGCAAAGAATTCACAGAATAGGATTCAGTAATAATTACTAAAGAAGGAGAAGAACTAAAAACTCATATGCTGGTATTTGTAGAGCTTTGATGTGGCATTTTCATTCCCTGGTGTTTTCAAAACAGACTTTTACAGTCAGACTAAGCTGAAGCATGTTATACAAGCCAGAATTATCTTTTCACTTTCTGTTCGTATTTGAGAATTGAAAAAGCGAGGCGAGATCAGTTGGTGAGCAGTAAGGTGTGTTGATGAAGACAAGCTGGGAATTAGCTGACAGCAAGTTGGGATTAGCAATTTTTTTTTCCCCCAGGGGAAAGTGATGTTGATTCAGTGCTATTGGGAGTGACAGTATTGGAGAGCTAGAAAAATCCTTTAACTGTATCACATCTGGGCTGAAGAGCAAAGGAAAGCTTCTAGAGATCTAATAGAAGTCTGATGCATCTCTATGCAAACAATGACCTAAATGACAGGCTTTCTTGTGGTGAATATATATATAAAGCCTTCCTGCATCTCTAGGGACACAAAATAAGACATTGACCTGTACCTATGGGGAAAAAATAGTCTGCTTTTCTTTCAAACTTGAAGTAGTTTTTCATCTCACTTCAGTAAGGTTTGAATTGGATCAGATATGAAGAAAGGTCTTCATCCACACCATAACAGTTTGGCTCAGTAGATTTTCTCCTTCATTTGTATCTCTGTAAGGAAATTATGACTATGACCTCACACTTCAAATTACCTTTAATATGAAACATTTCCTGCTTACCTATTTCCAAATCCAAATTATGTTTATGATGGGGATTATGTGTGGTGTTTGCAATTGAAAGAGACTGGACCTCATGACTTGGATCGGGCCCTTCAGTTCGACCTTCTTATTTTATTAAAGGGGTATTTTTGTCTTTTGTTGCAGGAGGAGATGAAACTAAACAAATCACTTTTCATGTAGTCAGCCACAGTGAAGTTAAAGGAAAAAATTACAAGCCATGATAATGTCAGCAGTCAATATTGTTTCTCTTTACAGAACCATAAACAAAATCATGCAACTAGTCTCTAAAAGGTCTCGATGACAGCTCTGGTAAACTTAAGCAATCTGGCTACAAAGATGAATGGTATTTTCCTGTTGCACATTCTGTCTCTCTCTGAAGCTATTTAAATCTAATTAACCTAGCGTCAAACTCTCTGATTTCTCTCCAATGTTCTAACACAAGGCCCTAAATGTTGATTTTTTTTTTATACCAAGTTCTCTTAAAATACTTCTTTTTAACATTTATCCTTTTAATTGCCTGTAGACCAAAATAAATTTTTACGTTAGGATTGTATGACTACGACAATGAAACAGATGGTACCCACAGAAGAAAACCATTTTTTTGACTAATCCAGAATGCATGTGTATGCAATGACTATCTTGCCCTGGCTCAGCTTGGGTATTAGCAATTCTCACTTTTGCCAGTCTTTCATTTCCTTCTACTGGGTAAAATTGCACTTCAGTGAAGCTGGTAGAAATTTTGCCATTAATTTCAGTAGGAAAAATTATCACGCACTGTTAGCTACAAAATACTAATTTTGTAGTGTTGTATAGGAATTCCCAGAATTGACTACCTTTCTTACCCTTCAGTATGGCAATGGACCAACCTCTCTGCCATCTGTCTCCAAAGAATCAGGAGAGTTGCACTGGATGCACCCTGCTTCAGCATTTAGATCACTAATGTTAAACTGGTTTTATATCTGTTACCTTTTTAGGATAAAGAGGATTTTACTCCATGCCCAGCTTAATTTTATTTTAAAATTTGGAAGAAGGAGAAAAAGGTTTTAAGTAAGAAAACTATGAAGATGGAAAAAGAGTTTTTGAAGTGCACAATTTTTCTAAGCAAAATCTTGAAGTTGCTTGGCCTTTTGGCCAAAAACTATAAAGCACTAAAACCTCTAATTAACAGAATGTTAGGGGTTGGAAGGGACCTCTGTGGGTCATCTAGTCCAACCCCCCTGCCGAAGCAGGGTCACCTACAGCAGGCTGCACAGGACCTTGTCCAGCCGGGTCTT
>Ga0065711_1040654_pt1 | contig 16788 bp, 21 predicted proteins | sample Hoacrofraction12_FD_59098 | JGI IMG/M metagenome (GOLD analysis project Ga0065711, IMG submission 59098) | Hoatzin crop microbial communities from Cojedes, Venezuela - Epithelial fraction 12 v2 (version 2) | ecosystem: Host-associated > Birds > Digestive system > Esophagus > Crop | place... | reverse complement strand
CCGCCTGGACAAGGTCCTGTGCAGCCTGCTGTAGGTGACCCTGCTTCGGCAGGAGGGTTGGACTAGATGACCCACAGAGGTCCCTTCCAACCCCTGCTATTCTGTGATTCTGTGATTCTGCGATCCTTTGCACAGTTCATGGATATGAACTCTCTCTTGCGCATTTTTGTAATCCCTTTGTGTATTAACATCTGAGCTGTGTCACTTGTTGGAGAGGTCCTAGCGCTGTATCAGTGACGAGTCATGCCATGTTCTTGCTTTTAACCCACCTTTGTCCCTTGTCTTTCGGTAGAATCAGCCCTCCTCCCTTTCCATGCTGGACTTGCTCCATGTGGCTCGTGACATTGCCTGTGGGTGTCAGTATCTGGAGGAGAACCACTTCATTCACAGGTAGGTGAACGCATCTGTGTCAGCATGGGCATGGCTTTCGTATGGCCAGCACAGACTCCTAATGCCCTGCTTGGGATGTTTATGTCCTGCTGCACTCTAGTGGCTGGATACCTTTAAACAAGGTAGATAAAATCAGAGTAAAAGCAATTAACAGAAAGGCTGCTATAAATCAGGTTGCGGAGGACTGTAGTTTTACCAAAGATCCTGATCTCTGTCTCAGTGCCTGCACGTGTGCAGGCTGGCTACTCTGCAGATGGAAACACAGTCCTGTGACAGAAGTCTTCAAAGCTGTCCCCACCATAAATTTTGCTTAGTGCCTTTCTGTTCGTTCTACAACCCTTTTCTTCTCCCTCTTGAGGAATGGCTGTACAAGTACAGCCTTATGATGGTTGTTGCCTGCTCCTGCAGAACAGAGTGTTTGGCAAGCGTCCAAAATTCTGCCCGTAGCATTGTGTAGGGATGAGTAGGGAGAGGCTGCAGTTTGCTCTTCTGAGAGAGTTACCCACAGGGTGTGCCGCTGTGTTACTCAGATCTCAAGGTTTGCTTCAGCCCAGCAGAGGTGAAGCTGGAGCTTTACCTGCATACGCAGATTCAAGCCCATACCTTGAGTCTTCAGAGGAACACCTGCAGGTTGTTGTTCTTCCCGTCTCTGACAGTATGGCACCCGTTGGACAATATTTGAACAAGCATGGTAGTAACAGGTCAGTGGACCATTCCCCAGACGGTTTGATGTTGGGACTAGTACTTTGCTGAAATCAGCCTCGCTGCTTGAAACTCGTTAGAGACTTAAAAATAGTTCCTGGAGTGAAGGGAGGCTCGCAGGAGGGCCGTCCTCTCAGCAGGCAGATGTTACGTGGAGTTTAAAGAGGAAATGTTGAAGAACAGAACTGCTCCTGCTGCTGGGGTAGATTAGAATCTGGGACATCACTAGTTATCCATAAACACTGACTTTTCTGGCTACTGTGGGCTCTCTGCAGCTCAGGAAAGTAGGTACTATTCTTTGTTTTCTCTTTGGCTTGCAAAATTGTTGAATGATTAAGTGGTTCTTCTCTTTCTGTTGCTTTTCTTCCCTTTCCTTGTAGGGATATTGCTGCCAGGAACTGCCTCCTTACCTGTCGAGGGCCTGGGAGAGTGGCTAAAATTGGAGACTTTGGAATGGCCCGGGACATATACAGGTAGCGGAGCTAAGCCCAGGGTATCTGCAAGTGGAAGCTTGCTAAAATGAGGGAGGAGCGGTGTGTGCACAGGAGAGCAGGCTGGTGCGCTGCCAGGCGAGAGTGGAGGGATCCCACCCTAATGAATCCCAACTAATGCGTTTTTGGTGTTTGCCTTCATCTGTAGTTTAACTGTGCTCTGGAGACTTTTCCCACTCCTGAAAGCTTTCTTCTGGGTAACAAAGTCTGATGGTCACGTAAAGCATTTTCGTCTCTCTTGTACTCTGTCCTCAGCTTCTTGTCTTTACTTTCTCCACACTGTGTGGCATTGATGTGCCCTTTTGTTTTGTGGTCTCAAATCATTCTGAGTTTAATCTCTCTCCTTGATACTACCCCTGCCCTTTTCGTTTGGTGTCATCAGTAAATCTCCTCAATTTACTGCAGATAAAGGAGGAAGGTGCAGAGGAAGGTCCGGAAAATGTAATCACCCAAACTGGAACTCAGCCAGGACACAGGGTTAACTACTCTGCTCTTGCAAGAAGTGCCAGGAAATCTTTAATGACCACGAGCAGTCAGGGCTGCCGTTTGGTATCTCATCTTCCAGACAGCACCTCCAGAAGTGCAGTACCTCGTCCTGCTGTGCTGAAGAATTGATCTGCCTCTGACTCAGAGGAAGGAATGCCTTGTGCTCAGTCACCTGCACTGTTAATTCCAGTGCCTTGCCTTCTTATTTCTTTCCTGCTTGGGGATTCTCCTGTGCAATAACTAAGCCAGGCCTGGCTCTGCTTAGCTTGAGATCTGACAGTATCACAGCCTGAGGTGATGCAAACAGAGTGCTACCTTCCAAAACCCAAGTGTATCAGAGCTGCTTTTTTTCCACCCCCTTCTCTCTCTCCCTGCACAAAGAGCCTTCACTGTGCCCCACTGTCAAATGGGACTCTGCTGGGACAAAGCAGCATCTGCCACACTCACATAATCAGTAGAACCGACTGCCAAGATGAACGCTTTGGTGCTGAGTTTTCAAAGGTGCCTTTGAATTTTGCACATGTTTCTGTGTCCAGGAATATCCTTTGGATGCTCTGGCTGTGTAGTTACGAGCAGTGATACCGGCTCGCATGAGCAGACCCCTGCAGCTGCTGGCACAGGGTTTGGGGCTAGTAGGTTTTGTTTTAAATGACAATGACACTAAAAGGCGGCCGTACTTCCTGTCTCAGGAGCGCGGGAGGTGGTTTTGGTACTACTGCCCCGCTCTAACGCCCAGGCATCCTCCTCATCAACCCCAAGTTCTCACTAAGAGTTTTGGATTTCACTTGCAGCGTTTCAGATTGGGTACATTTGGGAAAGGCTTTGTTAATTTTTGGTGAGGATGCTCAAGGTGACCACATGTGAGGTGAGGCAGAGATCTTGCTGTGGCTGAAAAGTGCAGGAGGATGGCTCTGCCAGCAGCAGCTCACCTTGTGAGTAATTCGCTAGGAGTATGCACACAGATATGGGTAACTGGGGTTCACCAGATCAGGCCACGGTCTACTCATTTCCACTATTTCTGTGAGAAGGAACAGGTCTCTTCAGCATTTTCTCTGCCATGCCATTTCACCTACATTAGTCTCTCCTCTGTCTCATAATTTTAATATTTGTGATTGTAAAAAATCCCAAATTAATGGCATTTTCTGAATTCTTGGCTGATTCTTTGTTTATTCTTTGCAGAGCCAGCTACTATCGGAAGGGTGGGTGTGCAATGTTGCCTGTCAAATGGATGCCTCCTGAGGCCTTCATGGAAGGGATATTTACATCAAAAACAGACACATGGTGCGCTTCCTGTCCTTCTCTGTCCGGTCTGTCGGTGTTGTAACCCTTTTTGCCAAGCGTGAATATTTTGTAAAAAACACGTGTTCGTGTTCACTTCTCCTTTACTAAAAAGGCAAGCTGGGTCTTTCGGAGCCAGTGATCTTGGAGGAGAGAAGGGAACAGAGAGGTCAGACCGGTGCGGAGGCGGGTGTGGATGGGGAGGTGAGCCGGCAGGGGAGGGAGGCTGGGGCAGATGCAGGTGCTGCCTCGCTGCTACAGGGAGGAGAGCCTTAGTTCCACGCCGAGGAAAGCAGCGCCGGAGGCTGCGGGCAGGATCCGTTCTGCCGGTGAGGGAGAAGGGCACCGTGTATTGTGGCTTTCTGCTTTCTCCTGGCCTGCAGCAGCACTGTGAGCTCTTGGGTTGCTGATGACCAGAGGAGGGAGAGGGAAACTGGGCGAGCAGGAGGCAAGAGCTCCAGACGCGTGTGGAGGGGAAGGGGCTGGTGGTCAGGACGCAGCAGAGGGGTGGAGGTGCGCGCTCTCGTACAGTGGAGCTCAGCACCAAGCGGAGGAGTTTCCCATTGCTGCGCACAGGTCTTTTAATCAAGATCGTGATTTCCAAGCAGCTGACCAGATGGAGGGGGTCCTGTCCCAGCCGTTGTCCCCAGGCTTTTGCAGGCCACACCACGCAGGCCCAGGCTAGGGCATGTTTTTATTGTACTGTGAGCTACAGGTGGGGACTGTGGGGCTCGCAGCATCGGTGGGGATTCATTATTTTACGCAGGATAGCTTATTCCAGAGGAAAAGTTTGTCATAAGTGATCAGGCCACTGCTCCCCTCAGTCCTGTCTCCAGCAGTGGCTGATGTCTCAGAAAAGCATAACCTGACTTTTGCATTTGTTACGTCTAGTTGGACAGTGGTGACTACAAGTGCAAAGCAACCATATTTACTTAAAAGTATCGTAGATGTCACTCACTTAACAGCCAACTACTGGTATTCATTAAATCATTCGAAGTCCACCGCTACAACCGTGCAGCTTATTTATGTGTGACTCCTGCAGCGGCGATTTCCACAAGCTGCCTGAACGCAGACTGCAGAGAGCAACACTGACAATGCTGACTGCACCTGCGGGTACTGTCCCTCGGTGGTGGTTGTCCCCGGCTCCTTCACTTTGTTTTCCTTCGCTTCTGTATTCAGGTCCTTCGGCATATTGCTGTGGGAGATCTTCTCTCTGGGATACATGCCCTACCCCAGCAAAAGTAACCAGGAGGTTCTGGAGTTTGTCACCAATGGAGGACGGATGGATCCACCTAAAAACTGCCCTGGCCCTGTGTATGAGATTTTAACTTCGATATATTAATGCAGATAATCTTCTGTTTCAAATGTTCTCTAGTCAGGAGTTAATGACTTTTAAGATTGATCTTAGTGTGGCCGATCTGCCTTATTGGACCTGAGTGCGAGGGACTTTGCTGCTGCTTCATTTTCCTGTCTGTTTTGGAGAATAATTCAAGGCCCCTTTAAGAAGTGCTGGCCACTGCTTGTTTGGTCAAAGATGGTGCAGTAGTTCTGTGTCTTGGGTTAGCTGTGAAGCTGCAAGTGCGTAAGACTGTTCACGTGTTGGGAAAGCTAGGCTCCGTTATCTGTAGCCCTGCCTGCCTTTAGGGAATTGTCCAAGGGATTTCAGGTGGGTGAGTTATTTCTCTGATGTGCTGTGGATTTCACTCCACTGGTGGCCACACTTCAGCGGTTACCAGTACACCAGTTGTCCAACTCCGGGGAAGGCAGAGCACTCTTATTTCTTGGAAGTCAGAATGGTGATGCGTGCTCATGGTTTCTAAGCTGCAGCGACCAGCTGTTACGTACCAACAGGAGCTGCCATTATGAGCATCTCCTGTTCTTCTCTTTCAGTTATCGCATTATGACCCAGTGTTGGCAGCACCAGCCTGAAGACCGGCCCAATTTTGCCATAATCCTGGAGAGGATTGAGTACTGCACTCAGGTATCGGTGTTCATTCGTCTCAGATGAGGTGGGTGGAGAGGGCGCTTCTTGAGAAGGGGCCTAGGCAAGCCAGAACACGAGACAAGAAGGCAGCGCTGCATTACTGCAGTCGGCAGTCCAGGGAGACTGATGCCAGCCTGGGACCAGTGGCTAGGACATTCACCCCATCGGGAGGTTGATCCTTCTTGTCCTTCACTGCTGAACGGCGCAGGCTTACGCACGCTTACACAACTTTACAAACAGCAGACCCATAGCTCTGCCTCTGCTTGTTAAAGGCACAGATTCCAACGAGCAGAAGAGCTAAGACAGGCCAGCACCCGTTCGCCTTTCACATGCTTCATGTCAGCCACTCCATCGCAGGGTTTACCCTTAAGATATGGGCAGCGCTGAACAGAAATGGTCCTGGCTCAGAGCAGGCTTTGCAGGTGGCTTCTGCAGCTGTGGGTGATTTTCTGAATCTGACTGCACTGGAGAAGGCAGGTGGAGACAGCCACACTAAAGGAGTGGGCATTCTAAGCCTAGCCAGCGGGCAAAACGATATGACTGGCTTTTCAGGCCAAAATCTGATTTATTTATTTTTTGTCACCATATTTAGCTTACGAGGCGTGGAGTAGTTTGGAAAATGTTTTGCTGCCTGCATCAGCACAGGCTTCTTCTGTGGCCTTGCATAGTTACTTGCCTCAGCCGGTTTGCTTTCCCTCGCTCTCTGGGAGGCTTGGCCTGTTTTTCATGTGTGCTTGGATCCTGGGCTTGGGAGGCATTGTTTTCTGCTATCTGTAGCTTGCCATGGCTTCTAGCAATAATTAAAGGTTGCCCAGATCACCACATTTTCTCTCAGTTTAATTTCCAAAACTGCTTAAATAGCTCAGAACCGCAGTCCCTGTGGATTCAGGCTTCACAGGGTCTGCCAGTATTGCCTTCTCTCTGCATTCCCATTCCTCCCGTGTTGTGTGGAAGCAATACTTTCACGGCTGAAACTTTCTCAATATTATCTGAGAATGTTATGAAATTTGAGATGGTACAGTTCCAAAACAACATTCCCACAGGAAATTTGGCTGGACATAAAAAATGTTTTTCATTGTTTCTGTGCCTCTGCTGTTCTGTGGTGTGTTTTGGGGTTGTTTTTTTGTGAAGTTTGATTTTAAGGGTATCCCATTGCATCTACGGCTAACTGCATACTGTCAGCACCCTCTGCATATGGAATGTGGGCTCTGGGTGGTGGGAAAGATGCTCTCTGATGAGCATGACAGCTGTCAGATGCGCTGGGTTTTTAATCAAGTCTGAGCGTGCATGATGGTAGCAGATTTTGAGAAATTCTCATTGTCATCTCCGGCAGGATCCAGATGTCATCAACACTGCTTTGCCAGTAGAATACGGCCCATCAGCTGAGGAGGAGGAGAAGGTGGCAATGCGCCCCGACGATCCAGAAGGAATTCCTCCTCTCTTGGTCTCCACACACCAAGACAGAAAGGATGAGAGGCAAACTCTGCCATCTCCACCACCCCTGCCGTCAGCCGTCACTGCTGGAAAACCCCTAGGGAAAGTGGGAGCCTTGGAGCCGCCAGTCCCGGGGAAGGCGCAGCCAGCCTCAGCGGGGGGACATATCAACTTGGCCTATTCCCAGTCCAATCCCCCTTCTGAGCTGCACAAAAGCCGGGGCTCCAGAAACAAGCCCACCAACCTCTGGAATCCAACCTACGGTTCCTGGTTTGCGGAGAAGCAGGCCAGGAAAAACAGTTCGCTGCTGGAGAAGGAGGTGCCCGAGAGGGAGAATGTGGGACAGGAAGGAAACTGTACTGTGGGGCCCAACATTGTGACTGGCAGGCTGCCAGGCTCCTCCCTGCTATTAGAGCCATCATCCCTAACAGCAAGCGTTAAAGAAGTGCCTCTCTTTAGGCTCCGCCACTTCCCCTGTGGGAACGTCAACTATGGATACCAACAGCAGGGCTTACCCTTGGAAGCCTCCACGCCACCTTGCGCTAGCAGTTACGAGGACCCCGTCCTCAGAAACAAGAGCCACATAACCCAGCCGGGGCCATGAGAGCCCTCTACCCTCTTGACTTTTCCCCCCGTGGCCCCTGAGCCCTGAAGAGACATCCTGTTACCCACCACACTGCGAGCAAGGGGTCTGACAGCATTACCTTCCATTTTGTGCCAACTTGCTCCAGAAGTGCCACCCTCAAAGCTGTCATTTCAAGTCACCCGAGAGGCTTCACATCACCGGAGCCCCAACACAGCAAAAGAAACAAGTGGGAGGGAGGGTCCAGGGAACTGATGTTAACTGCAAGGCCCAGCTGCTGTTGCATCGACTCATACGCATGGTTGTTGTCATGCCCTTCCCGTGAGCTTTTCTCAGTTGTGCGTTCTCTGCTTAAGTGTGAAGCCGTGGCTCACCGCCGTGAGTGTTTCATGTCTGGGGTTTTCCGTGCCCAACCTGTGGTTGCTGTGGAACACCTGGAGATCTCCTGCAGCTGGCAGAGGTTGTAGTGGGTTTGGGGAGAGCGTCCTCTATCCAAACCGGAAAAAGATACAACAGCGCTGAATGGTGACACGGTGGCACATTCCCAGGTTGTGTTCCAGCTACAGTCCAGTCTTAAAAGTCCTTTAATGCACAGCGGTTATGGGGGTGTTGGCAGGGCAGTAGAAGGACACTGGCCATACTGCGTCGCCTGAAGGAGAGAGGAGAGGAAGCACAGAGGACGGATGTAGATGCTGGGAGGCATTCTGGGTTGGGGGCAGGGGGCGTTGTTTGGCTGGGGTTTTGTTTTGGTTTCTTTTTCCGGTGCTGAAGCACTAAAACTGAGTAAAGCCCTTTAAAATTCCTTCTGGCCTACGAAAGTAGGAATGTCCTTTATCAGGAACTCGTGCGTGTCAAGTGGAACCAAGGTGAAGTTTTAAAGGACCATGGTCATGAGAGAAGCTTTCACCATGCCCCGAAAGTGGACAGCCACCTGCATACCTGAGAGGTTTGACATACCGTGTACAAACACCGACATAAAGGCGGAAGATTGCGTCGTGCCACAGTCCGGATGCCAGGCGCTGTCTGTGTGTGAAGGGTTTACAGCCCTTGTTCCTTTAACAAAATACATGTATGATAGTGCTGTAAAGACAAACACTGCATTGACTCATTTTGTACACCTTGTGCATGAAAAATATTCCAGTTAAGTGTATTGTCCAAACATAGATGTAGGAAATAACTCACGTGTAAAGATGTGCATTAGTAACTTCAACTTAGGGTTGCAAGGAGCTGTTTTAGCATGAACGCTATCCAAAAAAGGGGTGCCTGTTTCCGTAGAAATGGGTGTACTGGAGCATCAGCAAAGGAACGTGGAGGTGTTCGTCAGTCCAAGACTCTTCGTTTCAGTGACGTGACTCTGAATCTGGCCCTGGATCCAAACACTGAGGTAAGGCTCCTGTCCTCACAAGGGAACAAACCGGAGTCCACATACACGCACTCATAACCTTCAAGGTGTGCAGATTGAAACCGGAGGGCTTGGTTTGGGCCAGCACCCGTATGAAAAAAACCTAAGAGGGGGGCAGGCAGTGTGCTCTCCTGACCTGTCTTTCTGACCTTTCCGATACACAGAACTCCTTTTTTAGACAAATGCTGGAATTGCATGTAGTGGTCGCTTAACAGGGCTGTGCTCCTGTGTCGGGAAGCTCGAGTCAGGGGCTGCTCCCAACTCTGTGCCTGTCTGCTAGGGATCCATCGCGCCGCTGCTGCGTGGGCTTGATGGGGAGAACGAGAGTGACACCTGGGGTCTTCTGCTGCGCACAGGCTGCTTCAGCTTCAACTAAGAGAGTGTTTGTGATCTCCAAGGTCATTAGGCTTGCAGCTCCTCTGACGAAATAGCCACCAGGGAGGGATTCTGTCTAGCTTAGGCCTGTGTTAGTGTCACACTGGTCGCTCTCTTTCCAGCTCAGTAAACTCAATGGGGTAGTTATCCAGAATCTCAGGAAAGCTGATTAATTCAGGAGGTAAGCACTATCAGCACAATTTCTTACGCTAGTATATTATTCACAGAGAATAGCAATTTTCATTTAAATATTCCAGCTTTCTCACTTTCAGAAGGGCTGAAGCTCCTCATTGTTTTCTTTAGCTCTTCTCTGCATAGGAGCACACTGGGCTTTCGCTGCCCTGCCTCTTTTGTGTTCCTGAGGACAGAATCTGACCTGTATGCTGATGAGTGTTCTTCAAGAATACACAAGAACAAAAAGTCACAAAGTTAATGATCTTTGACTAGCTGGAATTATTAATTCTTGGATCTGGCGATGCTGCACAAACGCAGATAAGCTGCCAGGTCATAATGTTAAAGGTAGTGCTTCTAAAGCAGCTTTAAAAACATGAGCAGCAAGAGATGATTGTAGGTTTCTGGGGTGAAGGAGGAAGAGGCAGGCTTTACCCAGCCATGGCGATAGCGTGATTACGGCTCTGCAGCTTGTGCTGTGCCGTTCTTTTATCGCAGAAGTTCAGCTGAAATAGTCTTGAAGAATGGGCGTTGTGAGCAATGAAGGAGCTAAATACCGTTACTGCTTCTTACCTATGGAATATGTGAGGAGAGAAGTCTGGTCAGGGGAAATGCTGAATTACTGCTGAAAGTCTCCAGTCCGCTGGGTGCAGTGCATTGTGATAAATACTGTCCAGCGCTAGCGGATGGTTTTAAGTAAGCTTCCTTCCGGTGTCTCCAGTGTAAAATGCTTTGTTGTCGGGTTTTTTGTGTTGAGGTTTTGTTTTAAATTCCCCCTCTTAACTCTTGGAATTCAGAAATCTAGTTTGAGCTTATTTTTAATGTGATAAGAGAGTAGTATCTCTGAGCCCTTCCACAGTGACAGGCACTTAATTTGGGACCCTTGTGTGCTGTCCAAGCACAGCACCCCAGTTTGCAAAAATTGTTTTGTAAATATTGATGTTAATCAAATCTTGCCACTCAGAAACAAGGGTTGGAGCATTTGCCTGTCCTCTTTCTGAGAACACAAATAATACCACCAATGACAAATGATTTCCATGAGTTAATTGCCTGGACCACTGAGTGCTCCGCTACTTGTGTGCAGGCTGCATCAGAGTTTCCTGGTGATCCTGCAATTGCATTGCTTAACGTTAAGCGCCTGTCCTGGTACCAAAGCGTTGCCGGGATTACAGTGACAATGCAAGATTTTATTGTATCACTGGGATGATGTGAAGAAATCTTGCCTTAATGATACCAGTTTCCTGCATCACTAAAGTAACAATTCACACTCCAGGACTACCAGTTGCTACACAATCTCAAATCAGCTGAAGGCCTGACAGAAACGATGCAACATTTAACCAGTAAGCAGGGGAGAGCTGCGGTTGGCACACAGGTTTGCCCTGGGTGGAAGAATTACTGGCAGGAGTTTGTTCAGCAAGGTAGGAAAGCAGCTTCTGAAGGGCTTTCCCAGGGACAGTCCAGGCAGAGCAGAGGCAACCAGCAGAAACCCAGCTCTGTGTGCTGCAGTAAAGCTAACAGAATCCAGCTCAAAGGGTACAGATTCTGTGTGTGCGTGTGAAGAGCTGAGTAATTCACTCAACGCCGTTGTGAGGAAGCTGTGGCTTACATTCCGTACAAGAAGGTACTTCATGGAATTTATTTTAGCATTTCTCTTATAACATCTGGAAGTGTTCATGTTTCTTCTGTTCCAATTCCTAGCAGTTTCATTCTAGCACATTTCCTCTAGCCGTACACCATTAGCAAGAGCATTTTTCCAGTCACGAACTAGGACTTCTTAATTTCTGTGTCTAGAAAGATTCACCTGTTCAGTTCTCAGAGCTGCAGTGAACAGAAGGGGCTGAAGTCACCATGAGCTCACCAGACCAAAGCACCCTGTCACATGTAAATCCTAAATTCCCCTATTAAACCCCTTCACATGCTAGGCTTACAGTGTTGTAGGAAGAAAAAAAAAATCAAGTTATTCTAACCATCTTACCCATTTTTGCCTATGACATATTTTTAAAATATAGTTTATTGAGGCAATGTCATTTTTTTTAAGGAACTTGTTAATCTTTTTCATTGGCAGTATTTACATTCTGGTCTGATGGGTGTCTCCCTCACTCCACAGTGGAAAAGCGGGAAGCAGCATGACCTACTGGATGTAAAGCACGACTGGGAAAATCCTGTGCTACCACTGTCATACTCTGAAAATGGCTTATTTCCACGCAGATGTTACCTGTTTCCTACAGATGTTAGGTAGGTTTCTGATTCTGTAAGCTGCTGAAGCTAAAGGAGGTTGGGATGCCACTGATCTGCCTTTCCAGCTGTCCCTTCATCTTCCTTTTCGCTACTGGACCTTGTTTTTCCATCGTGTGCCTGGAAGTGAAGCGAGGCGAGACTCTGGGTGGTTCCGCTTCCTCGCGGAGCAGCGGGAGGAGTGGTGGCGGGAGAGGGGCTTTGCTGTAGCACGGGAGGTACCGGCACCTTGGGCTGAAAGCGTGAGGGCAGTGTTCGTTTGGCTGAGTCGGCCTTTCCCGGTGGCACAGTGTCACAGGTCCACCGGCTTCCCTCCCCCTGTGTTCACAGAGGGATGCGGGCGCGGCCTGGGGGCAGCTGCGGCACCACCGGGCGCAGTTGTGTGCGCATGGCATGATGCAAGAGGTCTGAAACAGGCTCTGGGGGATTTAACTTTGCATGTCTGCTCCTGTTACTGATCCCGTCCCCTGGGTGACAAGAACCTTGACACAGAATAGCATAAAACAGCCGTTCACAGCAGTCATCACCGTTTGTCTGTCTCAGAGTTAAACCCATCACTGGAAAATGTCTGAATTGTCTGCATCTGGCTTCTTTTAGTAACAAAGCTTCATTATAGGAGTGTCCATCTCATGTACAGCAGTTTATGCAACATTGTTTATAAAGGAAGGGCCTGTGCACTTCAGGGATACTATGAAGAAAAATACTAATATATGGTCATTGAGTATTTTGTATTGAATAGTGTATTTGTATTGTAAACAAGTGTAGTGAACCACAAGGCATGAAGACAAATAAAATGACTGTAGCCGGCTTTCTCTGTGTTGGGTCGTGTCATGGTTGTATCAATGTCAGCTCACGTCTGTGATAACCAAGGGAGGTCCCCAGGCATCAGTTACAGAAGTACGATCGTCTGCCACCACGCAAAGGAGCAGGTGTGGTGTTCAGCCCAGACAGCCACCTGTCTGGCTAACAGCAGCGTGTTTAAGACTTGTTTGCATTGCAAATATCACCATACCTCCATGTTTCTTGCAGAGAAAGCTGCTGTTCCTTTCTGTTACAAACCACCAAGGCTGGCTTTTCCCTACGGGAAACTGGCTGGTATAAATGAACAAAGTATACGGTTGAAGGGAGCATTTGGGTGTTTTCACTCCTAAATGTTTATATCCTACAGCACATTTTTTTCAACCTGGACATGGACTTTGCGTAGGTCAAATTATAAAGCTGTGTTTTAATACAGTGGAGTGCCAGTACCGAGTCCTGTGACACACACAGGAAGGGGTAGCTCCTGCCCTGAAATGCCCACTTTTTTACCCTCCTCGTGCCTCTCCTATGCCGTAGGTAGCTGCTTTCTCAAGAAATGGTCCTCAAAATTAGGACTGACCTATCTATAAACCTTGTTTTCCTTCACATGCTTATCCACGTGCTCATCCCCTGCAGGGTAGTGCTGGAGTTTAGCTGACAAGAATTTTTTCCTGAGCAGATATCTGGCAGGCACCTGTCCTCTCCACTGCTCCCAGACTTTGGTTCCTCCTTATCTTAATGGAGAAGAGAGGTCTCCTGTGCTCTGCAAGGAGTACAGCCACTCACTGGACAGTCACCTCATCCTGGCCTGGATCTGGCGCTGGCTGGAAATCTTTGCTCCAATTTCCATTTTTTCCAGAGTTGTCTGTTGGCAGCAAGGCAGGATCAAGGATGCAGGTGAGTACTCTGCTACATGGCTCTCATGGACACGGTCTCAGTTTCCACCTGGTGTTTAACAACGCTTCTGCAAAATGAACTCTGTAAAAGCCATGATGTAAATGCTGGTCCTGCTACTAGGTTATGTTTTGCAAATCTGCAGTGCCGGTTTTGGATCCTTGTGCCGCAGCTCTTGCTGGATAGCAACACTTCAGAAACACAGGCTCCCTGCCCAGAAAACCGTTACTGCCAACATCTGCAAAACGATCACTGAATCCAACTGGACTGAACTGACTAGAAACGAACTCCCCATCCTGGGACACTTCAAGCAAGCTCTCCTGCTCCTGTCACCCCGTGACCTCTCCTTTCCAGCCAGTGTCCAACAAGGCTTGGAAGATTTCATTGCCAAGGCCACTGGAGAAGTTACATGTTCTGAAACTGGACCTCAGAGACATGCTGTGGAACAAGGACAAGCCTCCAAGTCTGCACAGGCAGCACAGAATTGCTGGGGACCACCTGTTTATTTATTTATAAACCAGATAATGGTTTATTTATTTATAAACCAGATAATGGTTTATTTATGTGGTTTGTAGGAACTTTGAGGATCATTTTTTTTTCCCCTAACCAGTCTGGGGCTGTGATCGTACAGACCTCAGCACAGCACCTAATTTCAAACTTCACTGCCAGTTACTTTCAGAATTTTTTTTATGACACAGTGTCCTCCTGCAAGAGTTGGAGAAAAGGATTACAGCAACTTACCTTGGATTTAGGGAAGCACAAATCCCTTCACATCACCAACCAGAAGACAGCCATCAGTCATCCTTTCTGGAATGGACTGATTTATTTCTGTTTCAGGCCACATAAGTTTACAGTGCTTCTTGTTCCCTCGTGGAAGATTCTCAGTGCTACCAAACCAGCTCCAGACTGATAACAGTCCCGACTTGCTCCCCTAGCCTACAGGGCTCTAGCTGATTACAGCCGGAGCGTTTGGGAGAAACATGCAGCTAGCGGAAGCTGGAATGGAAGGGGAAGCACACTACAGCAATGCTCAAGCAATATCTGTGCCCTCTTCACTGCCCATCAGGCAGGGTAGCAGCCTTTGCTAGCCCAGGCCACCAAGAGCCCACTTCCACTTGACCTAGGTGTAGTTACAGAGCTGTGGCAGGTACAGCCTGACACACCTGGAGAAAAAAAGTGTTACCAGAGAATCAGAAAACTCCGCCACGCAGAAGTGATGCGACTGTAACAAACTGCCTGAGCTTGCTGCCTTACCCACGCACTTCTTCCCCCGTGCACCTCCTGAGGAACACCAGCTACCTGTTGGAAAAAGCAGTTACATCCACTCCATCTCAACAGGCGGCAGAAACAGCGTTTCGGAAAATGACTCTTTCATCACAGAAACTGAATGGCCCACGAAGGAGCACAAGGCTGGGACAAACCCGTGAAACGTGCTGTGCAAACGCATCATTTGACAACTGGCAGCTCTGTACCAAATAGCTAGAAGACCTAGAAACTTCTGGCTTACGTGCTACAGGTGCTGCTCCATGCTGTTCGCCCAACCTCTGCGTAAGAACAGAAGTGAGAGGATGTACATTCTGCAGCAACATAATGAAAATTCTTTTTGCCATACTATTCACCATGGTTTCATTTTACTAATACCAGCAAGAAACAGATATTGGACAAAGTTCAGTACATCATTGAATATCTCCATCTTATAATATAAAGCATTAATTTTTTTACATTCAAAATTTACAGCTTTTATATTCAATTAAAAATTCCCGTAAGTTACAATACAATATGCATTATTTTAAATATAGCTCAGGAAAAATAGCTACAGCAATATTTAAAAGACCGTAACAGCAGCAGAATTCTGTCTAAAAATAGGATATTATGATGTAATTTAAAGTGTCACTTCTTCAAGTAGGTAAGAGCAAGCAGATCACTTAAGATTAAAAACACTATTCTGGAACATCAAACCATCCCAATAGGATAATGTTTACATATGCTCAGCAATTAAAATACATTATAGGCATAAAACATGGACAAAATATTAGCTGTTTTAAAAGGCTGATACGCAAATAATGTCACATCAAGGTGTGTTACAATGCTGTACCTAAAACTATCCTTAATTTATCACAAGACTCTTACAGGGAATTTATACTGGAAACTGTTCCAAAGGAAACAAAAAGAACCGCGTATCACAAACGAACCAAATAACGATAATAGCTTGCTGGAAAACCCTGCATGCAATCCATACCACTGGCAGGAATTACAATGCCATACAGATTTAATATTTATGATGAGGCTGTTATGTATAGTTCTACTCTGGGTTTATTTGCATTGAAAAAACTGTGATACTCATAGCCTGTAGAACACCAAACAAAAAGAAGTCTTTAAAAATGAAGGAAAGCTCTCCAGGAGAGTGCAAAGTGCATTATTTTAAAGAGTGCTTCTTATATGTAGCTCCTTCTACAAACGCATACACAAGAAGTGCGTTTTACTATATGGACTGACATGCAGCGTATTTGCTTTTTCAAGGCTTTTTATTTAATTGCTGCTGTTCCCTAGGATAACTGAAAATACTTATATTTATCAGCCCTTTTGAGTTCTGGAGGGGAGAACAGGAGGGGAAAAGAAGACAGGGATCTCAATGATAAAATGTAAAAATACTTCACAACTGCTTGAAAAAGAGGTTTGTTTTGGGTTTTTTTTCCTTTCTTATTGCTAGCAGCTGGTATTGGAATTGACAAAGTGCCTGGTAACCAGACTAATGTCACTCATTAACCACCTCCTCTGTCAAAAGCAGGCAATGTGCAAAGCATTATCACTTCATTACTACATGGAGGAAAATCGTTTAAATAGTGCATGAATCACAAAGCAACTTTAGAGACCGCTGGAGATCCTCACATTCTCTAACTGGAACATTACTCAAATAATACAGCATCTCAAACCCAAGATGCTTTTGCAGTAACCTTCCCAGACAAGGGCTGCTTCAGCAAGAGAAATAGAATAGTGGTTTTACTTCTTAATGCGACTGAACTTTTTTATCTCTCTATATTTATATATATTAAAATATATATTATATATACACACACATATATATATGTAAAATGCAAGTGCATATTTAATAATTTAAAAATAAGTTTGCATTCTAGATGGTGTTCTTGTGTGCTTTAAAATACCTATTTCCTATGGTATGAGCACAGTTTGGCTCAGCAGATATCATCCACAAGTTTTGCCCCATTAATCCCACGATAGGTCACTCTGCTAGGTCGAACCAAGACCCCATGGTTCAGCTTACAAGTGAAATAGCGCTTTTCCCCCACAGAGCCGTCGTTCCTTCCCTTGGCACTTCTGAGTTCAAGCCCGAGCCATATCCCTGGTGCAAAGTCTGTAGGACCGATGTACCTGATTGTCCCCATTTCATTGGAGCTGGTCAGAAGAACCTGAGAGCCTTCGTGCAGCTTCACTGGTCCCTCCGTGTTACCTGTAGTGGTATTACTCCAGCTGCGCCGTAACACAGAGCTCTTAGATCTAGTTAGTCAAAAAAAAAGAAAAAAAAAAAAAAAAAGGTCTTTTTTTT
>Ga0065711_1040653_pt1 | contig 16788 bp, 5 predicted proteins | sample Hoacrofraction12_FD_59098 | JGI IMG/M metagenome (GOLD analysis project Ga0065711, IMG submission 59098) | Hoatzin crop microbial communities from Cojedes, Venezuela - Epithelial fraction 12 v2 (version 2) | ecosystem: Host-associated > Birds > Digestive system > Esophagus > Crop | place... | reverse complement strand
GACAAGGGGCAATGGGCACAAACTGAAGCATAGGAAGTTCCGTCTGAACATGAGGAAGAACTTCTTCCCTCTGAGGTTGACGGAGCACTGGAACAGGCTGCCCAGGGAGGCTGTGGAGTCTCCTTCTCTGGAGATATTCAAGACCCGCCTGGACAAGGTCCTGTGCAGCCTACTGTAGATGACCCTGCTTCGGCAGGGGGGTTGGACTAGATGACCCACAGAGGTCCCTTCCAACCGCTACCATTCTGTGATACATGATGATGTAGATTTAGGTTATTGTATCTGTGCTCAGAGAGAACAGTGAAATGAAGCCCTCTTCTGCTCTTGGTTAAATGGTGTACTTTGAGTCCAAAGCAGATTTGGACAATTGTGTAAATTGGAGGAGGGTATAATGAAATGAGACCTTTTTCAGCATGGCAGATATTTGGATTTCAGAGTTTTCTCTACAAGTTCAACTGTCAGCAAAGCTATTCTAATTTATAAATATTCTAATTTATAAACTCGTTTAGGGAAATGTTTTTGAGCTAGGTTTGCACATATGGCTATTACAAATAAGTGAAGTGTCCCTACCTGAAATGCACATCAAACTTTGTATTGTGTTTTCCCTGCTTTATATGATTCTATAAATCTGTGATATAATGCTTTTATTGTAAATGATAATTGGGTTTATATTCTGGTAGATTTTTAGGTACCGGGCTATAGCTATCTCAGATGACAGCTTGCTTTATTTAGGGCTACCCGTATTTGTGTGCTTACTACATTTCATATCAGTTTAATCTGAAGAAACAATCAAGTACACCGAGGTACAATGTACATTATGGATTAAAAAAAACACAAAAAAACCAAAAGTGGTTCTGAGTGATACAGACATCAGCATTTTTCTGGGTGAAAAATAAGCCTAAAGAATGATGGAGGAGGAAAGAACATAGTCAGATATCCAATGAGTTTGTTCACACTGGCAGAAATTTGTTGTTAAATCCTATAAAGGACATCAGGTGTCATTTCAATGGAGGCAGCAGAGCTTCCTGAGCATATTCTGAGAATCAGATTTCTAATTTTTTTTTTCAGTGACTAAAATGTGAATTATTTTGTACCTGAGGTTATCATTCTGAATGAACAAGAGGTACAAGGATTACATGCCTGTTGCTGATGTTGTAAGAACAGTTATTTTTTAAAATGCACAGTTCTCCCCTATTTACACACACAATTATTTAATCTGTCAAAAAAACAATAGTGTACACAAAACCATAGTCAAGTATGCAGTTATGAAGAAAAAACAAAATAGCAACCTTCACCGGCCGCCAAACAGTGCATCTATAATACCCACTAGGAGTAGACAGTTAACATTGCAGAAGGATATTTCTGGCTTGGTAGATATTTTCACCTGCTCCCCTCTCTAGTCACCACCATTGCACTCCTGTCCTGGGTAGCCTGAAGATGAAAGATCTCTTAATACAAAAGTTGACACCTAAAATCCAGTTTTGACTGGGCCTTGTGACATGCTGTTGTTCTGTCCAATTTCTCTCCTGTGCCTCATGCGAGGGCAGCTCTCAGCTGTGCAAACTGTCGTAGTCTACTGGAGCCAGAGAAATTTCTGCGGCTTACAAGAGCAGATAAATTGTTCCTCCTGTCCTTTGCTGTTCTGTCTTGTATTCCCTCACTTTTTTCATGCTCCATACTTACTCTGCTCTCCCAGTATCTCTACTTGCATCTGGTTAAGAAGAACCGTTTGTCCGCTTTTGCTGTTCAACTTTATGCAGGAAAGGAGATTGCACATGCATAAGAACATAGGATTTATTGAAATTGCGGTAAAAAAAAAAAAGGAATATTATATAGGAAATAAATTTTTAAGAATTTTTGTGACAGGTTTTCTGGGTTTTCAGTATAAGTGGAAACTGTCCTTTGTGTAGGACAAAAGCAAATTTAATTTTGAAAGTGGAGTTGTAGAAGTTTTTTGGAAAGAACAGGGTTCCTATACTTACCTTCCTAGTGAAGTTCATTATCGCACCTACAAAAGACTGGAAGAGAGCTGTAGCACATCAGATGTGAAAGCATAATAGTTTAAGCCATTTCTTATCCCTCGTGTCCTTGAGCAGAGCATAATGTACTCGGAATGTATGTGGGCACAAAGTCTTTGTGCACTGACCACTATTAATAAGGTGGTGGCACTACCTGCAGCTGATTCTGTAATTTCTTTTCACTTTATCCTTCCTGCTAATGGGTATAGGAAACAAGGTGCTGGGTTTACTGCCTGTTGAATCTAGATTTGTCTTCTGATGTGTAACATAACATTTTATAGGTGAAAAAACTCATTGTTTTGAGATTTGAACAGCTAGTGGACATAGGTAAACAAATCGGAGACTCCTCTAGAGAAAACACTGAAATTCTTCAGCACAGAGCTTGTAACACGTCTTTACTGCTCATTCAGCATTGAATAATATTGTTATTTTTCCACCCACTTGGATTTGTATCACCCAGTATAGCAGACTTTGCTGGAACATTACATGTGTTAGATAAGGCGTTATGATACAGCAGTAGCTGTAGAGGAGGAGAAAATGAGGTCTTTAAGCTTGAAGGTAAGGTATTGCGTGTGTGTTCTGTTCTCTGTAAACTTGACTGTTTAGCAGATGCTTACTGTGTATAGCAAACATGCATCAGACCTCCCTGGCCTGAGGAAGAGTGAGGAAGGTCAGAAGAAAAGTATTCTTGTATCTATGTATCTCATTCTGCACAAAGGACTTTCTTGAACGTGAGAAGGCGTTGAACATGTTGTCCAACTGAGCAGTGACCTGATTGTGGTAGCATGCATAGTACCTCTCTGATTTAAGGCAGATGGAAGAATCATCACTTTTACATCTCCAGGATGGCCTTAAATATCCTCTGGCAATGACTCAAGTGGATGTATCTGAAAGAATGGACATTTTTCTCACTTCAGAGGCTTTAAGGAAGTCTGCTGACATGGTGGTATCAGCAGGCATGTCCTGTCCTTCACATCTGTGCCATGCAAACCGAGCTTCCTTAGGAAACTCCGTTCTCCAGAAGCACATCAGAAACCTTTTGATAAAACAAATACTGAATTTTCTTGTGGTGCAAATGGTTGCTGGTTAATTAATGTCAGTTGTACTGCACCAGATGAACTAGCAGAGAGTTTGGCCCGAGAGAGATACTGTGTTTTAGGCAAGGTGACTTTTTGCTATGACTCATTGCGGGAGCTGTTATTGGAGGGTGGAGAGAACTCGTCTTTCTCACTTTCACTGTGATGAACATTCTACATTTTATACAACCAGATTTGCGTAGGACAGAGGTGAAATGTGTTATCGCTTTTTTTGTTGTAGTTGCCAGAAAGCAAGATGACTCACAAAACAAAATTAATTTTTGTTAAAAAAAATCAGCTGAATATGGGAAACTGCTCCTTCTAATCCCTTTCCAGAGATGCTTTGCATTTGATAGATGGCCAGTAATGCATTTAAAGGAGTCTTTGGTAATTTGTATAAAGGAATAAAAAGATTTAGTATTATCCAGTAATGTCAGGACTTGTAATGCTTTATAATACTTGGAGTGGCTGACTACATACAGTATGTACTGTATGAGTTACTTCGAGTCTCAAAACTGAATTTCATATCAAAATTTAAAATGTGAACATTCATAGATTTTTAAAGAAAGAAGGGACTGTTAGATCATGTATTTTAATACATGCCCAATGGGACGTTGGTGTTGTCAACTTTTTCTATGCTGTTCATTTTGTACTTAAATGCTCTAGATGTTTAGAAGGGAAAAAAGGTAAACAATCATATAGTTGATGTTTTTTATAAAAGCAGAACAGCAATCTTTTGCTTGAAGGGGTAATAATAACATTGAAGCCTGTTCTTAGCCCTAAATGGATGTGAATTTAAGTTGACTTTAAATAAATGTTAGCAGAATCATGACCTACAGAGGCAGCTTGGTATTATTCTGTAAATTATTGTACGTATAAGTTGTCTAATATGGTAGTTCAAACAGGTGCGACATCAAACCGTATCCTTAAAAGTTCTCTAAATACCTTAACATTTAAACGACTAAAAATGTACTTTTGGTTTTATTTCTTTATTAGGGTAACATCTTTATGTTGATTAGAGTTGTTCTGGTTGTCATGCAAATGTAGGAAGAAAAGTTTCAGATGGATCTGTGTGGCAGGATAGGTTAGATATACTGCGCAGTGATGCATAGAGATGACAGTGGAATTTGTCACTTATCAATAAACAATCAACGTGTTACCCCATGTGATGTGAAGATGCTTGCTGCAGAAAATATTTTCTGTGCTGCAAGTACTTAACAATATTTCTGGTTTTGCTAATTTACAATGCATCTAGTTTTAAAGTGACTATTATGAGTTAAGTTACAAGTTAAGGTAGGTAGCAGTTCCCGATTCCATATGCTCCCTGCTGTTTTAAAATCATAGCTACTGGAGTGGGATCTGACTGTGCTTTACACAAACATATGCTGCATTTGTGTTTTCCTGCTGTATTTAATAGAAAAATACCCTCACTTTAATTCTGGCAGTCGGTTTGATTCTGATCTTACATTAGCGTGTCTGATAATTTCACTAGTGTTAACATGGTTACCCTGTAGTGGGTGGACAAGAATCCATCCATGTCTGTTGCTGTATTGCTCTTGAGAAGATGAGGTGCCTGATAAATGCCTCACAACAAACCTTCACTGTCAGAAGTGTTATAGTGCTCTAAATGGACAACCTATGCAATACAGAGCATGCCCTGCAATTGATGAATGGCACTAGAAGTTAGGATAGAAGACACACTCTGGTCCTCTTCCTGCTATGCTGATGGCTAAGTAAAATACAGACCTTTTCCTCCACACCATAAACTACAAACACAGCTGCATAATATACACAGTCAAATGCCAAGGACCTAATAAGATTTTGCTTTCCAGAAATATGAATAATTTAATCAGATTAATGACATTGTTCTACCTGAGGGATTCTATAATTAGTAGATTATTGAAGCAGCACACACGTTATCTACCATTAGCACCTGGAGGAATTCCTGTTGTCTTAAATAGTGGAATCAAATGATATGAATATTCCTGTCATGCAATCTGTAAAGATAATAAGCCTCTGGCATTTTGTAAGCTATATAAATCCATGGATTTTACATTAAATATTTAAAGCGCAGGAGGTGTTGTTTGTTAGAATACTGATAAAGAGAGTTCAGCCATTACAGCTGCTTTTTCCATTTGGTAAATCCCTCTTTGTTTGAGTTGCTTTCAAGATGTTTTAATTTGTTTTTCTTTTAGTTGTGTATTTTTCCAGTTCCTCTGGAGGTGTTTTTTGGACTTTCTATGATAAACACTCAAAATATTTTTACGGAAGTTTTATCCTTTTGATACAGAGAGGATATTCAAACCAAGGGTATAAACAGATGTGAAGCAGGCAGATCTCTTTTGAATACCAAAGAAATCTTGCTTGAAACACTTGGAAAAGGGTGCCTTTCTTCTGAATACATTTGCAAAGCAGAAGCTTCTTGTCCGGATGTGTGCTCCTTTCTGAGAGTTTGTTTGGGGTAATACTGTTGATGGAACTCATCAAGGTCAAATACACATTAGCATAGCATAATGAGGATGTTATATAATTCTTGAAAAATACAGGCCATGGGGAAGACGGCTGATGTCTTAATAGACTGCAGAGCTGAACAGAAGCTTTTAAAGATGATAAAACTATGATGACTATTTGTCTGAGTGACCACTTAACAGTTTCAGTCGTCTGGCAATTTAAAGTGAAAAACTTTGTTGGAAAAAGTCTTCTGTTTTTAATGGATTGCCATATCAGGCTGGAGCTGCAGCGAGGATAACTGATGACCTTTGAAGTCCTTATAATAAATTACGGTTTGTGTGCAAGAGATGATAATGCAGTTAAAAAAGATTTATGTAATAGTTCTTCAAAGAGCTTGAGGCATTAACATAGGGTCATAAATTAGTAGGATTTACAAGTAAGAAATTACTTTACTGGGAGAGTCCTTTTCATCCCATATGGTTTTGGCTCCAGGCACTTGCTGATGTTTAAGTGAAGAGATACCTGATGAACCCTCCAGGCAGCTGCGAAATTACAGGGGCACCTGTGTTGTTAACAACCCATCCAGCTGTAATAGCAGCCAGGTACTTGCCCTGCAGAGAACTGAGCTTCTACTCATAGGACATATATCAAAACCTTGTCACAAGTATTTTTAGACCTCAGGCTAAATAACAGACTGAAAGCTATTTTTACTCTTCTCGGATTTAGGGGTGGTCTAATTAAATGGATTCTAGATGTTCTAAAGTATATTAACAACTCCAGATAACTTGTCCCTATCAAAGCATAGATATTTCTTTAGTCTGCAAAAAGATCCCATGTTAAGTTTTAATAAACTTGTTTTGGAGATGCTTGACACCTGTGTAAAAAATGCATTATGAATTATTATATTGCCACTACTGATAGTAGATATTTTTCAGTATTTGGCTGGAAAGATTTAGACCTTCAAGGAAAGAAAAGAAAGGGACTTCAGTAAAGGTATCTGAGCAGCGGCGAGAAAAATTACATCCATCTACTCAGCACAGTTCCCACAGAAGTTAGAGGAGGGATTGCTCTGTTTGGTTTTTTTTCTTTTCCTTTCTGTTATTTTTTTTTTCTTTTCCCCAGCAGGCTTTTAGCTGGAAACCTCTCTGCTGTCATTTCACAGCCTCTTTCACAGAGGAAAGCTTGTCTTAAGAGTATGTGCTGATTTCCTGGTGAGGACAGCCACATGAAAGCCTAAAGCTTTAAATGTCCTGAAGCCTGACTACTGGTTTCTGTAACAGACTAGAGAAATAGCTAATATTTGAAAGGTTTGGATTGATATGCCCTATCCCTCGCATTTATTAATATACTTTAAAACATTTAGAAAACATGTCTCACACTTCTTTTTTTCTTTTCTTACCTCTTTAAAAATAATTTTATTGTAAATTTAAACTCAATAAAACAGGGCAATCTCTAAGCTCATTTATGTTTATTATTTCTTGATCTCCATGTCAGCAATGAGATTTTCCTAGATCAATCTATACTTCTGTGTTATTTTGGTTTCCCTTTCTCTTAGCCTGCAAGTTCAGTATGCAGTTCGTTGGGATCACTTACTCATGTTCCATGCTCCCAGTCCAAGGGAAATTGAGTTGGGCGCAAATACCAAGGTGCAGCTTTTGTAATCCCATGGGAATGTTGATGCTTTCCAAAAATTGCTTTAAATTTAAAATATAATGTTCAAGCTTTGGAGTTTAACTAGGAGTAGATGCACCTACAGAGATCTAACAAAGGGAAATATTAGTATCACAAACTGCTATTTCATCTAGAAAGGAAGCTCATCTATGTTTTGACAGTATGGTTCTCTACAAGCAAAGCTGAACAAAATGTCTTTCCTTTTCATTTTTGCCATCCTCTTTTTCTTTTCCTCCACCAAAACCACTCACACTCTTAAAAGAATGTCTGTAGGTGAGTTTGAATTTGATGACATCATATGACAACATAGGGACATCATATGTGTCATCTAGGACAAAGAAAGGACATGTCAAATAACCAAGATGAATATAGGTTTGTTGCCTCTGTTACAAATCCCAGTGCACAACCCTACCACTCCTTGCTATTTAGGGAGCCCTTTCCTGTCCTCCACGTTTTACAGCTTTTGACACACATATGCATACATGTTTATAATGAGTGCAAAGATTAACAGCTACTATAAACTCTAAACCAAACTTAATTCAGCTTTTCATGCATTTACAAAATCTTTGTAAAGACAATGGAATGAAAGCATCATTTTTTTCCTTCATAAATAGGCGCTTACCTGACCTGGGTTAGCAGGGTATAAAATGCAAATGTGAAGTGAGTGACGACCATGATTCTTGATGATTTTGGATGCCGATAATGTAAAATTTGTTTCCTGCTATGCAACCTGTAATTTGGCATATGCAGAAATAAAAATTGAAGACTATTTTAAAATAAAAATGTGTGGATCTCACTAAAACTTCTTTCAAACATGATACAGGCAAGATGAAGTTTTGGGAAATGCCAGATATTTAGTCAGGACAAATTAGACAACTCTATTTTATCAGTGCTTCTAATTGTAATTGAATGAGCTTTGGATGCGTCAATGCAGTGGGCTCTGATTATCTGTCTTGGTTCACTCCTCCAGCTCTTGGGCATATTAGCTTACTGGTTGGGTAAGCCCACTTGTTACGTCTGCAGCTTGGATGAAATTAGTGGTTTTCCGTTCCCTTGGCTAGCCAACGACCGTGATAAGATCTTTCAAGCTGTTCTTCTGGTCTGATTTCTGAAGCTTCCAACTCTCAGTTCAGACTTAATAGACTTTATAGGAGAGAGTGAGTTAATTATGACACTATGGTTATTTGTCTGTGGCTGCGCACAAGGTTGTATCTACACTTTGGCTTTTCTCCTAAATTTCATTTTAGCAAGTATGACAGCCTGATTATTGATAAAGGGCTTTCCAACTGGCTTTACTGGAGTATGTGTTTTCACAGCCACAAGTTTATTGATGAAACTAACTTCAAAAGTAGGTTTGTACCTGTAACCTTTCTGTGTTTCAATCTCCACTTTGGTCATCTAGCCATCCCATGTTCTGACGCATAGTGGCAGTAATGTATGTTGTAGCTCACCCTGCCAAAGGCACAAGGATGCAGCACCACAGGCACGTGTTATGTGTAATGAAACATTTTATCAGGCTGACTCAGGCCTGCGGGAGCAAGAAATCTGTGATGCTACTTTCAGACCTTATCTCGTGCCCCAATACTGGCACTTAACTGTGATCTCATAGTTTGTAGCTTGTTTGGGTCTGGACTTCTGGGTTTGGCCTGAGTTCAGTGCTAGCTTGGGCCTGTTAGAAATTAGTGGATGAGGGAGGTCTGGTGCTTTTCAGTAGCACTGTCACACGTGTGGCCATCCCATGTAGTTAATTGCTGGGTGTTAAAGCAGTGTCTGCATTTGCTCTTCAGCTGTTGAACAGTTGAAGCCTGTTGTTGATTCAAGTCCCTGGCAGCTGTTCCTGACCTTTGCCTTGCATCTTGGCTCTGGCTCCCAACCCTGGGATCATATCCTGGCTCTGGTTCCTGCCTCTTGGCATCTTGTTCGGTTCCTGTCTTTGGCTTCAGCCTCGGCTTGTATCCTGGCCCTGGCTCCAGACCCTTGGCCATTAGATGAGTTCCAGAATTTCAGTGTTTATCACTGTTCCAGGCTTCGGTCTGAATTGGCTGTGCCCTTGTCTCCTGCAGAGAATGGTCTGCAAACATTTAATAACACTGAAATTATGTACAAGGAAGGAAAATGTAATTGTTGAGGAAACTTGTCTCTGGAAGTCCATGCTCCATCGTCTGTCCCTGAGATCCACCAGAGTGAGGCCTTACAAAGAAGGAGGTGCTATTCTTAATAAAGTTGAAAACTGCTAAATACTTTTCCCTAGTTTTTTAACTATGTCAGCAGGCATATGTGTTTATATGAAAGGGAAAGACAGGAGCCATTTTGGTCTCCTGGAGTGTATATTTGGACAGTAAGCATTTTCTACAAAGCAGAGAAGATAAAAAATAGAAAAGATCAAACCAAAAGAGAGAGGAAAAGGCAGTGCTTTCTTGTAAGATGTATTCTCAAATTGTCCAAGTTTCTTAGCTTTTTCATCTAGGAGAGAAAGCAAGAGTAACAGTGGAGGGAGGAAGATGTTGAAAGAGAGGGTGACTTATGTATATCAACAATTTTAATTTTTTTTAATTAGTGTGATGTGATCTTTAACCTTAAAATATTAAACCATGCAGACCTGGATGTTAATCTGACATGAGGTTCGTAACTAAGCTTTAGAAAGAAGACAGTTTTCCTAGAAGGCAGAAATGATTTTGTGGAATTAATTACAGTCCAGGAAGGCACTAAGAGTTTGAGTTGTGCTGGAAAGCAAGACTGGTGAAAAGGTGGCTGATTTGTAGGATGGATGTTTCTTCCTCCCATGCCAAAAATCAATTCCATTAAACTCAGACCCCTTTAAAACATGGAAATCTTGTTTTGTCTTTCTTGTCTCCAGCTGGGACCAAGCTGGAGCATTTTTTTTAGCAGGATTTATTATTAAACACTTAAATCCAGACTGATTGTGCTTGTTTTCTCTGTCATTCCTATCATGTTTATTGACTTTGCCATCAAGCAAGCAACTTTCAAGTCTGATTCTTGTAACAACACTCTCTGTCTCCCGATATAAACGTTTTCCAAACAGACATTTACAGTACATAATCTTTTTGGTCCCTTCCAGCATCTTGTCTCTGTAGATCTGCTGTAATTCTCTAACCTTTCAGGAGCAGGATTTGTTGTCTCGTGCTGGATGTCTTGTTGGTTTAAGTCATCTTTACTATTTTTTTTAAGAGTGGTAGCCCTGTATCAGTCTACTAAGCAGAAAGTCTGATAGATGCATGCATGTATGTTATGGAAAAAGCAGACAAGGCTAAGTGCAGTGCTGAATGCCTTTCTGGGTAGAGATATTAAGCATCTCTCTCTAGGTGGAAAGCTCAGACTTCCCCTCAAGTCAAGGAAACTGCTGGTGCCAGTTGCATTGTCTTGGAATTTAGTGCTTGAAGATCAGTGAATTGTCTCTGGGAGTTTCACGCAATCAGATAAACACCCATCCCAAAGAAGTGGTTCAGCAGATAAATTTTTTCCCTCTCCACAGGAGCTATGGAAGCCAAATCTGGGAGTTGAGACTGAAATGGTGAGCTGTATGCAGTTCTTACTTGTCTAATAAAGTGGATTGCCGCTTCATTCAAAGTCACGTTTCAGACTGCACAAAAGTTACGCCCTTGTGTATCCCCTTTCACATATCCAGTGCAGCAAGTTATCTTGAACTCAGCAATGTGGTAGTAATGCACAGACTTCTTCATAGCTGCAGACTCCGCCTGTCTGTCTAAGTTTGAGACCACTGTCTCAGTGGTTGCAGCTAATTCTCTTTTAGATGAAGACCCAGGGGAAAGACTAGCAGTCATGGTGGGCGTTCTTTCACTCTTGTCACTCTTGTTCGGAGTTATTTAATTGCCTAGGCATACAGCCTGGAAATCTGGCTGCACCAACCAATTAGGACTACATATAGCAGCCGTCTGGCTGGTTTGATGTTGAGCTGGTTTGCTTTTTACTGTGAAGAGTTGATTACGTTGATGATCTAGGATATAGTAGCTGAAGAATTAAAACATTCAATCCCTTCGAATCATCAGTTGGCTTTGGAGAAACGAATTCAGTGGCTTTGTAAATGGATCTGGTGTCTGAGTTTTAGACTTTTTCAACTCAGCAAATTCAGGCCAAATTTGTCAGCTATCTAGAGACCAAAGGATGTTTCTTGGGATGCTGACAAATCTTAGTCAAATCACTCCTGTGCTCTTGTTTCTGCTTTCCCCTCCCTTCCCGGTCCCATGAATGCAATGTATTTTGTCAAACCTATTTCAAGTGTATCAGTTGCTGCTGCTGCTTACTTATTGTTGCCTACTGTTTTCACTCTTGCTCTCAGACACCTGGTTGTTTTCTCATCAAAATCAAAGCACTTCCCTGTAATTAAACAACCATAGGACACTGTGTTCCTTTAAGTAGGTCAGTGCCTCAAGGGCCCACGTCACAGAATAATTGAGGTTGGAAGTGATATCTGAAGATCATCTAGTTCAACCTCCTGCTCAGAGAAGTGGAGTTCTTTGCCCAACTGGGACTAATCCCACAGATCTATGTGTTTTGTGTGCCTGACAGGTACCAGGCTTGCACAGCTACAGGCCACCAACTTTACATTTTTAGCCTCAACAGGGTCCTGTTTCTGAGACTAAGACCTTGCTGTGTGGGTCTTATCCACTGGCATTGTTTACCAAATTGTGTTGACTGTTATCAGTCCTACTTATCCGTGAAAATAACCTTGGCAAAATTGTTATGCTTAGGAGTCTTTGTTAGCTTAGCAGAACTTTTCATGTTCCTGTTATGCCTCAGAACATTGTTTTCTGTTATTTCCATTTTTGTTTACTTGTTTTAAAAGGGAACCTCAAAAAGCTAATTGTTTTAACAGCAGAGCTGTTCATTTAAAAATAGTTATTACTTCAGTATTGCTGCAAATTATGGTATAATACCAAAATTTGCAGTCCACACAACAGTAAAGTAACTGGAGGAGTCTGGAGTCGACCATTAGACTGTTATTTTTTCATAAAATAGTTCTCCCTGAGGGTTCAAAAACCTCAAAGGCTTTAGTTTGAGACAATTTACTTGAGAAGAAATGCAACCAATATATCATCTACTTATGTATGTGTTAACGCCAGCTGCCCTTGTAATCTGAACTGCCTGGATTAATCAAGCAGCTACCTGATTAAAAATTGGACTACAAATGAGCAAATAAATACTTAGGTTTTTTGAGTAAGTCAGCATTCGGGGCAGTTGTGTCTGCACTGTTGCTGCTTTTTTGGCAGCTATATTAAAGAGCAGCTTTTATTTCGTTGTTCAAATAAAAGCAAAACAGCCTTTGAATTTTGTACTCAGAAATTCCACTCATCTGCCTAATGTTCTTTTTTTAATTAGAAGGATAGGCATATGACTTAATTAATCAAGCCTGTCTTAGGGAATTATGCATTTATTAATGATTTCTGCACTCAAACACATTATTAAGGGATTTGTGCTAAGCACCTTACATAAAACAACCTAATTTTGCTTGCTTTGCTTAATGTATTGAGAAACGGCTTGTTGGATCAGATTTCAAAACATCCATGCTATGAACTAATGTCCTATTTAGAATGTTTAAAAATGCAGCAGTTTGCCAACCGAGTACTCTAGTAGTTTGTATTTAAAATAAAGTCAGTGCCAGGCAAGAAATGAGAATAGTGGAACTTCTTTGACCACAGTGATGATGGAAGCAAGTACAATGAGAAAGATTGCTTTGATTAAGGCTTTTTAAATTATTATTATTGTTTATGTTTTTTAATAGAAATTAAGTGGAATAAACAAATAATTTTCTGTTGTTCAAGAACTGGTATCTGTGATATTTTTTCTTTTTTTTTTCTTATCATGCACTTTTCAGTTTAAGAACCATTTCTTTAGTGTTTTCCTGTATCACACACCATTCCACATCACCTGGAGGTGAAGCCAGGTGGACAAAAACACAAAAGCATTTGTGATTTTTCCAGGGGCTAGCCTGGAGCTCACTGCCACTTGTGCCCATTGGGTTCTCACCATCTGGGTGAGTTCACTTTCCCCTTGGAGAGCATGGAGGGGTATGGAGAAACAGCTCTCTGAAGTCCCTGCATGAGTAGTTTAGTGTCTTCAGGAAGCATGATTGCATTTCCAGAACTCCTGCATGTGTTTGCCTTCAGTTATGTTTCTGTGTCTTGTTGTGTGTAGGGGTTGGCTATCCTCATTTTTGTCTGTACATACAATTGCAGTGCTGTATCTAAAGAGAAATAGCAGATGTTTGTCTTTAATGAAAGTTTTGCTGTTTTGAAGCTATTAAGGTATCTTATGTTTGAGAGTTACACAGTTTCATATGTACTCTCACACTAATCTACATGAAGGTAAATAGAAATCTTTTCTAGAAAGGAAGGACGTGTGCTGATGTGGTGCAGGAATAGAGATATCACAATATCGGCAAAATTTCCATCTTTGCAGGCTATCTCAGCAACACAGACTGGCTCCTAGCAGTTTGAGTCTGGTTCTGAGTGTATTCAGTCCTTTTGGGCAGCGTATTTTACCCTTTGATGTCCTGCCTGAGACAAAGACACTGTGTTATCTCATCATGAGTCTGCTGATCTAGGACAGACAGATTACTTAAACTGATCCTTTCCAGAGCTGCAGTTTTCTAGACATTGCAAGCTGCAGTCCACCTGCCTGGGGAAATGTGAAGGACCCTGTGAGAAGGACGATCGTTGCCCTAGATCGCCCCATGGAGCCATGCAAAATAAACTACTTTCTGAAGCTTTAGTCTTTTCACTGTTTTTAAGTATTTTCAAGTCCTATTTGGTCAAGATTTTGGATCTTATCTCTCTCCTTTTCTACCTGTTTTGTGTTCCTCCATTGGAACATTAATTCTTAGGTCCTCTTTCCAAAATAATTAGTGAGTGCCCTGCTTTGTAACTTTAGTTCCGTTTGTCTGTTGTCATGTGATTTTTTACTGAAAAGTTCACCTGGAACCCCCAGGCAGTGGCTGCTAACATTTGTCCACTGATATTTTGGGTGAATAGAAGCTAATCCTGACTCATTCTTCTTTGTTAGTTCAGTTAAGTCTGCAGGAAAGAGGCACAGAGAGTTTGAAAGGACTTTAAGTCCCACGTGTGTACCTTAGGTTTCACAGAGCGTGCATGGGCAGTTTCTCCAAATATTAATTGAAAGCTTGAAAAAGACGTAGGTTATTTTGAAGAAACAGAAAAGTGCCTCCATGGTGTATGGAAACAGGGGAACAGGAAAAGGAAAGAAAGAGAAAATTGAATTATTTTCTAAAGGTTAAACCAGGCATTTTGAATTAATGTTGAAGTCTAATTTCCACCCCTCTGGTTTGCCTGTCACTGAAGAGGATTAAAGTTATATGGGATCTGAATTCATGTAAATGTTAATGTGTTGACCTTATCCTGCTTACTTCATTTTTCTACTTCCCATGGTAGTAAGACTAACTCTTGCAAAACGGACTCTTCTTCCATGTTGTCCAGATTCTTCAGAGAAAAATCAGAATGAACCAGTCAAGCAAGTGGCAAGTTGTGCAGCTGTTTGAAAATCATGCTGATCTGTAACAAAGTGCAACTTCATTAATTCCCTTGTCAAAAGAACTCAGTCTTCTGACAATGCTGATATAATGCATCTGGTAATTGATTTCTGAGTAATGATCACTCACTACATTAACAGCAAAGGCAAAAAAATGTTGGACATTGCTTTTTATGTTACTTGAAAATGATAGTATTCATCTAGAGACAATTTCAAGAGTTACCTGTCGGAGGCTACAAAATGTTTTACAGACAGAAGACATAGAATTTAAACTTTCATAACTACAAAAGTTATGTTGGGACTAACCAACAACGGGACCATAATCCCTCTAGTTTGGATCATTGGAAATTGTTTTGAAGTTGTATGCTTAGAAGACCTGATACAAAAGTGGTGGTTTATAAGTTATGGTTGTTTTCCTATTATGAAAATGCATTGTACTTCTGGCATGTTTGATACAATATGCATCTGAACTAGACCATATATTTTACTTATGGCAAAGGAGATAGTGATGTATTGCCGTGACATGAAATCTCTAATTAAAATGAAAGTGGCATATAAGAGACTCAAGGATTCTTTTTCTTTTTTTTTTGGTGGGGGGCAGGCAGGAATGCTATTTAGTGTGAACACTCACACAAGTCAAAGATTGATGAAATTATCAAAATTTAATGACACTGTTAAATAATCACAGATGAGAGTTTCTTACTTCAGAAAATAAAAATAATTAGTATTTAACAGCCCATTCAAAAGACACATATGGTAAAGGTGAGAGAACAGTAGAGCAGTAACATGGTCTTGTGGTTCATATCCTGCAAATCTTGAAATTTTGCATTACTTGTCTCTTTTTTTTTTTGTTTTTTTTTTTTTGTTCTGCTGCATGCCCTTGCAGAAATCTTTTCCTGGTTGGCTATCTCCACACTGCTCCACTTGTAATGACATCCTGATATCTTTGTTGCTGCCCAACCAAACCAGACACCTCCTCAGGGTGTACTATAGCTGCTTCTCAGTCGGTGTTCCTGGGTTTCCTCCCCAGCAGGTTCAGGGCTATGAGCCATGTAGATATGCTTCATCTTGGCATTCTTTCCTGAGCCCACATCTGACTCGGGCGCAAGAAGCGGTCACAGGTCCTGCATGCAGTCTGAATGCAACTTAGACCTTTGCAACTGTTTCTGAAGAGCGCTCTGCATGAAAGATGTTGCTACGTAGTGGCAAAATGGATCCATGTACTGTGTGGCAAATCGAAGATCTTGCTCTTGTTACAGTTAAGTGGAGGTTTTATAGTTGAAATCAGTAATGTAGGCTATTCATATTTGGAAGTCAGCTGCTTGTGCCTCTTCATCAAATGTTTTAACTCCAAGCACTGCATTTGAATGAACTTTTAGAGTAGTTAAAAAAAACTTGAAGCAAAGTTTCTGGGGTTTGCCCATGTTAGAAATACCAGAGCACTCTTTTACTACAGCACTGGTAAATATAAGTGAGTTTTGTTGTTTTTGTCAAAGATCTGCTAAATCTGCCCATAGGTATATGTTCACAGTGTTCTGGAAGACACAATGCATGTTCCTAAAAAATGTATGGATGGTCTTCTGGCTGTAATTGAAATTTCAGCAGGGCATATTTCCCACCAGGAGTGCTGATGGCTGATGCAACTTTTAAGCCAGCATGTCTCATTTTTCCCCAAGACCAGACCACATTTTTGTAGCATGTACCAGGCCTCCCCAGCTCTGGCCACAAAGAACCCACAGACAGAGTCTTGTGATAGACTTATGGCATCTAACACATTTTTTAAAATGGGGAAGCAAGACCAGGGAAGTGTTTAATTGTTTTAACTATTTCACTGGTGGCTGCAGTGTCTGAAGGCAGCTTCCTTTCTTTCCTCATGCTTCCTCTTTTAACACAGTCATGGCCTGGAGCCAACTAGGCTGGCTCCTGCTCCCCACTTCCAGCTGTTGCTGCAGGCGTCCAAGCTCATCTCCGTAATAAAGTCTGGACATCTGTGGCAGCAGCTGGGAGCAGGGGAGGAGAGCCAGGGCTTTCAGGCCCGCCGTTGAGTG
>Ga0065711_1040648_pt1 | contig 16789 bp, 10 predicted proteins | sample Hoacrofraction12_FD_59098 | JGI IMG/M metagenome (GOLD analysis project Ga0065711, IMG submission 59098) | Hoatzin crop microbial communities from Cojedes, Venezuela - Epithelial fraction 12 v2 (version 2) | ecosystem: Host-associated > Birds > Digestive system > Esophagus > Crop | place... | reverse complement strand
TTTTTTTTTTTGTCCTTTCTGTCTTCCTCAGCTCCCTTTTTTAGATACTGGATACTTCTTTTATCACAATGGCGTTGCCAAAGCCAGGAGAAGACACAGTCTTCAACACAAGCTTCATCTGGAAAAGGATTCCAGGGTAAGTGTTTCATCATTATGTGCACCTACCATGTTTTCTTTGTGCTACAGACTATTATTCAAGTGATAAAGGTGACCATCAAATCTGTGGTTATGGCTACGTTTTTTTCCCCATTCTTGTTTCAAGCTTGGTGACTGCTGTATGCACACACATCCCAAACAACTACTACTTCACTACTACAAATACTCTTACATTTTCTGAGATGTATCCTCTCTCTTGTAAGACTCAGCAATGCCATAGTCTCCAGGACATGGCAGTGCACTCTGTGCTGTGGGGAGGGGCCGTCCAGGGTACATCCCACAATTGTGTGTGTGTGTCCCAATCCTGCTCGTCTGTGGGTCATCCAGACCAGAATACCTTGTGGTGTGCAGGCACTTTCTCTGTACTCACACTGGGACGTTTTCTCAAGGAATGGTGTGCACCCCAGATGCTAAGAGAGTGTATGCTGTCAATCTTCAGTATTTCTTCTAGAGGCCCTCACAGTCTGGAAATGGTGTGCTTGGTTTTCAGAAGCATAAATCCCTCAGACAGGAGGGAAAGGCCTCTTTTGCTACAAGCTGGTACTAGCAAATTCTTTTTTCTTTTCTTCAGAGTTTTTAAACCTGTATAATACTGGACTGGAGTGGGGCCAGGTAGCACAAAAAGTGTGTTTACTGCCCAAAGAAAGTAGATAAGCCCGAGGAATGGTATCATGACAGCAAATAGATATTTTAATCCTTCAGTAGAATTTAAGCTCTCTGCACTGTGAGCAAAGAAGAGAGGGGAACAATTTTATTCCAGACGGAATTTTATTGCCAGAATTTGTATGGTATTGGAACACCTATGAAAATGAAAAACTGAGTAGGAAGAAAAAAGAAATAGATTAAATCAGATTGTAATTTTTGTTGTGACACCAGAGCAAGCAAAGTCCAATGAATTCCCAGCTTAATTTTCCTACTTCTGTGGAAATTTCAAGTGGTTCTAGGCTCCTGCAGCTGAGAGCCATGTGGGTGAACAACACAGGTTCCAGGTGCTGCCTACCCTTGTCACTTCACCTGAGAGCTGAGTGCTGGCAGGTTCCCTGGGGCTGCTGATGGTCTTCCAGTGCCTTTTCGTGGCCCCCTTCTCTAAAGCTGGTGCCAGGTACGGGTGAGGGACTATGAGGAAGAGACCTATTCAACCTGCCTTGAATAGAAATTCTCAGGCTTCCCTCATTTTGTTTACCAAGCAGGGATCAGAAAGTAAACTGTTCAGAAACCATCTACAATTGGTGGATGCTAAGCAAATGTCTTGAGAGGTGTCTTTCATTTCCCTGAACAACCCAATCTTACTGAAAGCCATTTCAGAAAAAGCATAAAACTGTGTGAGTACATTGCAAACTAGTGACGGAGTACAGTCATTGTACGGGTGACATTGTACCGGAAATAAGTATTTCTGTAAGCCTCTGAAAATTTTACAAATATCTGTGATATTCGTATTAATCCACCAATTCTCATTGCAGCCTCAGTATTACATTGCTGAGCTCTCCCATACTAATTCCAAACTGGCCCTTGCATTGCCTACCTCTAGACTAAGTGTCTGCAGTGCTATTAAGAGCAGTTTAAATGAATCTACCTTCTTGTTCAGAGATGTTCTCTTTGGCAGTCACCTGGTATTTGTGGTCTTTAGGCTCTTAAGTTGGCTTCTGTCATAAGCAATGAAAACTTACTTTTGCTGTTAATCTTCACTTTTTCCTGGTGCTGCATACAAATGGCTTGACTCTCCTTGGCTCCTTCCTTTGATCTCAGGGAGTAAAGCACTGTGTTTAAATAACTAATATCTCCCATGTGAGGGAAAGGATGATCCTGGGTGTATCCTGACCTCTTGGGTTACACTGGGAGATGGAAGCAACATTTGATTTCTACATGCAACATGACATTTTCTCATTGAGCCCTCCTACTTACTCTGTCCTGTTGGATAGTCCTTGAGCTCTTATGATGCCGTATCAGTTGGTGGCTACTGCAATACAGTTTGAGAGCAATTAAAATAATTACTTGTATTTCCCTTCTTTCTTTTATTCACGGAGTTTGGAGAAGTGATTAAAATTCCTGTCATATTTGCATATAAGTAAAAACGTGAGTTGCATTGACAGTACTAAATTTCAAACTCCAAAAATAATTTCTAATTTAATGGCAGCTTTCTAGACCATTTACATTCAATTTTACTTAGCAACAAATATCAGCACTGTCATAGTTTATATGTTAACACATGAAGGCAAGAATAAAATGTTCTTGTTGTCAGGCTAGCCAGGAAGCAAACTTCCACCACAGGGCCTTACAAATCTCACAGGAACCATTATGGTAAATGCTGTAGTTGCTTAACCCTACCCAAATGTTGTGAGAAAGTGGGCTGCAGTTATTCTGTACACTTTTCACTTTTAAGGAGATTACAGTTCCTTACTAATTTTCATCATTAGTTGAAAAACAGCACAGATGTTCACTCAATTAATTAATGTTCTTTAATCAAGTAAGTCCCTTGAGGAACCATGTCAGTTTTTCAAGAGTCTGGGGAGATAGATGGCAGAACACTATGCAAACAGGTTACTGCATCATTTCATGCTCTGCATGTCTTTCAAAATGCTTAAAAAAGCTTTGTTGTGTAAAATTTACTGTATGTTTTTACCAAAATAATTTGGAGATATGCTAAGCATATACAGTAATTGTGTGATAAACATGATCTCTGTCAAGGGGGCAGGAATAGAGCATTATTAAGATGCCTTCCTAGAGATCCAGCAAGAACTGAATCTTTGTTCTGAGGAGCAGCTTCAGGTACAGTGGTTTTGACATTATTTAATACATTAGTGTTGCTGAAGCCTGAAGCAGTTTTGGCAACAGGTGAAGGCATGTGTAATAGTGTCACATAGTGTGTTGTCCTATTGAACTGTTAATGAAAAACTTGCAGACACATGAAGCACTGTGATTTTTGCTGTCAGTACTCTCCTCTCGGTAATCCTCACTGTCAGGATGGCAAATGCCACAGTGAATTGAACTACTTCAAATGGAAACTGTTTAGTTATTTAAGTTACATTCTCTGAGGTACAGAGAACCTTCCAGGAGAGGTTTGCTCCAAAACAACTTTTCTGCATCAGTTGCAAGTTTCCATGATTTCCAGGTGCACTTGTATTTTGTTATTTTACAGTAGGTACCTTTGTCACCAAATAGATTTTGGGCAGGAAAAAAGTTCTTTTAATGTTTTTACATGTTAAAGCTGGAATTTTTAATGAGATAAGACTTAGCAGCAAGATATCCAATATTCTCCATGCAAAACTGCATTTTCTTCTGCCTTTATCTGTTAATTGTTTCAGCTGAAACTTCTCAGACAAAAGACCAAGCCTATTAGGCTTGGTTCATCTTGGGAAACTTTGCTTAAGTAGCTGCTGTACTTTGCCCTGGAGCTGCAGGCAGGGAGGCAGTCAGTCCTTGCCATGACCCATGGGCACAGGCAGCTGGGAGGAGGAAACAGCAGGGTGACAGCAGCGAGCAAGGGCCAGGAGTGACATAAAGCCAATGCGAAGCCAGGGCAGGATGGGACTGGACATCAGCATGAAGCCGAGGAGAGAATAAGTGAGACAGGCTGGAACAGCCCAGAGTCAGAAAAAAGGTTGAATGATTTGGGCATAGAGCCAGCCTGTGAGCTGAGGAGGACATGGAATAGACTGGAGAGACTGGGAACAGGGTGTCCACATCGACATCAGTGCAGGTCACAATGCAACCTTAGAGCTAGGTGACCTGTTCCAAGGGACACTTCCCTGTGAACAAGGGGAAATACAGCTTCTGTAAAGAGCAAACTTTGTTTTTAATTGTGAGGAACAGTGGTATGTTTCATCAGTGTGATTGGTCTGGAAAAGTAAATTGGAAATACAGAGATATTTCGTACTGTCTGGTTTGTTAGGTTTCCTGTCTCTGAAAGTACAGCAGAGGCAGGATGGGAAGCAGAGACCTTTCCTGCTCCACCATAGCTAAAGGAAAACCATGGAATTTGCTTCATTTTGATTTTTCAAAACTGAGTCAGATTCTAGTCTCCTGTGGAAAGACTCAGCTGTATTATTAATAAATGTTTTGAAAAGTGGCCACATAAGTATAAGGAAAGAAAAAAATGCACAGTCGTTATGTTACCTTTCAGAGCAATATTTTTGTATTTTTGCTATTGTTGAGTACTTTTTGTTAGTACATAGTCTTCCACTGAAGGAGCAAGAATTGAAACACAGTTTGTCCTCTGAAAGATTATTATTCTTTCTTTCAAGTTTTAGATAAAACTATTTTCCTCCCACACAGTCTCTCCTGTCAGACATCTGCCAAGATTAACCCCACTCAAGAAAAACGCTTTAATATACAGGGAAGAGCCAAGTCCCATTACTGATATCTATATGTGAGTGCACCTGTTTTGGTGTTGGGGGAACAAATATGTATATGTGTGGAGGTGGAAAGGTGAAATGAAAATCTTCCACTGAGAGTGAGTCTGGCACTTGGATGATGATTTCTTTGGAAATAAACATCCCAGTGATGGCAATTGTTATGTTGCAGAATGGGAGTAGAAAGGGAGACTTGGCTGATCCCAGACTCCTGTACCAGCATGGGTGAGGACAGATGTGTAGCTTCTTCAAGGCATAATCTGTAGGTGCCCAGCGTAAACAGTACTCCCAAACTGCTTGTGTCATGAGACAAGGGAAAGAAGATGGGGCTGTAAATACAGACGATCTAAGCTTTTAATTAAATAAATTGGAATCTTCCGTACCCTTCCTCACCTTGGATCCCTTGCATGCCTCCTTAACATGACTAGCTTGTGGTCGGATCATTGCAACCCATGAAAGCAGAAGTGCCCTTTGATGCCAGGCAGGGGGTTGCCAAGTGCTGCCAGAGCTGGATATTTCAATCATGGTCACCTTTAACAGGGGTATGGAGGGACAGCAGGGAAAAGCACTGCCACTTAACAAGCAGTAGCCCTTAGCAGTGGCAGTGTAATGTAAGTCAACTTTCAGTGTCCTTTCTGGCAGCATTAATGACAGGCTCGAGATGAGTTAAAGGTGGAGCATTTTGCCTCACTCCTTTAGAGGCCAGCACAGATCTTCCCCTTTGCAATAATGAAAATCTTCTGGATAAAATCAGGAGAAGCCCGTTTTCCTCAGTTCTCCCTAGTTCTCCAGCAAGCGTAGAGTGCAGTGACCTGGGAATGCAAGGGGTAGGAGCCATTGTAGCTTCCTCTGTAGATTTGGTGAGATCTCCAATTGCTGTGGAGGTGTAATCTGTTTCTCCAGCCTTCTGGTGATGGAGACATGCAATTTGCTGGAGACAAATAACGTCTTGCAGTTATTTTTATTAAAATTGCTGTATTTCACATTTTCACTCCGGCTCCATGCCCCACATCTTGATTTTTCTGCTTCCTGGCCAATGGCAGTGATTTTTCAGTCTCCGATAAGTTTCTGACCAAACTTTGGAAGTATCCTAAGATACTTCCTCCCTCTGAGAAGAAAGCTGGCTCACTTCTGAAAGCAAAGGGGCAGCAGTATCAAAATCCATCCTGTAGGAAAAGACCAGCACTTGACCTGTGCACTGTTGTAATCCTGCTGTTGACTCACTTTGTGGGTAGAGGGATTTATTTCCATGCAGTTCACCACAGCAGTGAGCCCAGATCTATACAAAATTTTAAACCTCTGTGGGGATGAAAGTTATATGAAGTGAATGTAATGCCCAAGACTTGCTACCCCTTCTCAAATATTTTGGGGACACTGCAGGTTTCCCGGCCATTTCTCCACCATGCAAGGAGGTATGGATATGTGCATTAGGATAGAGAGACAGGAGAAAATGGCAGGATAAAAAAGCTCTTCATGTTTTCAACTCTTTAACGTGAATTCATGCTGTGGATGGTAGCGGTGACAGACTTCCCAGTGAAGTCTATTTCGAATTTTGCTGTAATATATGTTATCACGGGGCTGGCATGGTGGTAGGATTATGCCTAGGAAAAGTTCGGATCTGCCATCAATTTTATGAGACTATAGGGCAGCATTACATGAGCATTGGTGTTATCCTTTTGGAAGGAAATGGAGCATTAAGTAATAAAAGCTCTGCTTAAGCACCTGTAATAAATAATGAACAGCCAAGGAAAACTCATTAGAGGAAATGTCTGCTTTCCAATGCTGAAAAAAACCACAGCCGCCCTCAAACCTACACACTGTTGCCTGAAGCTGCATTGCCAGCTTGTTCACCAGACAAGAACTGAAGGCATTTTTGTTGTCAATCTTCCCGACAAAATGAAGCATATTGTGCAGAAAACAAGTACTTGCATGAATGGATCCCTGGTTTACCTGTTTCTGGCATAAGTTTTGCCTTATCCAGTGTATCTGAAGAAGTCCAAGAGTCTGTTCCAGTTCACAGAGGGAGACCTGTTTCTTGTGTTAATAACTTTCTCAGGTCGATACCATCTTGAACTGTATTTGTTTTGCTTTCCCATACAGCTCAGGACCCCTTTCTAAGATTTTGTATTTCTAATTCGTAATGAGGTCAGTTGGCAAGCATTACAAGGAAAAAATATTCTCGAGGAAACTCCAGTCAGCTGCATGTGTTGGATCATCTGATAATTGATTTCGTATATGTCTTATTACTGAGAGAATTTAACACTTAAATGAATCATTTTGCTTTTATGGTATTTAGACCCTTTGCAGATGTTTGGGGATAGTTATTTAAACATACAGGTTCATGAGTGGGGTTGTCTGTCAAGATGAAAAGGAAGAAGCAGCAAAGTCTACAGCACAGTGCTAAAAAAAAAAAGATGCAGTTAGAGTTAGCCCTGTTCTGCTAGGTTTTGCATAGTTGACCAACAGTAACTCCAACTCTAAAGCATTTAGCTGCACTTTAATTGAGGTGTCAAAATTATTGCATCAAAATGACATCAAACACAAACATACATTTATTTTTTATGGAAATAGTGTACAACTAAAATTGCAGGGTAAGTTAAAACTATATCTATTAGTAAAAACTAATGTACTGCAAGATAATAGACTGCTAAGACAGTGCTGTGCAGATTCATGTAGAATTTTCCAAAAATAGAAGTACTGATGCACTGCAGTCCTGGTGCCAGCGGGGCCTATGGAGTCCTCATGGTTGGTGGTTTTAAGACAAGGTTAGGCAGTGATCATAACTGACTTGGGCGTGACAGATTCCTCGCTGCGGCCCTGGGATGGTTCAGATGATGTTTTGAAGTTGTTTACCGTCACGTATTACATCATTTTCGTATTGCTGAACATGATACTTGGCGTAAGATGGGGTGAGGCAATAAAATGAGCTTTATCCCTCAAAAACACTTATAACCACGTGGAAGTTCAGTAGTTTTACAGAAACCTGTTGAGATGGCTGATCACATTCAGCCTCCACTCTGCTGCCTCTAAATTGCTGAACTGGCATTAGTTAAGTATCTGTTTTATTGTTAATGTCTGTTCTTTTGACTGCAGCATCACTCCCCAGTCTCTCTCTGCTTTTTCCTGTCTCCTGCTTGTCTCCTGCCTGATGAATAGTGTCTCTGTTTTGTGGAGCAGGCCTTGCCTTAGTTATTTGTCTGTGCAATTTCCAGCCTTGAATCTTCAGTGAGGTCTGTTTAATATTATAATACGAGCAGTGGCAGTGGTGAGAATATGTGGTTTAGGGTTTTTTTAGGATATTGAGAACAATGGATAGTGTGAGCCAGTGACTTTGGATTAACATGGAACCTAGTGTGTTGCACAAGTTTGCTTTGGTATGGGACAAGTTTGGTTTGGTTTTGAATAAGAAATGCAGTGCTCCGATGTGTTGAGCTGACAGTCGCTGAAGGTCATGAAAATCTCACATTCACTGGATACAGGAATCCATGGATGTAGTGTTGGTGATAATCATGCCTTTCTCCCTTGGGAAGCTTGAGCTAGCTGGAGCCTATTTTGGTGAGATGAAGAAAAGCAGCAACTAGTTTGCTTGGCCTTCTATGGGCTGTCATTGTACCAGCATCTGCTGGCTCTGTGTGGTGACCTTTTCTCTTCATCTTGCCAGGGCTCAGTTCAGGACAGCTGGGGTTGACTTGGAAGAATCAGTCATGGCCTGGGACCACTTGTGCTTGATGATGGCTAAATATGGGGGGGCTCAAAAGTGCTCTTCCTTTCCAAGTCACCAACGTTAGAGCTACAACAGAATGCAGACTGTGAGGTGCAAGCCCATCTTCAGGGTTAACTTCACCTGCAGTTTAGAAAGCATGTGTATTCAGCTATATTTTCTTGTTTTCAATATAAGCAAATTGTATGCTAGAAAAACTTCCTCAGGAACAATGCAAGACACTTTGAAGTCTATTTCTTTTTGGCAAATCTCTAAGCCTAACAGAAAATTTGGAGACTGGAAAACTGCCTTTGAGTTAAACTCTTTTGAAAGATTGGAAATATATTGGTTGACATATACTTTGGGAAGAGTATAAAATTAGTTGAAATATTGTACCTGATAGTATATGCTGTGACATGGTAGATTTAGAATGAAACAAACCAGATTTATAACCTTTTCTGCAGTCAAGAAATACTAGAAATAAAATTGGCTGTTAAAACAGTGACTAGGTTTCTTGTGTGTACAGATAGATGACCAGAACCATTTACTGTATGTAACAGTGACAATAAATAAAAGGCAGTGCAGCTAAGGTTATACAGTTAAGTCAATAACAACATAAGACTGGAAGACTTTTCGGTACAGTTTTCTCAGGTCTCTGAGCATGCTGTGCCAGGGCTTGTGTCACAGGGCAATGACATGGGAAACCCCCACCCCACCTTTCTGCTAAGAGACTCAAGCTAAAAGAATCAATATAATGTCATATGTTACTATATCACACGATAAATGTATTGTGTAGTGCATGCACTTATGTCATTTAACATACTTTTACCGTTGTTTAAAACTTGATGAGTGTTTTCTTTCTGAACAGCATTTTGGTCTATTGGTTTATTGCAATCTGTTCCAAAACACTGTTCCTATGAGCATTCTGTGTTTCTGTCTTCAAAGTGTGTATGCAATATCTTAAATAGAATATGAATTTTGCCACCAACTCGTCAATCCAGAATCCAGCAAGGAATTATAAATACATCTGTGAAGTCATTGCTTGTGTGCATGTGTTCCATGAATACAAAAAGTGATTTACAAAGGTCAGAGAAAGTTGATTGCAGTATTTGGAGATACAATGGAAATTAATTAAAGGTTTAGATTTAAATTATTTCTGAATAGTTTTCTGCAGTAATTATTAGATGCTGCATTTGAACATGGCTTTTCAGCAAAATGCGTGCCTCTAAGAGCTGAGAATAACCAATAGTAATTAAAATGCTAATATGCATGTCATGGGTTGGTGAATTGAATAATGCTTCTTGGCCTTGTAAACTTCCATACTGAGGAGGAGAACAGGACTGGGTAGAATTAAACATTGTGGAAAGACTAAGAAATACCTGAACATCTGCACGGGACATATTTTTCCTAATTAGTTGTATAGTATCAGTTCCATACTATCATAAATGGACTGTAATCTATATTACAGTTTTGCTTATATGAAGTGATAGCTGAATGGCCACATTTCTGTGAAGATACAGCTTTATGTTTTGTATTGATAGCCAGCTACTGTCTGAGTGCTGAAAAGAAATATTCTCTTATTATGTGTACAGATTTAATATCTCATAAATGTAAATAGTCCATCTCCATTCATTTTATCTTTATTGATTCCAAGCATTATTCTTTCATACAGAGGAATACACAGTAAGGGATCCAAGAGCCTTGCAAGCGTGAAGTCTTCACGGAAGAACGAGAATTGCCGGATCTAATTATTATTTTTATACTCCTGGTCTCACAGCGATATCACTAAGCTGATTACTGCTGGGCTCTAGGTTATCTAACACTGCAGTGCTGTGCTCAACATTAATAGCTGGTTCTCTTCTTCCTCACCAGCTCCATGCACTGTCTCCTGTTCCTTTTCTTTGGAGGAAGTCCAGACACATTGGTTGTATCCTCATCAAGAACCTGAAAAATATAATAAGCCACTGGGGTGAGGAGATGCCCTGTGTTTTGTCTTGGAGTCTGAATCTGAGTGATTGATTACGTTTGTTCCCATCTAACTTGGCTTCTTCATCTGGCAAGTATGGTAAAATCAATCCTGAGCCCATCTTCTGTGTTAGGCTACTGATTTCCAGCTAGCCTTCCCCTGCAGAGCTTCTGAATCACTGGATCACTTTTGTCCTGTTTGTGTCCTGCCTTTTGTCCTACACCAAAGTCAGCAGCGCTCTTATGCCTGGAGGTATTTTCTCTGGCAAAACAAGGAGCTCAAGGATCTGGCAGCTGCTATCCCAGCCCTTCTGCTCTTTGGCAAAGCTGTGTTCCAGTCAGTGTCTTAAAAATGTGAGACACCGTTTTTGAACTTTACAGATACTGTTATAACTGCTGGGTTTTTTCTGACTCAGAGCAAGCTGAACTCTTGTAATAGCCTGCCTCATGAATTTTATGGATCTGATACCTTGGGGCAACAGCAATCTCTGGCAGAGTTTGGACAAAAATGATGATTCTGTTAGGCCAGGATATACTGACATGATTAAACAGTGTTTGCTTTATTTTCTTATCAAAACTGTGATGCTTTCCTGGGAAAACATTCACTGGAATCCATTTTATTTGTTTTAGAATATGAGCTTTTCTTGGAATAATTAATTTGATTGCTATAGGAAGAGGATTTCTGTTTAGACTCTCTATTTTCTGGAAAGAGGAAGGAAAACATCCACATTAAAGTTTTATTTTCTTGTTTCCAGATTTAACCATATTCATATCTCTCAAATCTCAAGGGTCCTTCCCCAAGTTGTGCAGGGTATGTTATAAGAAAATCTCACTTAAATTTTTCCATTGGACAATGAACTAACAAAAATGATTATTTTCTTAAAAAAAAATTGGTTTTAAGACTCAGTTTTAGATTTTTAACTAATTTTCTTTCTGATAATGCAATCACAAAGTAATAGAAACAGAATGTACATTCTCATATTTGAAATACTGAATCAGGGCAAAAATATTTTACTGCACCAAATGATTTTATTTGGCAAAAAAGAGTTTAATTTTTTTTCAGTATTTCTGGTTAGAACCTTTGCAAGGTTTTGTTTCATTATCATTTTTCACTGTTTTCTTCAGTTTCATTATTTCTTTTCAAATGAACATCCTATTTCCAAACATCTATAAGTCTGACTCAAGTTTCCACAATGTGAAAAGTACTTTTCATACAAGTAAAAATAGCTAGTTGGAGACAACCTCTGAAAAAAGCATCTGATTACCAGCCAGGTCTACAGCTTTCTTCTGCTCATAGAAATGTGTAACTTGCTGCTCACTTCACTGCTCTTCTTAATTGAATCTAAATGGCTAAGAACAAACTTAAAGGCAGCAGTGCCATTGTGAGGGCTAGAGCTTCTCACAGCTGTGCAAATATCTTGCTCACCAATGCCAGTTAACTCTAGCAAACCTCCCCTGGGTCTTTGGTCCATAGTCATTTTAAAAAACTGAAGCAAAGGGGCTTGGCACAAACTGTTTCTATTGCTAATTCACTGGACAGTGATAATTTGCTGAACATCTGTATTAGAAGATTTTTTTCAGTCCTGTTTGGATGTTAGTCTAGATAACAACTAGCCATTGTTATCCAAAACTGCCTGAAAAGTTTATCATGAACAAATCCAGCAGAGCTCAACTCACCCTCCCTTTTCTAAAAGCATCTAAGGAGGCTGAGATTTCCCTCAGTCAAAGCATACTTAGCGGCTTCTTAAACCCTGTTCTGAGGAGGTAATGGGAACTGAGCGATGCAGTTCTCCAAAGGAAGAAACGTTTTTTAATTCCTAGGCTATAATTCACTGAAAACAGAAAAAAACACCAGTAGTTAACTTGAGACATACAGAAGATGAGATAAGAATATTTTTCTTTTTACTGCCAGGTAGCTACTTGAAGAAAAACCTGGAGAAGGGGATATAAATGATTGAGTTTGGTTAGTTATTGCTAAGGAAGAAAACCTTTTCTACAGTGAGGAACTTGCCATAGCAAAAAAACGTTTTTTGTATCATTTCAGAGCTGTCATATGCAGTCTCAGTGGAATTTGAAGTTTTATTATCAAATGCATTCACTTCCATGTGTCAGTGAGGTTTGGAAGAATGTTTGAGTATATGAAAGAAATGCACATTCCAGATTGCAATTGGAAGGTATGAAAAAGGGCATTACTTTTAGAAGTATGAGTCAAACTGATGTCTACCAGTGTCCTGCCATTCACTGCGAAATACTGCACATTTTTGTGTAGAGAAAGGATATATTTCCCTGAAGACCACTATTTAGCTGAGAACATTGTCAGAAAGATCTACCCATTGTGGTTTTCTTATTAGCACTGTACTTGAGAAGTGTGTGCAAGGTGAATTACCTACCTGACTTGCAAACAATTAATAATTCAGTGTAAGCCAGAAAGTCAAATACATTTTCCCACATATTTTCTATCTGCCTACAAAATAGATGACAGTGAGAAAGGGACTGCTTTGGTGATTAAACACTTGCAGATCTCCCACTGAAGTGATCTGTCTGTTCACCTGAAATAATTTGTGGTCTTTTATGGTATGTAATGAAATAATCTTTAACTACAGGTTTCAAAGCATGTTTCAAATGTGGATTATGCCCTTCTCACAAATGCTGGAAATAAATGGAGGGGGAGATTTAAATTTTCCAGAAGGTCATACAGCAAAGCAGAACAAAAGTAGGAGTAAATTCCAGATGCCAAATCTGTTGCTCTGGAAGAAAAAAATTAAAAAAAAGTGGTTGGATTACAGCCATTTGTGGTCTTTACAGCACCTGGGCAATAAGGAAACTGAGATGAGAACAGTGGAGAAAAAATAAAAACCAAGAGATTAGCACAGATCCTCTGAAACCCAAAAGACTTAGATGAAGGACACTAACCTTAAACTGCAATTACTGTTGTCATTTAGTGTTTCCACATGCATGATCTGGAGGCTCAGGGGATATTACTGTGCTAGAGGCTATCTAAGCGTAAAATAATAACAGAATTATATGGAGGCATTTGTCCCTGGGTATAATCCAGTACTAGCCGTCCTGCCTATGCTCCTGTCCTTGCTTCCCCATGGCCCATGCCAGCTTTTCCCAGGATGGCACTTCCTGGTTCTGGGTAACAGCAGCAGCAGATGGAGAAAACGTAATTACCTCTCTAGCGTTAATAGAGATTTGAGTGAGAGGTCTTTGTGCTCGGGAAAGTGTAACCTAAATAATGCTTTTTAATCACTGTTCTATTCTTTGCTGTCTAATAAGCAACTAATTTTTTGCATAAACTATGCACAAGTTATTTGACTGAACATGCTGCAGTTTATATATTTAAAATATATAGGTGCAGATTTTCCCAGCAGGTAAAATCCAACACCCCTCACCTTTGCATTTTCAGATGGAAAGAAGCAGAAAGTCAGGGAATTGTGTGTCTTTGTGCTACTTTAGACCTACTTTAGACTATGCTGCTGACCCCAAATGTGTGTTGATCATCTGGGGAAGGTATGGTTTGTCAGAGAGATGTATCGGTGATTTCTTAGAAATTAGTGTTGCATACAGTTTTTATTATAATATTTGCTCATGGAAATTGGAGCTCTCTTGGGTCTCTGCAGGTAGGAAGCTGACATTTGGCTCCTTCCAGCTGTCCTGCCCCAACTGCCAGGAGCATCAGTAGAACACCACGACAAGGCATTTCTTCGCTCTGATCCCAAATTGCAACACTGCCTCCAGGCCAAGGTTCTGGCATCTTTGAGTGCATTATCCTCAGATGGAGATGTAAGATTAAATGATAAATAGTTTTTGTCCCCTTTGTGAGGTGATTTAAAACCTCTTTTAATATGTTTGTCTGGTTTGAAACAGCAGCTATCTATGCACCCTGACTAGAGGAACTAGTGATTTTGATGAAAGACGTGATGAATTATTTCCTTGAGATTTATCTGGGGCTTTTGTCAAGTCCTCAGTTAAATTGAGAAGAGACATATGAGGGGGAAATAAGACAGAACTTTTCTCACTTCTGCCTTTATTTTTTGTTGTGAAGGTTGACAACAGGAAGGTGATTTTTTTCTTTTCAGACATATTTTCCGTAAGGACCTCAGATATGACCAAACCATAACATCAGTTACATAGTTGTGTTAAGGTATGAGGAACTTCTGCTTTCTTCTTCTCCAAATGTTGCCTTCTTTGTGAGTTACGATGAAGGGAAGAAAAATCCCCCTGGACAGTTTTCATCACCTGTGGGCACCTGTGCAGGAAGAGGGTACCTGGCTTAAATGTGAGGGAGGAGCAGCATGTGAAGGAACAACACGTGCCTTTAGCTAGGAGGTCTCCAGATCATGTCCATGTGCCATTGCTGCTTGAAGAGCCTGGACGTAACAATTCATGATGCTTTGCATGCTGCTCCGGCTCCATAGTATGTACCTCCTCTGAGCATCCCTGCTCACCAGTGAGTTGCATACTCTGATTTGGTTAATTCTTTGGAAACAGACGTTCTCCCCTGAAGCAAAGAATAATAATTTATCCTCACAAGTTCAGCCCAGCAAATTTGAACTTGAGTTCAACTGGAGGGAGGCTTTTAACAGTTTTTCTCCTCACAGGGACGGTGTTAAACACAAGAGATGGGCGTTTCTTCAGTTTGCAGCAGTGAAAATCTGAAGTAATTTCACTGAAATGACTGGAATTAGTCTGTATTTACCCTTGGGCAAGAGGAGGTGGAACCTGGGTCTTTGCACTTCTGGAGAACTGAATCCCAACCGGGAAGCTAATACCAAATGTACACTCGCTCCACTGTGATGGTTTCACTTGGTGTTTTTCTCGGTGGTGTTCCTGAGTTTAGGTATTCTTGCCTCCTCTGTCCTCACTGTTTTTGTTCCCACTTTTTTGTTGCAGGAATAGCTGGTGTTGGGAAAGGGAATATGACTGCATTAAAAAAGTTTTTTTTCTAAGATAGAGCATTTCTCTGATCTCATTTGCCATTCAGTCCAGGGTGGCATGTGGCGACATGAAACAAGAGGGAATAGCTTATACAGGGTTGGCCCTTCCTGAAAGGTAAGTGAGCAACAATGAGGGGCCTTACCCAGCAGAGAGGATGGTAATCTTCAATCCTTTTCAGGGACATCAGGGGTTTTTTTCTATTTTTTGTTCAGGTTTCCCCATTTTGCAGAATTCTGTTGTTAACCTCAGTCTCAAAAAATGACATTTTGGGCCAAGACTTTGGCAGTTTAATCCCTTATGTAATTCTGCTGTATCTTTGGCGTGCTTCATTGTTTTTCATCTTTCTTTCATGATGGTCTTTCATAGGTACAGCTCACCTTGCTCTTAAAGGAAAGGCCCAGATCAAAGGACATGATCTCTGACATCATTGCATTGTCTTGTCATTGCATTGTCAGCAGCTTGCAAAGTCCATGATTCTGTCATTTAACACTGGATGTTTTGCACTTCTTCAGACTGCGGTAGCCAAAGACATGTGGGACTTTATATGCCAATCTAGGCATCTGTTCAAACTGCCATAAAGTAAATCATTCTGCTGTAGTAGTTAATTGCCCTAAATCTGCCTTTTGTTACTCAGTGAAGTACTGGTAGTCTCTCTTCAATGCTTATGGTAACACAGGTTAATGCTGGCTTTTTGGAAATATGAAGAGCCCCTAAATTTGCATGCAGCAAGCACTGTTAGTATTAACCAGAGATTCATCAGTTTTCGTACCAAAGAAATGTAATTTAATCAAGGAAGCTTTTCTGTTAATTTTTTATTCTATGGAAACCATAACATGAATTTGGTCTCAAAGTTTGGACTCAAAGAGTGATTTTCATAGAATTTGCATGCATCATTTTTGACTGCCTGCTCTGTGAAGCCTAAGCAAATTATTTTCTTCCATGATTGGCTCAACATTTGTCTCAATGGAAATAAACTGGGAAGAGCAAGAAGTGTATAATGAGGATAGCAGTTTACAGGAGCGTATGGAAATCTTTGGTGATAAGCAAAAGCATATTTAGCGTTTAGTCTTTCTCAGTCCTTTGGGGTACAGCCTCCTTTCAATGAGTGTGAGTAGAGATGTTCCTATTAATACTGACGCAAATTATGTATGTGCACATATACCCTAAAGTCTAATTATTTTATGCTAATACCTGAACTGAAAAGATAGTGCCTCATTCCTAGCCAAAAAAGCAGCAATATTTCAAAGAATTTGCAGCAGGATGATAATTTTATCACTTCATTTAAACCAGCCTGTGCTCTGACCTGGTGGGGACAAGGGAAAATTCTGGCATCAAAATCCCTGCTAGTGCACATGCAAATCCAATTAATAATGAGTTTTGGAGTCTTTGGGGGCCAGTTTTCATTGCTGTAGGCAGTAGATAAATAAAGGGGCCTGTGACAAATCTGAATTAGTTAGATCCCTTGAAATCAAGGCAGAACCCCTGTCTTTCTAAGATTTTTTTTAAAATAATTCTGATTGATTTTACAGATGTGCTTTGGAGACAGGCTTGGCCAGCAGCCAGCAGGATCACAGAATCACAGAATAGTAGGGGTTGGAAGGGACCTCTGTGGGTCATCTAGTCCAACCCTCCTGCCGAAGCAGGGTCACCTACAGCAGGCTGCACAGGAGCTTGTCCA
>Ga0065711_1040652_pt1 | contig 16790 bp, 11 predicted proteins | sample Hoacrofraction12_FD_59098 | JGI IMG/M metagenome (GOLD analysis project Ga0065711, IMG submission 59098) | Hoatzin crop microbial communities from Cojedes, Venezuela - Epithelial fraction 12 v2 (version 2) | ecosystem: Host-associated > Birds > Digestive system > Esophagus > Crop | place... | reverse complement strand
CGCCTGGACAAGGTCCTGTGCAGCCTGCTCTGGGTGACCCTGCTTCGGCAGGGGGGTTGGACTAGATGACCCACAGAGGTCCCTTCCAACCCCTACTATTCTGTGATTCTGTGACTCTCTGCCCTGCGTGGTGCTCTGTGTTTCCAGCAGCCCAAGGGCAGGGGAACACACACGCCCCATTCAGAAACAGGCAGCCGCTCTGCAGGCAAAACCCTAATTACTGGCACTCTCACAAAAGTGACTGGGACTTGAGTATATATGGATATGTATATTTACATTCCCAAACTCCCTTTAGTATTCTGCTCGGTGTCAGCCTTTTCCGTGACAATTTTCCATAGTTCATCAACCATCATCAGGGCATCTATTCGTCAGCGTTGTCCAAGAACGCCTCTTCACCTGTGGCTGATTCTACAAACGCTGAAGCCCTTTGGGCATGTTAAAGCAGAATATAATGCCTTTCTAGGCAGTAACCAGAGTCTGCTAATAACTGCCCCAGTGCCTACTCTAAAAATAAACTATTTGTCTTTTCTACTAAAGAGTGTGCTGCTGTAGGAAGTGTAGGAAAAGATTCCAGCTACGGTGGATAGCTTCTTTGCATGCTAAAAATCACTTCCCCCCCCTCCGATTTTTTTCTTCTATGGAATTCAGTACTTTGTGAAGAAAGCGTTACTCTGCCATGGCTGGTTGTGCTGGCTTTGGCTGGGGTAGTGTTAATTTTCTTCATAGTAGCTAGTGTGGGGCTATGCTTTGGATTTGTGCTGGGAACAGTGCCGATAACACAGGGATGTTGCAGCCACTGCGGAGCAGCGCTTGCACAGCGCCGAGGCACTCTAACAAGGGCTGGGCAGGATATTAATATTACAGTATATCCATCCATAGCATGTCTGCCAAATACATGCTCACATAACTCATCTGCTGAACACATCTCCTGATTCCCTGTGAGAAATGGGTTGAAGCAGTGAAAATTAGAATGCAGACTATAAGGAATCATGCTCAGAACAACAGCAAATAGGAAATGAACAGCCCCAGCTCTGGATGGATACCAGCAAAGCTTGTTCTCCGAGGCTGCTGGATACCAGGGGACCTTCAGGCTGCAGACTGAAGATTGCATCTTTACCATCCCTGCCAGGAACAGCCAGGTTGGCAAGACGGAGCGGCACCAGCGTGCAGTGATAACTATGGAACGCTGGCAGTTACTAATGCACGGGCAATGCAAGATCCAGCAAGAACACTGGCTGCCTTACAGCCCCCGGAATATTTCAGGAAACTTGCTATAGTTTCTAAATCTTGTGTTTTGGCAGCTCTTCCACTGTAGATGAGAATAATAGAGGGACTCTAGATGCCTTACACTGAGCATCGTGGGACTGGAGGCAGGATCTTCTCAGCTGTAAAGCCACAAGCCTGAAATTCAGTCACCTAACTAATCCCCTGGCACTAGTCATACATACTGATATTTGAGGCTACTGTCAAAATTTAAAAAAAAAAAAATGATTCCATTAAAATTTGTAGTTGAAAAGAACAAAAAGTAAAGATTTTCATGATAAGAACCTTACCTGTAAAGATGCACATTTATGTTACACCTTTATTTTCAATGACATAGCAATATTTTTGCAAGCAGGTTTCCATGCAGGCTGAAACTTTAAACGCCATAGATGCTTTCTCAGTGCTTATATTAATTTCCAGAAATGTAAAAATGACACCAGCTAATTAAATTCTAGCAGGAAATATTAATTCAATATTTTTGTAGCTGAAGACAAAAAATATGATGATGAGTGTCTCCGAGATAGGTATGATGAGTATCTCTCATTATAACTAGCAAAATGGTTGCATAAGTCAGTGAAGGCATAATGATCAAAAACCTCTCTTGAAAAAAACAGTCATTGAAAAAATGAAAGTGTTTCCATGAAAATATTGTCATTGGACTTGTTTTTGAGTGCCCTGGTTTTGGCTAGGATAGAGTTCATTCCCTTCCCAGTAGCTGCTGTGGTTTGGATTTAGTATGAGAAGAATATTGATAATATACTAATGGTTTTTGGTTGTTGCTAAAAAATCAAGGACTTTCTCCAGTCTCTCATGTTCAGCTGATGGGCAGGCGTGCAGGAGCTGGGAGGGAGCACAGCCAGCCCGAGCTGGCCAGCAGAAATGTTCCATGCCATAGATGGCATGCTGCCCCAGGAAGGGGGGTCAGCTAGGGGGGCAGGAAGCCACGAGCTCCGTGACATCCACCAGTTCCGCCAGATACGCAGGTTCCCCGATCGCTACTCGGGGACAGGCCGCACGGTTGGCCGTTGGGCAGTGAGAAAAATTGATCACTTGTTTTGCATATCCATCATTCTTCTTCTTATTATTATTCCTTCCTTTGTGGTCTTATTAAACAGTCGTTATCTCAGCCCCTGAGTTTTGCTTTTTGTCCACTCTCCTCCCCAGCCCACCGGCGGGAGGGAGGAGTGAGCGGGCGGCTGTCTGGTGCTGAGCTGCCAGCTGCCGGGTTAAACCACAACACTGAGACAAAAATTCTTCTGTAGGCAATTAGTACAGATAAAGTAAATTGTAAATTAGGATCATTCATTGTCTTTTTCTCCCCTACATTCTGATAATTTTATTTCTATATGCATTTATTATAAATATCTATTTAACCTCCTCACCTATACTCTAAAAATATATAGACACACAGCTAGTCCAGCAAGAAAAGGAAAGCTGGAAGTCTGAGGAACAGGCCTGGTGATTAGAAATGTACATCATTACCAAAAGCCAGTGGATTCATTCCCTAAAGGAAGGTCAAAATCTTCCCTCCAGGCTCTCAACTTTCAGCATTAAAAGATACAAGCAGTGAGATAATGCAGAATAGCCCCCACCCATTATGGGTCCCATCAATATGGTAGTTAATATATGCATGAACTGTTCTTGGAGAAACGTTGCTCACATTTAGGAAATTGAATCAATCTTATCTCTGTCTGGCATATGAGTAGGTAGATCTAGGAGCTTTTGACAGTCGCTGTGGAACTCCATATTTTTATAAGATATATTAGTAGAACAGTAGATGGGCACCAGCAAAAAGAAATTCATCTTGTCCTTGAATATTAATAGTCATTGTTAATTTCCAAAGTAATCTTTCACAGCCTGTTTCTGGGCTAAAAAAGAAAAAGGGGAGTTCTCCGAGTAAGGAGTGCTCTGTCAGTAAGAAGAGACATCCTTTCTGGGCTGGAAAGAGCATCAGCAACTGAAACCTTTCCCTGCTCATTCAGGAGCCACAGGCGCTCTGCCTCAAGCACTGTTGTACCTCCAGTAAACAAGCTCTCCTTTCTGCTTCAGCTATCCTTGGGAAGAAAACAAAGAATAAAATAACAGCAAATCTAATCCAGAGCTTTATAGAACATTGGCGTATTTGTTGTGTCCCTGTAGTTCAAGTCCAATTAGCACAAGAAAGATTTACAGAGATCTGGTGAAAGCTAATACTATCTCCTCAACTTTTGCTTGTTTTAAATTAGATTGTAGCATTTTAGCTCTTTGTGGGCTTTCTTCATGACTGATTCGATAGCTTCACTTCAAACTAAAGTGTTTGTTTACACGTCCCGAAGGATCAACTTTTTCAACTCCTCCAGCCCTCCTTGGTCTTTCTCAGCCTTCCCCAATTATCAAGGTTTTGATCAAATTAATTAGAAGTTGCATGCCTTCTCTGTCCTTCAAACGGGCTGTGAGTCACCTGGTGTTGCTCTACAATTCCTCTAGCAGATGGCCAGTGTCTCAGAGGGAGTTGTCCGGCAGACGGGGCTGGACCTACCCCTGTACAAACGTCAACTGGAGGAGCCCTTGTGAATGCTGGGACACCTCTCCCATCAGAAATTTTAAAGGGGGCCATCAGTGGAGGTGTTGGGTAAGACGTGAGCTGAAGCTTAAGGTTAGGGATAAGGTTAAGATTAGACCTAGGGTTAGGAGAGACAGAAAGCTTAGGGCTGCTGTTCCGGCGGGACTGGAAAGCCGATGCCAAAGGGAGGGGTGAGCTGGATAGAGTTCTCCTTTCTGACAACTTTGTCACCTGGACCAGCGCTAAGGCTCTTGGCCCAAGCATAGCCAAGACTCTAGGGTTAGGGTTCTACCTTGAGAACTTGTTCATGTGGACGTGTGGCACAATGACTCAGGTTAAAGCTCAGCTGAAGACTCAGGATTTGGGTGAGGGTTAGGGCTGAGAGAAACAAAGCCTGGACTTTAAACTTCAGCAGAGATTGAAAGGTACTGCCAAAAGAAGAGTTACCTGAAAAAAGATTTGTCCCCTGAGAAGCATCTCATCCTTCTTGTTGGGCCACAGAAAATGCTCTCTTGATACTTACGGTTAGCTGCAGGGTTAGGGTTCAGAGAGAGACAGAGCTTCAGAGAGGGGCTGGAAAGAAAACAAAATGCAGAAGAATGAAGTGGTGGACTGGAAGTTTTCTTTTGGAAAACATTTTCTACTAATACTTACCATTTGAAGGAAAAAATCAGTTTAACTAATTTTTCTCATTGTGTTTGTTCTCTATGCTTGTTCTAGGAAAGGAGCTTCTTGTCAGGAATGCTTCCAGATCTATTTGAATGAAGAATATTTGTATGGAAAACCCAATTCTACCAGTTATGCTCACCTGGTTTAGCATACAATAGAACACTAAATAAAACATCGTGGATGTGGAACACAAAAAATGCATAAGTATCTTAACAAAGACATACCGAACTAGGTGTCGTTTGTAGGAGTTATTACCAAATATGTTCACAGAGCTCAGAAAAATTGCCAGTTTAGAAAAACTGACGAACAGGAAAACAGAAAAAAGACTCCTGGCTGAATGCACGACACAATGAATTATTCTCCCAGTTATTTCAGCGGCTGGTGCGAGTAAAGCAGTGCTCACGAAACAACTCCGAGCTAAACCGAGAGCTAACCACAAATGCTGGATGGCGGTGGGTGAGCAGCGACGAGAACTTACACACATTCCACAAGTTTGCAACGCGAGCTGCTGCTGAGAGGATTGATGCTCTTACACTGAGCTGTGTTTTGATGAAAACACTCCCACTACTTGCAGAGGCAGACACCACTCTTGGAATGGGCGGTCTGTCCTAGGTAGGGTTAGGCATCACAACCACCACAGCAAGGAAGTCGAAGGCAGCTTGAGGGTTTGAACCAGCTGCTATCCAGTCTGCCAGGCTCTGGCTTCTTCCACAGTCTTTGGGAAGAAGTAGTTGTGATCCCCACGTCAGACGCTTGGCAGTGGATTAACCGCACGTGTAGAGACTGGCAGCACTCCACGTGTACCTATGGTTGACTTCAGGAAGGTAGGCAATGGCTACCTCTGTATCGTCTTCAATAGACTTGCTAGGCAGCACCCTATGATTTTCAGAGCAGCAGCTGTCCCACGTGCAGTGTGCGTGTCTGAGGGTTTGGTCAAAAACCTGAGGAACACCAGTGTATGGCTTAGAGACCATGCAAGGGGCTTTCCGTGATGGGCAGCTTGGGCTCCCCTGCAGCAGGAAACCACCCTCCCAACATAAACCCAATGACTTTTTGAATTACAAAGCAGGTAGATCCTTTCTGCTGAAAAATGCTACAACAGATGTATCATCTGTGCTTTTCCTTCACTCGCAGCCTTGCTGCTTTTCTTCAATCAAGCAAGCTATCCTTGTGTACAAATTTCTCAGCAGTAGGCAGCTGACGACAGACTTCCCATTGCACTCCTGAATTTTCAGCAACAATTGTTTCTGAAAATGCCATTTAGTTTATGACAAGGCTTTGAGTACATTTCTTGGCATTTTTGCCTTTAGAAATTTATGAAAAATGACACGTGCTCCCTAAATAAAGAACTGGTATCCAGCTCGTTCTGATTTTATAGAAACAGTCCCCTGAAAACCTAGAAATGAAAAAAGCCAAGAGTCTGCATGTTGGGGAGTTTGAGATTGTTGTTTGTGAGCTGCAGACGTTTCTGAGGCTTGCTGCACATCAGGTGTATGAATAAATGAAGATTAAAACACAACAGGCTCCCTGAACTACACCCAGATGCCAACAGTCATTCTGAGCCACGCTGCCAACACCCATGGCTTGATGCCCTGTTCAGTCAGCATGACTACTGGGTTGTCTCTGTGGGTGGTGGTGGAGTGGCTCAGGCACGGCATCACCCAGGCCTGCCAGAAACTGGCTGCTCATGGCTGATACCTAGACAGGAGCTCAGAACCGAGAGATTTCAAGGAGATCTTCAGAGGAAACAGACTTTACAGTAGCAGATCAAAAAGCACTTCATGTAAAAATGTAAATGCATGATGCAATGAAGTAACAAAGAATAACATGTTACAAACAAGGCATAAAGAGGTTATATATGAAACAAATACATATTTTGTTTGTATCTGAAGATAAACAATCACAAGATAACTCTGCATTAGAAATCACTAACAGATGGACAGCCCACTAGGGAAGAAATTCAACCTTCGTTACCTTTTCCAGAGGCAAACAGTCAAGATTTGAGAGCATCTGCAAATCAGAACCTCCGAATGCGCACCAGTTGAAAAAGAGAACAGGATCCCACCTCAGAGCAGAACCACTCAGTCAGGACCTTACAGGTTGATACGAACCTGTAATTTCGAAAGGGAAAAGAGATAGGGTTATTGCGTTACCTGCAGCCAGACTTGCTTTCCCAGCTGTGTCCCTTGGACGTCGCAGTTCATCTGCCGCTTCTGCTGTTTCGCACTTTCATGTGTTCCTCTTTTTCTGTTTAATGGGTAGTTTCTCTCTATTTCCTTCGCCTAAACAATTCCAGAATAAAACCCAAGCAGTTCTGGTTTTCTTATATTCTCAAAAGCGTGTATCACCTTCACCTCATCCTACCTAGTTTTAGATTCTTTTAAACGCTGAGGCCAAAGCCGGAGGTGACAAGCCAATCCACCCTACGCAGCCAACAGAGAGAGCACCTAGTGCTACTGCGGGTGTTTAACGTCGGCTCCGCAGGCAAAGCCTCTTTTAGACACTGAATGCTGTTCTACTGCACAGTGAGGGAGCTTAGGGCTGGACTCCTGTAATAAATCATCACTAATTATGCTAATAGATAGGGCATGAAGTTAGCTGCTCATCTCATACCTGTGACATCTATGAATCTAGATGTTGGCTTATTACTGGCACTCTGATGTTCACAAAGACAAGCCAGCTCTCCCCTACAGTCGTACTAAGCAGCTGTTCCTTAATTCCCAAAGCCAAAGCTTCAACCTCCTCTCCCGAAGGAGACTTTGGTGTCCCTCCGCAGCTCCAGTGGGATCAGCAGGCACCCCAGCCCAGGCAAGAGGCTCCCAGGGTCAGGGTTCAAACAGCTCGAAATCGGACAGGATAGCTACTGCATGGATTAAACCACAGTGCCTGAAACCTTAGTAACTCACTATCAATGTACAGTGAGCAACTTACTATTGCACTAAAATAAACCTCCGTTTTTCAGTGTTACTCTTTCCGTGGGTGTGTATTTTTCACTTGTGGGATTCACTTTCATAAGTGACAAAAATTGCACGGCACTCACTGTCATCAAGAGCATCTGTGAAATGGCACCATCTCTCCCAGGTCTCCTATTCACCAGTTTTATCAGATTACTTTCCCAGACCACGTGTTATAGAAGAATTATACACCAGGTTAGTAAGCGGCGGTAGAGCGTGCCCGGTTATTAATGCATCGAAATTCTTCAGTAGTTATTAACGCTTCACATGTCAGAACTTCACGTTTCAGTAACGTCCCGGCATACATTCGGGCTCCCTGGAAGGACCGTATCAATGGCCTTGGCCTTTCCCACAGCTCCTGCCACTGTGCCTCCCGGACCCCTCCACGGCCAACGTCCGAGCGCGGACGAGGGGCACGGATGGAGAAGCCTCACCAGCCAGACACACCATGCGACGAAGCTGCAGGAGGAAGGGGGGAAGAAAGCCTCCCAGCATGAGTCACTGTTAAGAAACCATGAAAATCTTATCCATAGGCAACATATAATTTACAACACACCAAACACCAAATCTGTTTTGACCAGGCGATATCATGATAAATCCAACACACTTTGAGTTAGCAAACAAGACAAGAATTTAGCCTGTTTTGTAGATTAAAAGCTACTGAGATCCTGACTGCTATGCTTGCACCTGTAACGTCTGAGGCTTATTTCAGGCGAGCAGCAGCAGAATATGGGCTGCTGTGAGGGAAGGTCTAGACCCACTGCAGGGCACAGCTAAGCCCCTCGGCCAGGCTGGTGGCACCTCAGGGAGGAGGAGGTTCTCCATGGCAGGTCCTTGCTGCGGCTAATGGAGAGCCCACGCTGGAGCAGAGGAAGAGCATGAGGAGGAAGCGGCAGCAGAAGGGCACTGCCACACCACCATCATCCCCCTGTCACTCAGGGCCTCGCTGAAGGTTGGGTTGACTTGATGATCTTAGAGATATTTTCCAACCTTAATGATTCTATGAAGGGGCTGAGATTGACCTGCAGCGACAGTGAGGGCCGAGGAGAGGAGTCTGGAGCGAAGGAGAGGAGTCTCACATGAGTTTTCCTGCTCCTGATCTTCCCATTTTCTCCCATCCCTACCCTACTCCCCTGGGAGGGAGGAGTGAGCGAGCGGCTGGGTGGGAGCTTGGCTGTCGGGTGGGACCACCTACAAGGCTGCCGCTCCCAAACTGGCTGTAGCTCATCTCAGGGCAAGGTGCTGTCAGATGCACTGCCCCGCTGCGTGTTCCTGCCTCTTGCCCTGGGCTGGGATGGGTGTCTCGGGGACGGGAGGATGTCCCTTGGTCCAGCCAACGTCAGCCCTGCATCCGATCGGACGAGCCTTCCGCCAGATCAGCCGGCTGGGCTCGTGCCGGTGGGACGGGTGGAAGCAGTTCAATGGCTGATGCGTGCCGATGCCAGCGGGCGTGCTTCCGAAGGGTCCCATCCGCTCCCCTGCCCTCCTGACTGTCTGCTCTCCTTTTTTTCTAATCAATATTTAAACGCCCATATGAAATATTTAATCAATATTTAAAACTAATAAATCTCCAAATGTGATTAATACAAGCAAGGAATTTGCCTATTTCTAAAAGTTTCAAACACATAGCAAACATGTTTTCTATGACTTGGAGTCACTTACAAAGCCTGAATGAAGAAATACAGTTGAAATTGTAACTTTTTAAAGATTACCTGACATTTAAATCTGACGAGATACTGTGTCACACAAATCTTTTCTCCTACAATTCCTGTGAATAACAAAAATTCATGTAAAATGAAGATGCAAATAGATATAGCAGAGAAAAACATTAGTGACAAATATGTAATACACATTATCTACAGTCGTCTTCCCACCACTTCAAATTAACATTGCAGCTCTCTTTCTGGTTTCTCCTATTATTCCCTGATCAAAGCAATAGAAATTCTGCTCATTTTGTAATTTCTTTGATGAATTTCTGTAGCCTTAAGCTGTCCACCAGAGAAGATTGCAGCATGCATGCCCAGGTCACTAGAGAATTTAAGCACGTGTCTAATTTTATGAATTATCATATCACAACAGAGGAAGCTGCACACACGCTTAAAATTTCACAAGCACTTTGCTTTTTAGTCTCACACAAAATACACCCAGAGAGGGTCACTAAGAAGAATGTAGCTTGCTCATTATCTGCAAATTTCAGAAGCTTCCTATTTCTTCAGTGATTTAAAAAAAAAAATAATTACAGCGTTTATGAGCAACTGGTGCTCCTCAAGGCATCTGTGCCACGTACTAGCAGAAAAGCAGCAGTAACTAAGGTCCCTTTGCTTGTCATTGTGGTTCTCTATTCCCTTTGATATTAGCCACCAGAAAGTAGTCTATTATATTGTGGTAAAATCAATTTAATTAAACTATGTAAAATAATTTTTGCTGTTGATCTCGTGTATATTTTACATTTCTCCCCAGCCTTCCAGTTCCACTGAAGCATGAATGCCATTTTGCCTGTATAATTGAGAACTCTTCTGAAACCAAGTTCATTGAATTGGTACCCAAGTGTAAATGCAATTAGGAACATAACTTTTCTAATGGCAAGAACATCTGTGCATAGTGCAAAATGGTGATTGATGTGATTTATTGCATTTTTAGTCTGTACATAACGTCTCCCTAAATACAGTGCACTTGGCAAGGTTTTCCTTGTGCTATTTATAGCTCTTGAAGTAGTGTAAACTCAAGAAATTTCATTTCTATATCCAGTCAATGTTAATTAGAATACACAAAATAATATACGAAATGAAGTCTGCAAGGGCAATCACCAAGTCACGTATTTTTTCAACTGACAATTTACAGAGGAGGATTTTCTAAATGTAACTGCTTTGTTTCAAGGGAAGTAGGAGGCTCTGAGGAGTTCTTAACCTGCGCAGGTTTCCTCAGGAGGTGTTCCTTCCCACGGCAAGGTACAGCCCAGAAAGATTTGGTGGAGAATTCCTTCCACACCCGTGTACCGTGCAGGGCAGCAAACCACCAGACTCCTTCTGCTGAGGAGTACCCACGACAGCCCCTTGTAAGTCACTCCAATTAAAAGAGTAAAATGACCTTGTAGAAAGCTGATAGCACAGGTTGCAATATTATATGATTCTTCATTTCCTAATGATTAATCATTGAATGTTTCATGAAGAACATTGAAGTTTCTTTGTTTACTTCATTACAAAAAGACAAAAGGCCTGCCCCACCCCAATATCATTTTCCAGGGATCTTTAAGTGCTGAAAAAGTTCTGGAATCATTGTAAATCTTCATAATACACTACATAATCTTCATAATACGCTACGGCTCAGTTATATGTATTCGTTTTATTGTTCAGTAAACTAAATCACAAAGAAACTGATTCACTCGTGATCTAAAACCAGTCAGCATCAGCAATCATGACCTCCAGTTTTCTGTTCTCCTTCACAAAAGACTTCAAAGAGTCAGAGGTGATCTAAGACATCACACATACCTGAATTTGACAGGACTGATGCACACCTCATTAACCAGGTGACGAGTGTAGCACGCAGCTTCATTTTTGCTCCAGTTATGACAGTCAGGATCCGTTCACTTGGTATGGATGGTTTTTCAGTTGTGACTCAGAAAGGAAAGCTTTGCATTCTGCTAGCTCCTGTGGTAGGGCATTTTGGGGGAATGTTTAGGCATGTTCTGTTGGTTGGTATTTTTTGCTTCTTACCTTTAAGATGACCATGGTTAAGATGCAGGCATTGGCAGCACTTCAGGAACTACTCCAGTTTTAAAAGTTGCTCACATATTAAAATATGGCACAAAAAAGCCCCTGCAAATCATGAAAAGGAACAGAATTGCTTCAGCAATGCAGTATACTTGGCCAGTTTGTATTAAAAAAACCATCCAGAGTTCAGCCTTTGACCTCCACGCGCAGAGTCCGAAAGCCACCTTACCGACAGGCTGAGGAGAACAACCAGCAAGGAACATCGTTCCTGGCCGCTCACCCGACACAGGAGAGGCCACCTCGTGCTGTACAGGAGTTCAGAAGCAGTCTGACATTCTGCTTGAGAGGCCACCAAAAATGCAAGGCACTTTTGTAGCCTGGTATTGGAAGTTCCTGCACTGGTTCTAAAACAAAATCTACCTAAGTCTTGAAGCAGAGAGTATCGCCGATGCACGCTGAAGATGCTCACCTCGCTGCACTAGCCGTAGGATTCCTGTCCAAATATGCAGCTGAAGTCACTTACTATCATATTGGATATGTAGAAAATATGGTACATATTTTCCTCCAATATTTGTTAAGTATTTCATATCCAGGAACTCATTGAGCAGTCCTGATACTGTGTGTGATCCACATCATAAAAAAACACATCTGTTTATTTAAAAGTATATTTTAACTCGAAGGTGTCACTTCAGTTTGACTACAGACTTTTCAGTATCTGGTAAAAGTTGCTGCCAATTATGATTATATTCATAACTCAATGGATTTTTCAGTCTGAACTGAGTTGTGCTGTTGAGCAATTCTAGAAAATACCCAATAATAATTAGATTTTTAAGTTCACCAGGACATAGTCACTGACGCTAGTTATTAGGAGGGCTTATATCTGAGGCTGATGAATTTTACATTTAATACACTTATACGGTTCTAATCGTACCAACACCACACACAGATTCAGGCTAAATTCACGGAATGCTTTAACTGAAAACAAAATGCGTAAGTAAAGGAGATTATATCCTCCTTTTGACAGCAATAAATGGATAGAAAAGGAAAGGCCCATTCTTGAATTCCTTCCTCTTTCTGAGTGGAATTTCACCCAGGATTACTAGAAAGAAATGTAGAGATCACGTTCAGATACTATGGTAAGGAACAAGTTCAGTCCTGCCTGGAACAAAGTCCCATTTTACATTAAATGCTGAAAAGCACTGGAAGGCAGAGCTTATTTACAGGACGGGAGGAAGAGAACACTCCGCGATTCGGGCCTTTCACCAGAGAGGTGGGCCAGTTAGATGATTCATACAGCAGGGAACGGTTTCAGTACGAAACAAGCTAATTTTTAGAGAGAAAAAAAACCCAAACAACTAAAAAGGCTAGTCAGCGTGGATGGAATTGAATTTTTTTTTGCCGCGGTATAAGCTGAAAGATCAGTTATTCCCTTATCCGTAATTATATTCCTTACAACAATGTTCCTTCTTTCTCTCACTGCTTACAGATTATACGGTTTAATGCCTTTAACAGTTCCCAGCGCTAGCCTCTCTCTAACTTTTAATTCCTGAGGATCAACAAAAGAAAAAAAAGAAATGCACATTCATTTAAAATGAGTTCATGTCTGTGCACGAGCTGCTTAAGGAATAAATGCAAGATTTACGAGGCCGTCATCACTAGAAGTCTCCACTGGTTGCTCCTGGAGGAACTGCCGCACCCCACTGATGGCAGCCACACAGACACACAGCCCTGCGCCGAAATGCTACCAGGGCTTCTGTCACTCGTGCAAGGGATCATAATTATACGCTGCAGAAAGTGAATTAATGGAATAAATGAAGTATGCAGCGATCTGTCAGCCCTGACAAACAACTTTGCTGTTCAATTAGCATAACTCCATCCTTTATTAAAGAACGGGGATTACTCATCACAGTTAAATGCTTTATTTATTTAAGGAGCTCATTTATAAAACAGGCCTGGAGAAGCACCGATTTATTTCCCCGAAGCCTCTTGGCAGTGGAAGCTGGCGTGGCTACGTACGGAAGATGGTTTGTACACGGTTTTCGTACTGTGGGCCCCATCTCTCATCCACGCGGCTTCGGGAGCTGCCTCTTCACCCATCCGCGTGATGTGACATTCCCATGGCAACCACCGTCACCGCCGACACGGAAAAACACCGACGGCGTATCTGACACCTGGTAACTCCGCCGTCAGCGCGTCACCCGTGCTGGTGACAGACGTCGCTGGCGTCTGCCCGACTGCTCCCCACAGGAGCTGCTCCACGCCAAGAGCAAAGGGCGGACACCTCGCACTGACACCTTGAGTAAAGAAATCTGTGAAGCCTTGGTCCCTCCAGGAAGCCAAGAGGAGATAAGGTCAACGTGGCCTGTGACAATTTAAGAATCGGAAGTTTAAAAGACTTCCACGCAGCCATGATAGTCTTGCCCATTTCTGGTGTCCACTCGCGCATCTCCAGGACTGCGTTTTGTGTCTCTCACCATCAGCAGAGAAAAATAAAACTGCAGAGTAGGTGATTTAAAATAAGAACAGAAATCTACATCAAAGTTTCAGGATAGACACAGAATCACAGAATCACAGCATGGTCGGGGTTGGAAGGGACCTCTGTGGGTCATCCAGTCCAAACATCCTGCCGAAGCAGGGTCACCTACATTTATTTCTGCCCATGTTAGAAATCAGTTTGATAGCATAAATTTAAATTATCCGTTAGTATAAATTAAGACTATGAGGCCATTATAAAAACAAAAAACAGAGTGAACTCTCTAATACGGAAATGTTTCTCAAAGACCATCACTCCAGCGAAGCCTTGGGCCGGTCCTGTTCTTCTTTCTCTTTATCGTCTGCCGCCATCCCGTGGCTATTTAACTCAAAAGCCCGTTAATATTCAACATTTTTTGCTGCATGAGTGAAAGAACCGGACAAGTCGGGACCTTTAGCACAAGGCAGGTGAAACAGCCAGCCTTCAGGAGAAGCAGCACGTCTTCGGGCAAAGGGTACGGGCAGTAAATTAACACTCCGCCATATTTTTTGAAGTACAGATCTTTCAACAAACCTGAGGAGCGTGTGGGGGTGACAGACCAGCACGGGAGAGAATCGCTCTTTCTGCGTGGAAGGCAGGGGTTTGGGTTAAAAGCGCTGCGGCATTTCCCCTCTCGAGGCAACCGGGAGGCAGAGGATCAACCGAGGCAGCTCCAAGGGCAAATCTGCCACCTTCAAAAGGGATGTAACTGGGATTAATCAGCATTCGGCTGCACCTCACCCTCTCTCCGTTGCCTACAGAGCAATCCTCTGGGCACCTGCCATTTAGCTAATGTCACTGAGAGAGCTCAGCCCCCCCGAGTGACAAGCCGAACCAGCAGACCTTCATGGCCCACCTGTATAAGCCTACGCTTGGCACTCGTTTAGTAGTCCGCAAATATCAGGAAGGAGGAGACTACTCATAAAGCAAAATTAGTGAGACTATTTTGAGCTGCTAAAAGCATGACATTTCTAGCAGATCTCCAGCTTCACACAGAAAAACTCCTACCTCACCTTCGAAGGAGGGACAGCACAGAAGTCCGTGTTCAGTTCACCACAGGCATCAGGAGGAGCATCACCGTAAGGCACCAGGGCTCAGAACTCCAACACCAGAGGAGAGCACAGGCTGCTTTTTTCCAGCCTGCACTCGTAGAAGGGGATTCTGCTGTACTCGGCCATATTTATGCTCATGATCACTGCTGCAAGAGATGGCCAATTATCACAGTTGCCCATAATTTTGGTTTAGTCTCATTGCTTTGCTGCTTGGGCATTTAGGACTATCAGAAATGGATGAGATCCTAAGAGTGGTTGGCTTCTCTCTGCCAAGTGAGGATGCTGACCACTTCAACGCATAGTGGAAGTGTCTATGTCTTTCCAGCTGTCAACCAGATTGTCTCCTCAATCAGCTAAAGGATATCTCTTTTCTTTTTCTACTTGTGTCTCTGAATATGTGTTTCGAAGGAGACAACAGTGAACACAGGTACAGCTACAAGTTTCCTTCCTGAGAGACAGAAGAAGATTTCTATACATGGAGTGGGGAATCTTAGCCTGGACAAAATAATTTTGATAGCAAAAAGCAGCTGGTGCTCCTGTAAATAATGAGTTGAAGGTTCATGCTTGGGCAGCTTCTATCACCACAGCTCCAGCAAGAAAAACAATTAGCCAGAAAAGCTGAAAAGGAGGGCAAATGCTAGAGAAACAGATGGACATTTTATGACTATAAAAGAAGGAGAGAACTGGAGGATTCCTAGACAGTAAGCAACAGAAACAGAGATCTGTGACACCTTTGGGTCAGGAAACTGGGCTGAAGCTTGACGAGCTTAGCCAACACACCAGTATCAGCCAGTCAGAATGGTGGCTGCAGAGGACGGAAAACACAACTGGAACTGCATGAAACATACTTGGTAATGACAGTCCTGCACAGTTCACATCCCCAACCACGCCTGAAAGCCATCAGAGTTAATTTCATAGGGATTCATCGATGAGCGACAGTTAACAAAACTGGTCTGGAGCATTGACAAGCAAAGTCACGAGCCGCTACGAGCTTGGATGAGATGCTCAAGTTGATAGCAGATGATCTCCTAGCTGAGTATGATTAATCTGGATTCATATTAATATAGCAGAAGAGGAAAACTGCTTTCATGATTTACTGGCATTCTAACAGATGGATGCACAAGCATCCTGCGCTGACAGGAAATAGGAAACGTGTCCTACACAGTTCTGCGTAGGAATTTGCTTCATTTTCTTTAGTTTTTGATTTTGCTGCTACATGGGTATAGGTCTTCCTTCTTCTTCTGCCTTGTGCTAAGTGCTAATCTGCTTTCTGGTTCCTGCTTTTGCCTGTTCTTTCCTTGATGGTTCTTTTTCATGTCTGGTCTGCGACGGCACCCTCTGGCTATCAGGGAACTTCCCTTCCTCTCTCACGCTGCGTAGGAGCAACGCTCCTAACGTCTGCCACTTAGGGTAACAAAGACTCAGCCTCCAGTTCCTCCAGAACAGTAAAGGGTTTTCTCAGCTATGTTCTCAAAAAAGCGTTCCACCTTGATGACCGTCGGTCCCTTGCATTCCTCCTGGTCACCGTTCCTTGGAGTGGTTCCCAGTAAAGAGCAGTCTGCCCGCGTGACGGATACCTATTTGGATTAGGCTGAACAGCCGCTGGCAGATACAGCATCTGAAAAACTCCGATGTACTCGGAGAAGTTGTGAAGGCCAATGGAAAAAAATATTTATTAAACTGAGAGGTAAGAAAATTTTTCTTTGCACACACTAGCTAAGGTTAATTTCTGCAGCGTGTAAACATCTGCCCGTTCCTAAGGATCACACTCAATAAAAGACACTCTTGTAATCTTATTAGTACAGAAACTTAGATGTTAAACTTAGAAGAAAACTGTTTTCTTCCTTTTTGTGAGGTAGCTATTATTTTAAATATTTTAGGTATTAGAAAGATTTTATTTTTAACACACTTCTATATCATTTATCATGTCAGATTTTTCTGGCGTCTTCTAAGAATAAAATGTCTCAGCAGGTTAGCTGACTTTGTGTACACTGCTACAGATTATTTCTTCCTAGGAGGTTGTCACTTTTATACAAAGCAAGGACTGTGCAGACACAAAATGAGCCTGTGAAGGATTTTTCAAGTATT
>Ga0065711_1040650_pt1 | contig 16790 bp, 8 predicted proteins | sample Hoacrofraction12_FD_59098 | JGI IMG/M metagenome (GOLD analysis project Ga0065711, IMG submission 59098) | Hoatzin crop microbial communities from Cojedes, Venezuela - Epithelial fraction 12 v2 (version 2) | ecosystem: Host-associated > Birds > Digestive system > Esophagus > Crop | place... | reverse complement strand
TTGTCCAGGTGGCTCTTGAGTATCTCCAGAGAAGGAGACTCCACAACCTCCCTGGGCAGCCTGTTCCAGTGCTCTGTCACCCTCAGAGGGAAGAAGTTCTTCCTCATGTTCAGATGGAACTTCCTGTTCTTCAGTTTGTGCCCGTTGCCCCTTGTCCTGCTGCTGGGCACCACTGAAAAGAGTCTGGTTCCCCTCCTGGTGACCTATGTCTGTCCTACAGACCTTGTGTGCTGGCCTGCCTGGTGTGAGTGGGCGCAGGGCGGTGGTAAATGCGATCCCCCGTGCTTTCTGAAGGACTTTCTGGCAGTAAAGCCCGGCTGTGGTCTAACCAGAGAGAAAAATCACGGCATGGGAGGATGTGGGGCATGGGGGCACGCAGCAAGTGAGCGTGGGCAGGAGAGCAGCCCTGAAGGCTGTATGTGTTTGATGGGTGTGTGCACCAGGCGGCCAGAGATTATAATTTGGAGCAAAAAGCCTTGCGAAGGCTGCCTCTACGGTGATGCTGGTGGGAAATGTGTGTGCGCTGCAGACCCTCAGCAGAGCAACAAATGTGTCCGAGTGCCGGGGCTTGCTAGGGCCTCCTACTGTGGTACCGTGAGCACAGTGTTCTTGGCGGAGGAGTAAACCGGACAATAAACTATCAAATGGGAATGTCTCTGTGGCACTTAATTGCTTTTGCAGGCCTTTTTATGGCTCTCCAGCCCCTGTGCCCTGACTGTTGCCGTTTTAAATAAGCCATCTGAAGCACAAGAGACAGGGTGTGTGTTTTACGCACGGGTGGTTGCAGAGTTCCTGTGCAGTGCAGGACGGGCCCTCTAGGGCTCTCTCGTGTAGCATTTTTCACTGCCAGTGTTTTGAATGGCTTACAATATAGGGCCGTACAAGTGCTTTGTCTGCAAATGAATTGTGTGCTGAAAGCCCAAGGGCACCGAAAGAGACAATAAACGCATTGATATAGAAGGACAACTATGTAAGGCTGTAGAATAAGTATCATTATTAACTGCTGCAAATACAAAGCTGTTTGCTGGCATGAGAGACCCTTCAGAATAACAATAACAGAAGCAGCTCGAGTTTGCTTCAGAAGGAAAACTGCTTGAAGTCCAGAATTAAGTCAAAATCACTGAGGGTAAAAGGAAGAGACGAGACAGTATTAGCTTGGGTACAGGCATGCTGCAGCCTTTCGGTGGCACAGCAGTGGAGGTGGACGCAGATGCACCAAGGAAAGCGTATCAAAAGAGTCTATATGGCAAATCACATTCAGTGAGTAAGGAGTGGTTCTGCTGGAAAATGAGGGAAATCAAACCAAATGCAGCATCTCGTGGCAAAAGAATGAAAGTAAGTATGGAAAAAAATTGAAACTAAAGAAACCGAAAGTTAGGCTGAGATCCCTTTGGGCAAATTGAGCTCCTTTTGACTACCGGCCCGTGGATTACATGTATGCTTATTTACATCAATGTACACGAAGTGCTGTTTTACGATAAGGAGGCTTCCAGGACTGAATTCTGCTCGCTGCCTCCATAACCTCCCTATGGCAGCACGTCTCCCTGTGGTGGGTCCTGCTGCACCCCTGGGGCTGTCGTGCTGTTCCCTGTGGCAGCGCCAGGCAGTTTCCCAGGCATGGGAGCTACTGAGATGCCTAAAGAGAGGAAAGGAGCTTGAAAAGAAATGCACTGAATGTATTTTCTGTGGTTTCCACGTAGATGTGAGCGAGCTCCGAGCTGGTCAGGCAGGAGTCAACCACTGCTGTGGTTACTGCAGTACTGGGGACTGACTTTGCTGGCTAATGCTGGGCTAATTGCGCACTGTGCCTCCGAAAGGTGGTGTAGACATAAACACAAAAGGGGCCTAAGAAGCATTTACATAGATAAAATGGGATGATTTACTTAAAATACAACCACAAATCATCTGCCAGAGGGGCCGTTTTGAAGGAAAAGCATGCGCTAACTGCTGGAGGCTAAAGGGAGAGGTGGAGGCTAAAGGGAGAGGTAGATGCTGAAGCTCGAGAAGTGCCTTGAGGCTCTGCATTCCAGCTGCCGTCTCTGCCTGCCGCTGGGGAGGGGGAAGGTGGGTTTTCACATCACTACATTTTGCAGTCTGATCCAGCAGTTAGCTGCAGTGATCTCTGCCCTTCCTCTGCCGCTCCCATTCAGCATGCCGGGCACCGTGAGCCTTGTTCTTGGGTGCTTCGCTTCTCGTTCATTGTATGGGGGACATCAGTTTATCAGGCTGGGCTGGTGGGTTTGTAGATCGGCTGCTCTGAAGTTGCTCTCCATGAGGGGGCTGTTAGAGCACATGCATAGTTTGTTCAGATCTTTGGTTGGGGCGAGTGTGTCTCCAATCTAGGAAAGGCACTCATGCACAAATGCTCTCATACATTTGCTCTGGGGTGCTGTAGTGATGGCCCCCCCCAAGGAGGCTGCCTTGACTGACTCGTTGTGGGAGAGGGAGAGGGTATTGGCTTGCACTGACAAGCTTGTGCGTTGTTCTGTGGGCTCTGGAGGGCATACGCCAGCTCTGTCTTCTCCTTGCCACTTTTCAGTGCTGCCAGAGATATTCCATGTCACTTTTGTTTTCAGCAAAAGCCCAGATTGACTGAATTTTTGAATGTTGGTGAAAGAATAAGCCTTTGGGCTGTTCATGCTGTCTGGCAAGGTGTATGCTGTGTTGCAGGCTGGTATACTGACGATGCCGGCGTCTCTGTCTTGGGGCGGGCAGGAGGTGCCTGGCCAAGCAGCGTGGGCCTTGACTCTCTGAAGGTATGGAAATCGTACACGGTAATGGCTTTTACCAGTGCCTGTGAAGCGGACCTAATGGTTCTCCAGGCCGGTAGTACTTATCTGTGCAGCCAGAGCTGCCTTTAGGCAAGCAAGAGGTTGAAGGTGGCTGCTGCCAGGTGCCCCTCTATGGTTAAGGAAGCCAGGGCATCCTGAGTGTCCGTAGTCCAAGTGTGGCAGAGATATCAGACGGTGCTGTGCTCTTCTGCTATGCTGCTGGCAGCGATGGGCTGCCTCGCTCTGCCCAGGCAGTAGAGATATAGCAGTGAGTATATGTGGCACAGAGGCAGCTTCTCAGCCTGTGTGACTGTGCTGGGAGGAGCAGTCATTCCCCCACCGCTGCTGAACGTGGTGGGACCCACCTGTATGCTGGCCGAGAGCCTGAGCACAGCCCCTCTGAGCACACCAGTGCTCAGCAGTGTGACCCAGAGGAAAGCCAAGTCCCGCAGCGTGGATACAAGAGGCTTGAGTAATCCAGATTGCCAACACTGAGCCAAACTGTGGCCCAGTGGCCAAATGCAATGTCAGCGTATCGTGAGATGAACAGGCACGGTAAATGCATTGTGCCATGGGGCTGCTCATGGGCGTACTGCTGGGCACGTGTCTAAATGGCTGCAATGCTGGTGCACTGGAGGAGCAAAGTAGTGAATGAATTGGTTTTGGGGGTGATCTGGAAAGTGGTGGCTGTTAGTTGCATATTTAAATATTGATACATGCACTCACTGATCTTTTGAATGGTAAAACTGTATTTTGATTGTGTTCTGGGGTGATTATATATAAATCACTTCCTTTTAGTAATGGTTATTTAGAATTAAATTAAACATTATATTGCTAGAGTTCGCAGACTTTTGCTAACTTATATGAACGTAATGGTTAGTTGGTATTTAATTATGCATGTAACTAATCCAAAGCAGTACAAGGTTTTATAAGGATAATTGGTAAGCTGTCGTGTAGGTGGTTTCTCTAAATGGCTTCATACCATTTAGAAGGACAAAAGAAACTGCACATAAATAATAGGTTATTAGAAACAAATAGGTAAGCAATTATTCATAGCATCACAAATGGACAATTCAGCTCACAATGGAATTTTTCTGAAAACTACAGCTACATTATTTGCATAAAATAACATCTGAGATTTGCAGTTGGCTTTGTTTCCTGTTTAGAATGCCTATGTAATTACTACAGCAGTCCCCTTTTGAAGAAATCCATTATAGTTTGAATTATGTTAATTCTGATGCTGTGAGTAATTGGCTGTATATTCAGTAAAATAAATTTGGTTTTTTGATCTTTAAATAGGAGTGAACCATCTTACAGGGATACGTGCTTGACATCTTTGTAGCCATCTTTTTCTGCATTATCCTAGAAAGTTGCTTGCATGAGTGTGTTATACAATTAATTCTCTAATTAGGAGCTAATTTGGGGATGGGAAGAAAGTGTAGACCTATATTCACTTTTGGAGAGGTGGGGATTGTTACAGCAAAAAAACCCTTATTTATTCCTTCTTTGGTCCATAGATGTTATCTGAAATTAAACATAAGAGAAGAGCAGTGCCACATTTTACTCTTGGATAAATGCTCTCCTTAGAAACAGCTGCTGTCACGGCATCGGTCTGTTGGGGATGAGTTTGACCTTTTAAGTGCTCTCCCATGTGTACTGGAAAATGCTGCGAGTCCCTTTCTGCTGAGGGGAACAGGAGGTGATTCATATTGTGCTCTTGTTTTGTGCCACGGGAGCACAGTCGGGTTGCTGAGGGGCTGGCACTGGTTTAGTCAGTAAGTATTAGTTTTGTTCTGTCTGTTTGATTACCAGGTTCAGGCAAAAGTAATATATGAAAAGAGCTATCAAAGTGCCCTACAGCAAAACATGGCATGATCCTGCCCTGTAAATGTCAGATTGCTGTTTGTATTGCGACAACCCATTTCTCTGTGCAGAGTAAGAACAAAAAGCCCAATATATTTTCACACTATTACAGGAGAGACATGCCAAATTACAGGGAAAATCCAGAGAGACAATGAAGTCTGTTTAGTTGTATGCAATTTCGTTACTTCTCATCTCAAGGCGATGGTCCTGGGAATGAAGCCGTTGGCATGCAGGTACTGTCAGTGGTTACAGGATACAAGGAATGTGCTAGACTTCTTATTTTTTCTTTACACTGCTTTCACTAAAATATCGTCATGGGTTCCTTCAGGCAGATACCCAGGAGATTTTGATGTCTCGGTGCACTGAGGTCAGACATTGATTCCTCCCATTCCCTGCTCCCCCCAACCCCACAAAACAAAAATGCAGCAGGGACTGGCCCTTTCTGCTTGTTTAACTGCAGTGATGATGCCAGTCTCCACTTCTTGTCTTTATGGGACCATCTTCTGGTGAGGTCATACTCCAAAGTTTAATTCTTTCTGCAGCCAGAGGGATCAACCTCTGTCTCCCAAGACAGAATGAATGTGCCAAGTGCAGGCTCCTGGGATAGACAGGGACTTCAACCACTCTCCTGTTGAAGCTATTGCACTTAGCTTAAAACAATCAAAACTAATTGTACAAGACAGACGGAACATAACATTGACTGGGCCAATGTACATGCTGTTGAGAGATGGGAGTTGAGGGGCTGAAACTTGAGAAGGGAGGGAAATTACTGGTGTCTTGTATTCTGCAATAGTACATTAATCGATGAACTCTGCATTGTGCTGTACTTGTCAGACAGAAATGACTGCTGCTGCTGTGGCTGATGTGGAGAGCAGTCCTCTGGGTGTGTGTCAGGCAGGCATGCATGTGAGTTCAGATGTTCTCAGGGAGGTTGGGGATGGTCCATCTGCTGATTCTGGCAGGTTTAGACATTGGAGAATGAAAATATATGCACATATGGGCATGAAAACAATATGATCCCCACGCCAAATGGAGATTTCTGCTCTCAGAGTAACATTCATCTGGGCAAACTCCTGAGCCTGTCTGTCCTACGCTTGCTGGCTATGAGAGCAGTAGCCTGTCTCCATCATCTCCATGTTTCTCAGGACAAACAACAGGACTGCTGGGAAATAAATGGCAAAGAAGGGAGGCTGAAGCAGTTTGGAGAAGTTTCTGACAGATGAATGGTGGGAAATGGTAGCTGGGGGTTGCTAAAATATTTTGTACAACCCACTGCTCTGCTTGTACCTTTTTTGTCCAGCTGTCCCCCTGCAGTTTTCAGCCTCCAGTGTGACTTGCCTATGCTGTATCCTAACCCTTGTCTGAAGATACCTGTTCTGGCGTGTGTGTGACAGCACAGTGTGGCTTTACTGCTGACTTGTCCCATCTGCTCCATGTCAGCGTGGACACACCTAAAGCAGCACAGAAAATATAGGAAAAGAGGTGGTTGGTTTGCTTTTGATGGCACTCTGCCACTGGTGCCTAGAAGAAGAACAGGTGGATAATCTCCATTTTGCAGTGTCATTTCTAGCCTGTGTTGTCTCTGCGGCTCTTCCGGAGAGACTAAAGAGCTCCAAGATGTGCCAGCATTACAGGGAAATCTTGGCATGCAACAGCTCTGGGAACATCAGCATCCCAGTTCTCAGCTTCTAAAGTGCCTTTTTGTTCCCACTGTTGTTTCTAGGGAATGTATTCAACAACACAAGCCCTACTCACCTCTAATCTTCTAGGGAAGTCTTGCTGAAGAGGTAAGCCTAACGCTGCAAGCTGCAGGTGTCAAAGATTTGTTAATCACCTTCAGCCAGCTACTTCAGAAGGGATAACTAAAGGGAGAAGCAAGATGGAGAAGAGCAGAAGGAGACAGCAGGTAAGAGAACAAAATGGAGGGGTGTGGAGGGTGGCTGTGATTTAAAATGTAGCAAAATGTCAGGGGTATCAGCACTTTATAACCAGTTTCTTCACACTGCAGAAGACTTCCTCTCACCCTAAGCCACATGGTCTTCCAAGACTATACACGTGTATTCAAGGCATATTGATGTACTAGTGTAGTTACTGCTATTTTTACACAAAAGTACATTAAGAAACAATTTGTGCAGTATTATGACTCTTGTAAACTTCTCATTATCAGTCCTACTAATCCCCAAACAAAAGCTGAAACTGCTGTAGTTGCTGCTTATTGACCAGCTAAATAATAGTCTATCTCCAGCAATGTGTTTACTGATTTTTTTGGTTTTACTGCTAATGAAGTTTGACAATGTTTTAGTCATAGGGGGATTTTAGGATTTATACTGATGTTTTAAGATTGGTGCCAAGAATTGGCTAATTATATTACACAGCTTTCCACTACAAATTCTAATTCTGCTTGCATAGGAGGATGTGCTCTGAACCTAGTTTGCCCACAGTGTTCATTTTGAATCAAAAGAAACTGATTTTTGCCTTTTCCTGATAAAAGCTTCTATTGATTTCTCTACTACTTAAGGCCTTGCTTTAAGAAAAAGCACTTGTTTAAATCAATCCCTATTCAGAAAAACATGTGAGAACAGCCTTAGTTTAAAGTCATCTGTAGACCACATGGGAGTTCTTCCTGCATTATAAGAGTGTTTGTATTATGAGACTGTTTGGGTTAAGTCTATTAGTCATAGTCTCATTCACCCTTCATCTACCACTCTCCTTAATCTTAAATGATGATAAAATATTCCATCCAGATAAATTCTAAGGTGGGTTAACCCTGAAGCCATCCAGGAGATTGTCGCAGAGACTGCTCACTTTAAAGCTGAGACTGCCTTTTCTCTTTCTTACCTTTGCTCTGGGCTCCTTTGTTTCAGAGGGCTGCAGCTGTTCTGGTGGGTTCCGGATGAAAATGGTCCCTGTTGCTCCTGGTCCAGTGATGGCCTTCCTCAGCAGGATGAAGGCCAGAGGTTTGTTGTTGAGGAGTGCCTCTTGTTCCTCACAATATCCTATTAAAATGAGGCCTGCTTACAAGGCATTGCTGAGATACTGAAACAAAGTCATACCGTTAAAAGCATATTCTGCCTGTGATTTAATGTTACCTGAATTATAATTCTCTGGGTCGCTAATTAGGAAAGAGTCCAAAATGATGAATTCTTTAATATACGGGTATATTTATGTCTGGGATTGGTCTGTCCTGTTAGTGTGACCAGCTGAGAAACATGGATCCAGAGTTTTAATCATGCTCACTCTAACAAAGCATGCTTGTAGTTAGGATTCAGATTCAGGCCCCAGTTTTTCAAGAGCCATTCTGCTAGTGCAGGATATTTCTGGGCTTGTAATTTGTTTTACTGGATAAACATAGAGATGTTTACTGAAATAATACATATTTTTATATAAGTGTCTTTCATATGGAGTATCACAGAACATTTAATAAGAGTTAATGGAGGGGAAAAAAAAACAATTTCACAGGCTGAAGCACATCTGCAACAGCAGAGTGCTTGGTACAGCAGCCATCAGCTCTCTTCTCAGACCCTTAGGTGAAACTACAGTGTAACTAAAAAGAGTTAATTCTTTCCTCCTTCCTCAACCTAATTATTCTAAAACATTTTCCTCCAGCCTGCTATATGAAATGCTAAAATCCACCTTCTATAAGGTTTTTCATACTTGTATATGTTCCATGGTGGGAAGCAAAAATTTATAGCATCATAGAATAGTTTGGGTTGGAAGGAGCCCTTAAAGGTCATCTAGTCCAACCCCCCTGCAATAAATAGGGACATCTTCAGCTGGATCAGGTTGCTTGTCCCCGAACATTTCTGGGGATGGGGCATCTATCACCTCTCTGGGTGGTAAAAATTTTATTCCTTGTATACAGTTTAAATCTACCCTCTTTAAGTTTAAAACCACTACCCCTTGTCCTGTTGCAACAAAAAAATCGCCTATCCCCACGTTTCTTACAAGAGCTCTTTGAGGTACTGGCAGGCTGCTCTAAGGTCTCCCTGCAGCCTTCTCCAGGCTGAACAGCCCCAACTCTCTGAGCCTTTCCTCATAGGAGAGGTGTTTCCAGCCCTTTGATCATTTTTGTGGCCCTTCTCTGGACCTGCTCCAACAGGTCCATGCCTTTACTGTGCTGAGTCTCCAGAGATGGACACACGACTCCAGGTGGGGTCTCAGCAGAGCAGAGGGGCAGAATCCCCTCCCTCGACCTGCTGGCCACACTGCTTTTGATGCAGCCCAGGATACAGTTGGCCTTCGGGGCTGTGAGCGCACATTTGTGGCTCATATTAAGTTTTATTCCACCAGTATCCCCAAGTCCTTCTCAGCTGGGCTGCTCTCAATCCCTTCATCCCTCAGCCTGTATTGTTACTGAGGATTGCTCTGACCCAGGTGCAGGACCCTGTGCTTGGCCTTGTTGAACCTCATGAGGTTCACATGGGCCCACTTCTCCAGCTTGTCCAGGTCCCTCTGGATGGCATCCCATCCCTCAGGTGTGTCAACTGCACCACTCAGCTTGGTGTTGTCTGAAAATGAGAGTGCACTCAATCCTACTATGTCATTGATGAAGATATTAAACAGTACTGGTGCCACTACAGACCCCTAAGGGACACCAATTGTCACCAGTCTCCATCTGGACATTAAGCTGTTGACTACTACCCTCTAGATGTGACCAGCCAGCCAACTTCTCATCCACCAAACAGCCCACCATCAAATCCATATTTCTCCAATTTTGAGAGAAGGATGCTGTGAGGGACCATGTCGAAGGCCTTACAGAAGTCCAGACAGGGGACATCCATAGCTCAAACATTGCAGTATGCAATGTCACCCCTGCATTAACTACTCATAAAACAAGTTTGACTGATAGTGATTTTTTTTTTTTTTTTTTTACTGAAGACCCTGTGTAACAATGACGCAAAGTACAGTATATTGCAAGCTCAAACTTAGGTCCAAACTATCAAGTGACTGCAGATCTAATAAAGAAATTGGCTTTTTCTGTTGCTTGATATCTGATACTGTATGAGATTTAACATTCATGGCAACAGAAATTTTTATGTTTCTGTTTTTTATCTTAAGAAGATACCTTTTCTTTTGCTGTTCTTCAGAAATGCAGGAACTTCCCCTACAGGGTTACACCTGGGATCAGGTTACTCTAGGTGCAGGGGAATTTACAAGACCTGCAGGAGAGTGTTCATCCTGATAAAAGTTTCAGTCTAACCCCCAACAGTTTCCTGAGCTAAAGATCAGCTATGCGGTACTGAAACAGTTCAGATATAGTTACATTTGTTTTGATAGTCTATATAATTCTAATTGTCCTTCCTTAAGTCAAGTACAGGTGGTTCTTCACTTCAGATTGCTTATGCAATTGTTTGAAATTGCTTTGCAAGTTTGTAAAAGTATTTGCTCTTCCTGTGGCTTAAAGGGTCAGCTGTTGCTTGGGGCTCAGATATAGGTTTGACACAGCCATCATGTGTACTGCCAAAGGTCAAGGATTAGAAGAACTTTATCACATGCATAGAATGATGTATGGGTTTTTTTGGACAAGATAAAGATCCCAGGAACAGTTAATTTGCTGGAGCACTGTAAAAGCCTTGGTGAGCACTGTAAAAGCCTTGGTGACCTTTGAAATTAACTGTAACTGAACTCCAGTATTTATTGAACTGCCCGAAAAACTTCTAAATGCCTCAAAGTGCTTTTTGAAGTACTTTTGCCTCCTGGTGTTGTGTGAAATATTGAGCACTAGAAAATATTTTGGTTATGCATTTAAGAATATCTGTGACAGAATGGGGAATGTGTGAATATACATTTCTATGATTGTGTGGGTTATAATGAACTCTCTGAGAGTGCTAATGCCAGGCTACAAATTTCATTTTGATTGCAGGGTCAGTCCTTGCCTTCCTCCCCTCTGTTTACCTCCCATGTGGACTATAGTTTGAAGACACAGCTGTACAGGGCTGCCAGTAGAAGGCTGTCAAATTCAAAGTTGTTTTCCTTGTATGTACTATGCTGAGCAAGGTGAAGTGGTGAAGTGGGTGGTGTGTCTTCTACATCAGTGTATTACATGACTCAGCCCTCAGAGATGTCTGACCCTCAAAAAAATGAGTGACACCTCTATTTGTGGTACAGTGCAAAGGCGTAGGAGGCTGAATTTGGAAAATTTTTCTTCTTAAATCCTTAGTTATTCAAGGATTAGGGATTCAAATTAAAGTCCAGTGTTTCTAGGCAGTTCACAATGGCTAATAAAAGGAGGTTTTTCTTTTTTTTTTTTTTTTTTTAAAGGTACCCCGACATGAAGAGCCACAGAACCACTGGTGGGCCCTTGTTAAATTGTTGGCCTCATGACTTTGTCAATCTGATCCAAGTAGGTTGTAACACTTCTTCTGTATGTTTTCTTGAACATATCTTGAGGACACATTCCTTCTCTGCTAGCCTTTTGTGGAAAAGCCACTTTATTATATGCTGCCAGAGGTCTTGAAACCAGTGACTGCCCTTCTCAGCTGTGTTGCCTGTTTATGGACACTGCTTGCAGCTCTGCTATGTGGCTTCTCTGAACAAGAGTGGACCACTGCGTATGAGCCCACAGCAGGGGAAGCATGTTACATGCCAACACAAAATATTCTTGGGTGGCACTGACAAGATGCACACCCAGGCAGTCTCTGTGCATTTCTCTGGGTGAAGGTCTTTACTGTTCTGTGTTTGCAGTACTCCTCAAAGGCTTCATGTGGTATGCAAAAACAGCATGTATAGTACTTGAGCAGTTGTAAGTTATGCCTAGTCAATTGCTGAAGGAGTTTTGTTTGTGTCACTGCAATTTTATTGTGACTTTGATGTTGCCTCTCATGGAATGAAATCACTATCTTAAATGTTTATGGAAAACTTCAAATGGGTTTGAGCTTCCATAATGACGTGGTAAGATGGCCACACCAGAACAGGCACTACAGGCCTTCTCTCCTTTTCCCTTCAGCTACTTTTTTTCATAGCTACATGACTTTATTTAGAAACTTTGAGTAATGCTGATATTGGAAACGCTTTCAGTTTAGATCACACCAAGTTTTTGGTGATACATATTCACCAGACTATCTTGTACTGGAACTGCAGCAGGCCACTGGGGTGGAGCTCAGCAGATACAGGGCCAGTTCAGTAACCCCACACCACATAACTTTGGAGACAAACCAGTGAAAGGTAATCTCAGGCTTGCATAGAGATCCTGATTAGTTTATTTTGTAATTAAAAATGGTAGACCTGTATTGTAGCCATTTTAACTTTCCAAATGTGTGTGCATGGAATTCTAACTAGATTTTCGCTAGAGATCGAAAGCTTCATATATATTTATATATATATATATTAAGAAAATACATATAAAGATATTTTGAGAACCCCTGCTGTGGGGAATCAGTTTTTTATGTGCAAAAGGATCATACAAAGACTTCGTTGGTGTTATAGAACCACAAAACTCTTCCCCTGCCCCTGTGTTTGATAGAATTGAATTACAGTCTTAACTTGTAATCTGGAGAGGGGAAAAATCATTAGATACAATTAGACCAGTGCCCTACTCTTATCTTATGAGAAGTTTAAAAATTCATTATTTTCAGATAAATAGGTTCTCTCCTGTGACCAATAAACTAGAAAGGTGAATTAGAGGCTATACTTCATCTGCACTAATCTCAATGGCTAATACAGAAGATGATGGATAGTAATGAAAATATCTGCTTTGAGTTATTTTTAAAATTGAACCAGATAAACAACCCTTCATCAGTTCCAGTCATTACTTTTTTCTAAGAAAGAAATTCGAAAATTGTATCATGGCTACAGCCTTGGATTCTGTGCTGAGTATCATTTAATAAAAACTAGGTAAATTGAGGAAATGTAGTATTATTAGCTAAAGGTACTGCATTAAGGAAGAGCTAAGGGCTAATACAAACTTGAAACGTGGAATCTGTCTCTGAAGAGAGATTTGTTTTCCTGTTTGTTTGAATTAATAGCAAAATATGAAATAGAGTCTGAAACCTGGCTTTTAGCAGTATTTTATTTCTTGTGTATGTGAAAATCTGCCTAAAATACTAGGATCCAAGCCTCACTTTACTCAACTCTGTTCCTTTGGTTAATTTAAGTCATATTTGCTTTGTTCTTAGCTGCCATGGGATTCTCAAAGTTGCCTTTCTTTAGTATTTCTTTGCTTTGATGTTTTGAGATGCCTGCTAGCTGTTATGGCTATTTTGTCCATGGATAAGATTCATGACTAAGTTGAGACAGGTCCTAGGGAAAATTGTATGCACTGTAGGCCAATGTTAGAAAAGTTCATTCCCTTTTGGAAGTGTATGTTGTATGTAATTATTTTTCATGTGTAGCTTTTAGTAGATTTAGTATAAGGCAGAGACAACATCCCTTTTAAACCTTTTGTAAGAGAAGTAATGGCCCGTATTATGTTTATCAGAATTCCCTGGCAGATGTTCAGGTTGATGAATGCTTCAAAAGACCTCCTTTTTTTAATTTTTTTTTTTTTAATTAGTGACGTGTCAGCATTTGTTCCATGATTGAGAAAGTCAGTAGATGTTTAACTGACCAACGTGAGAAGGTTTAATCCTTGTAGATTAGCATAGATAAACCATAGTTGCCATTTGCTTGATTTCCACAGGCGTTTTCTTGTGGACAGTCAAGCAATCCAACTAATAGCACAGAAATACCCTGTAAGATATGAGTGGCCCTGTCTTTTGAGGGTTTTTGATTTGCACGTGGGTAACCTTTCTCCACAGATCTGTCTGCTCAGGAGAGATATCAGGATAACCTTTTTCTTTGTTGCAAAGAGTGAGTTTGATGTCTTTTCATCTCAGTAAGGCCTGCGTTTGCCTGCACCAGTAGTGTTAGCCAGAGAGGCTGGGTGAAGCATAAAGTGTTCCAGTGCAGCAGGCAGAGCTTGGGGTTGGGAGATGAGCCACAAGAACTGGATTCAGACATATGTGGTAATTCTGATTCTGCTATGTGACCTTAAGCAAATTGTTTCTTCTTTTGCACTTTAATTTTCTCTGAGCTGCAGGCAGACTGTTTCTTGTTCAGAGGCACCACAGGTCCAGCTTTATTCGTGCTCTTATCCTTCAGGCAAAGGCTCTACGTGGGCCTTAGGAAGCTCATATCACTCATTGGGTAAGCTAATCTGCCGCTCCTGAGCTGTTTCTGTCAAGCCAGGGCAGCTCTATCTGGTTGAGCGCTGTATGCCTGCAGGGTTTCAGGTTTGATCCAAAACTCCTATGGGTCTCTTTTCACTAATTCCACTGAGCTTTGGATAAAGAATTTAATGCTTCACGGGATGTTTTCAGCGTGGGAAGCATGCACTCATTCCTGGTGTTTCAGTACAGTTTTAAGCTTCTGACTAATTCCTATTTACAGGTTTTGCATTCTAATGATTTATAAATTTGTAGAATGAAAGTAGAATTATTTAGGTTTCCTGGGGAATGCAATCCTAGACACACCTGGTATAATTAGAGGTTTAATTTCTCTCCTGAGTTAAAGTCTAAATCCTTTTAACTCTCAGGAGAGACAGCGAACAAAAATGGTTGTGAAGTATTGAGCAGAGCCAATTACAGAAAGAAAAAGGTATTGTTGGATGGTCATAAAAATCTCCAAATCACTACCACAGATACAGAATAAGATGGCTCAGAGGCTATCTATCAATCTATCTCCATACCAGGCTTGTTAGAGCAAGAGAAGCAATTTTGAGGCATGCGGTTTTGCAGACTTGCTGTAGATTAACACCTTTTGCATGTGAATGGCTTTATTTTCCTGTTGCTGCAGGGTTGTTCCAGTTTTGTCTCGCTTTGAGTAATCCTACTGCAACTCATGACTGTCGTTACTGGGTTAGTGGTCCCACAGAGTTTAGGAACCTCCCTCACGGCTCAAGGCTCATTGTATGGAGAGGTGGTAGGGACAAGGTCACGTGCAAGTTGAAATTTATGTGCTTGAGATCGGATTTAGGATAATTTCAGGTCCTTGAATCCTAAACTATGACCCAAAAAGCTTGGTATTTGAAGTTAAGTTGGAAACCTTCAGGTTTCTAACTTACGCAGGTGCATCTTTGCTTGATCGAAGTTCCCCAAGCGTCTGCACTGTCCCTCTGTACATGTTAGGATTTACCTTTGTCTTGACAAGTGAAGCAGCTCAGGTATTAAATGATGTCTGAACCCTCTGCAGGCACAGAAATGAAATTGTTCTGTCTGTGGCTCGTGGGCTGCTTTGTTCTGCAAGTGCTCATGGAGTGGATCTATGGTAGGAGACACCCTACAAGGTACAGTTTTGTGTGACCGATTCCTTTTGAATCGCACTTAGAGAAGCGGTAGCATTGCTGCTGAATGTGGTATGTTAGCTTTAAAATTCTGTCCCAAGAGCCTGTGTTTGTGGTTTAGTGGTTAAGATATGTAGCTGGGAGGAGGCAGATTTGGGTTCCGGTCTTTATTTTCTGGCTGCGTTGTGTTCGGCCCTGAATCCAAAATATGGACTTAGTTTGTCTGAAAAATCAGCTTAAAAGAAAAAGCCCCCTCAACTATAAGAATGAAAAAATTATTGAAGTGCAGTTGAAAAACAGTTCTACTGTGTTCTGTGCTCAGACAGTAAGCTGTAAGAAACAATATAGTCAATCCTTGTTGTATATTTTGGATTAGGCTCTCAGCCAGTAGCATTTGCTAGTTTTCTGAGTCTTTCAGAGTCTTTCTCTTACATCACCAAAATGCATCAAAAAGTTGAACTCAAAATGGTAGCCAACAGAACAGTGTTCAGAGGAGCAGAAAAAAAGTATGAAGGGAAGATAACTCATTACATCTGTTCTAAATTAACTTCTTTCCCTGGGTCAGGGAAATAGACAATACACTTTCATCAGCTCATGATCTGTGCTTGGGTAAAATTTTTCATGAGAAATTTATATTTAGAATGAAGGGAGATAGAAACATAAATATCTGCAGCTGTTGCTGTACTATCTTCTTCAGAGTACTTGGCTTTAGCAGGCAGTGTGTGTCTTCTCAGGTGATAATTATAGGTCTTTCAGTACCTCTTTGTTAAAAAGGCAGACAGATGATAATTTTTCTTCCACAGGTTAGTTTTCTTTTGGTTTGTATTTATTTATTGCTGAAGAATACTTATGCTCTCACTAGAAGTGCTCAAATTATGAGGGGAGAGGATAGCAAATTAGAAGCCTGCATAGAAGGAGCTGTATGCACATGCAACTGACCCTATAAATGGATTTTCTGCTGAGTGTTTACGAAAAGGCTATTATTTATTCTTGATATTTCAGTGTGATGAGCTTCCCCAAAAGGATCAAAAATTAGACCTTGTTTCCTGGAAGACATAGGGAAGTGCTAAATGTTGATAGTAAGTGCATTGTCAAATAGTCAAGGATAGTGAGACATCAGGTAAACAACTTTTCATTGTTTTATCTGTATCATTATACTATTGTGCTCGCTTGCTGTCTTTCTGAGTCTTTTCATTTTGATGACTTGGACTTGTCACTGATTTGGTTCTTTTGATGATTTGGCATTTCTAGTTCTGAATCCTTCCAGTGTATTTTAAACCATGTCTAATGGTAAAAATTGAAACCTTATTGGCCAACTTTTTCTCACTCCAGTTTTTGAATTACTTTTTTAATATTTTTTTTTTTTTTCTTGAAAGAAAGTGCTACATGCCAGCAACCCAGGGTTTGGCAGGGGGGAGTATGTAAGTCAGTGATTCATTTTGTTTTCTCCCTGTGAAGCTGTTTAGATCCGCTGTTTGCCCAGGCACCACAGAGTTTTGGACTAGTAGTACATTTTTTGAGTGGCCTATCTGGAGTCTCCCAAGCTCCAGCGATCTTCTTCATTGGCCACCATCCAAATCAAATATAGGGAGACCGGAGGGTAAAAATCATCATTATCCTCTACATCTCAAAATATCATAGAATCATAGGTTGGAAAAGACCTCTAAGATCATTGAGTCCAACCATCCACCCAGCACCACCATTCCTACTAAACCTTTTCCTGAAGTGCCACAGGTACACAGCCAGTACCACACAAATATTGCCTCTCAGACTGCCCCTGGCACAGTCAGATATTTCAAAGCTCTCCACATGGAGTGGATTCTGGTGTGCTTTCATCCTTAAAGGCTTTTCCCTGGTTGTTGTTCTCCACTTGGCGATTTTTTTTTTTTTTTTTTTTT
>Ga0065711_1010138_pt1 | contig 16790 bp, 15 predicted proteins | sample Hoacrofraction12_FD_59098 | JGI IMG/M metagenome (GOLD analysis project Ga0065711, IMG submission 59098) | Hoatzin crop microbial communities from Cojedes, Venezuela - Epithelial fraction 12 v2 (version 2) | ecosystem: Host-associated > Birds > Digestive system > Esophagus > Crop | place... | reverse complement strand
CTGGAGATTCTGCTGGACTCCACCAGCGTATTCCGCAGCATCGACTACGGCGAACTCGCAGAGAGCGAAATGGTGCTCTCCTACGACTACGGCGCCGCCCTAATCCCGTTGCTGGCCATCAGTACGGGTAAGACCTCGGCAGATACCTTGGAGGCCGTAAAACAGGTGCTGGAACAGCTTCCTGCGCTTAAACTTAAGGGCTATTACTATAACGATACCCTGGTTAAGCACTCTGCGCTGCTGATTAGCCCATCGCAGGCTGCGATTACCGAGGCCGAGAGCCACATCGGAGCAGAGACTTCGGTGCTGGAAGCTCCCGACTTTGAAAAGGCGGTAGCCCTCGCAAAGGGTTCTGCTGGCACAGTCTACCTGCGCAACACCTCGGCTTCACGCTGGGTGCCCAAGACTTTGCTCCAGCAGTTCGTACCCCGCAAAAAGTTGGTAAATTTCGTGACAAATGCCGCCGAATGGATGGTTGCAAATTTCCATTCCTACAAGACGGAAGATATTGATATCCAGACTATTGCAGAAAACCAGCGCTACTTCATGAAGGTGCTGGAGTCGTGCAGTGGCGCGGATAGCCATATAAAGGAGGTCCTGCCTGCATCTACCGACTGGATGGTGGACCTGCCACTCAAGGACTGGAAGGCGTACTATGATGCCTATAGCCTCTTCCTTGACACAAACTCCATCCTAACCGCTCACGAGAATGCCCTGCGTTCCGCCAAGAACAAGTACGGCAAGAACCCTCTTGACTGGGCCAAGGAGCTGAATCCCAAGGAGATAGCCCTTGTGCACTGGGATGGTCGCCAGGTGCTTCTGCTGAATGTGCCTAAGGCAAAAATCCCCCAGTCTATCACCGAAAACCCCCATCCAGGCTATACAGGCCTGCTTTTTGGAGGAGTTTTCGCACTTGAGGACGAGTCTTCCTGCGCTAATCTGGGATCGTGGCTCGTGGTTGGAGCAGGGGAGGATGTGGCAGAGTTTGCCCTCTGTGAGGAAAAGGCAGAGGATGTAGACCTGCCCTCAAAGGACTGCAAGTTCGCAGTCTACACCCCCGAAGCCCTTATGTTTGGCAAGGGCAGCGGGATTGAATTGAATATGTACTAAACCCTACAAAATGGAATTTACATCCGTTAACAAACTTCTTGAAAACAGTTTTAAGGAGAACTGGGAGAGGCCCGCACTTTCGAATTACCAGGGCGTAACCCTTTATTACAAGGATGTGGCAAAGCGCGTGGCGCATCTTCACATCTGCTTCGAAAAATGTGGCCTGCAGAAGGGTGACAAGGTTGCCCTCTGCTCCCGAAACCAGTCCAACTGGGGTGTCTGCTTCCTGGCAGCCCTAACCTACGGGGCCGTGCCGGTGCCGATTCTTCACGAGTTCAAGGCTGGCAACATCCATTATCTGGTAAACCACTCCGATGCCAAGGTATTCTTCGTGGACGATGTCATCTGGGAGGGGCTTTCAGAGGATGAAATGCCTAATCTTCAGGCAATTGTGCAGATGAACACCCTGAAATTCATCTACGCCAAGGACGATAAGATGCGGGATATCCGCAAGAAACTGCCCGAGACCTTCGAGAATGCCTTCCCTGAGGGCTTCGGCAAGGACCACCTCAATTATTATGAAGATTCCCCCGAGGAACTTGCTGTAATCAATTACACCTCAGGAACTTCCGGCTTCTCGAAGGGTGTTATGATTCCCTACAGGGCCCTCTATACCAATCTCTGCCTTGCGTATTACACCGCAGAGCCGCAGATGGACAACAACTCCAAGATGGTGGCAATGCTGCCTTCTGCCCACATGTACGGCCTGATGTTCGAGTTCCTCTTCGAGATGACCATTGGCGCCCATGTGCAGTTCCTGACCCGCGTGCCCAGCCCTAAAATCATACTCAAGGCCTTCCAGGAGATTCATCCCGACTGCATAATAGCAGTGCCACTGATTATCGAAAAGGTATACAAGATGCAGCTTAAGCCCGTAATTGAGCGCAATAAGACCTTCCTCAAGATTCCTATTCTCACCCAGGTGGTGCAGAAGAAGATTCGCGACGGTCTGATTGAGGCCTTTGGCGGCAATTTTGAGGAAGTAATCCTGGGCGGAGCGGCCTTCAACCCCGAGGTTGAGGACTTCCTGCGCAAGATTCATTTCCCCTTCACCGTGGGCTACGGCATGACGGAATGCGCCCCGATTATCACCTACGAAAAGTGGAACAAGCTTCGCAAGGGTTCCTGCGGCAAGGCCATCCCAGGCTGCTCCATCCGCATCGACTCTCCCAATCCCCACAAGGAGCCGGGCGAGGTGCAGATTAAGGGCGACAATGTCTTCCTGGGCTATTACAAGAACCGCGAGGAGACCAAGAAATGCTTCACCAACGACGGTTGGTTCAAGACAGGAGACATGGGTATTGTAGATGTAGATGGCTATCTGTATCTGCGCGGCCGTTCCAAGTGCATGATTCTTGGCCCTTCGGGTCAGAATATCTATCCGGAAGAGATTGAAGCAACCATCAATAACGCTTCGTATGTGGTTGAGTCTCTGGTGATTGAGGACAACGGCGGCCTTACCGCCCTGATTTATCCCGACTACCAGCAGGGAGCCAAGGACGGCATGGACAAGGAGCAGCTGATTGAGAAACTCACCAATGCTCTTCCCGAACTCAACACCCTGCTGCCTTCGTACGCCCAGATTAAGAAGATTGAATGTCTCCCCGAGGACTTTGAGCGTACCCCCAAACGCAGCATCAAGCGTTATCTATACCAGCGCAAGTAATGAATAAATTTGACGAGAAATACATTAAGATGGCCCAGATTTGGGCGCAGAACTCCTACTGCAAGCGTCGCCAGGTTGGAGCTCTGCTCGTAAAGGACAAGATGATTATCTCCGATGGGTACAACGGTACTCCTTCGGGGTTTGAGAATGTCTGTGAAGATGAAAACGGGGTTACAAAACCATACGTACTGCATGCAGAGGCCAATGCAATCAGCAAGGTGGCCAAGAGCGGCAACAGCTCCGAGGGCGCAACCCTGTATGTGACCGCATCTCCATGCGTGGAATGTGCAAAGCTCATCATCCAGGCAGGCATCAAGAGGGTAGTGTATAGCGATGAATACCGCCTCGACGATGGGCTCAGGCTGCTGCGTGCCGCCCAGATAGAGGTAGAAAAGGTGGAAGTAAAATGAAAAGATATTCTTCAGTAATTGTAGCCGTGTTGGGCATCATCATTGGTGTGCTGATGGCTACAGTTGTGCAGAAATACAATGCCAACAGGGCCCGCCTTAAGGCAGAGTATGCCGATTGGCGCAAGCTCAACCTGATTCTTCAGAAGGTAGACGAGAACTATGTGGATACCGTTGACCATCAGGCAGTTACAGATGCTGCAATCGTGGCCGCATTGGCCAAGTTGGACCCGCACTCCATGTATATGCCCCCGGCAATACTGGAGGAAAGCGAGACCGAACTGGCAGGCAACTTTGACGGTATCGGCATCCAGTTCAATGTGCCCAACGATACCGCAATCGTGCTGGAGGTGATTCCAGGTGGCCCGTCCGAGAAGATTGGACTCCAGCCAGGCGACCGCATCCTGAAGGTGGACGACAAGGACATCGCAGGTGTCAAGTTCCCGCAGGACAGCATGGTACGCAGGATGAAAGGCCCGTCCGGGTCTAAGGTAAAAATCACCGTGCAGCGCGATGGCGAGGTGGTTCCGTTCGAGATTACCCGTGGCAAGATTCCTGTAAACAGCGTTGACGCAGGCTTTATGGTGGACGATACCACAGGCTATATCCGAGTTGGCAAGTTTGCCCGTACCACCTTCCACGAAGTGCTGACCAAGTCCGAAGACCTTAAGAGTCAGGGCATGACCTATCTGATTCTGGATATCCGCGACAATAACGGTGGCTTCTTCGATCAGGCCCTGCTGCTTAGCGACCTCTTCCTGCAGAAGGGCGATCCCATCGTGTATATGGAGGGCCGTAACCGTAAGCGTGAGGAGTATATGGCCGATGGCAAGGGCAATATGAAGGATGTGAAGCTCTCCGTGCTGATTAACGAGAACTCGGCTTCGTCCAGTGAAATCCTTGCTGGAGCCATCCAGGATAACGATAGAGGCACCATTATCGGCCGCCGTTCCTTTGGCAAGGGACTGGTGCAGGAGCCTATCTACTTTACCGATGGAAGCGGGGTACGCATTACTGTGGCCCGCTACTATACTCCATCCGGCCGCTGCATCCAGAAGCCATATAGCAGTGAAGAGGACTATGCCTACGATATCTGGCACCGTTACGAGGACGGAGAGATGCTGAGCGCCGACAGCATCAAGGTGGACAAGTCGCAGGAGTACCATACCACCGCTGGCCGTACGGTTTATGGTGGGGGAGGCATTGTGCCCGATGTATTCGTGCCGATTGATACCACCAAGGCTACTAAGTTCTATCTGGACTGCAACAAGAAAGCGACCGCAATGCGCTTCGCTTCCAACTACTTTGATGGCCATAAGGCTGAGTTGCAGGCAATTAGCGATTATCCTAGCCTGATTTCCTATCTGGACAAGGCAGGGTTGGAGCAGAAGTTCCTGGCATTTGCGGCTGCGAAGGATGGGCTAAAGCCCTCATCTTCAGCCGAATGGAATACCGAGAAGTCCTACATGATGACCCAGGTTCGCGCCCTGGTTGGCCGTTATTCAAAGCTGGGAGACGATGCGTTCTACCACCTGTATCTGGATGTAGACAATGTATTCCAGGCGGCTATTGCGCAATAAACTGGTAGATGATATATCCGTCCTGCTGGGCAGGGGCGGACGATGAAATCGAGAATTTAGACATACGCGCGGCTCGAATCGCGAATGAACGAAGGCAACCATCCGATGATGAGCTGCCTTCGTCTATTTTGGCACTCATCACTGTGCCTTGGGGATTGACCTTGATGTTGACCTTGACCTCGCCTGCGCCCATGCACCGATAGGCGGGGATTGGGAGACTGCTGGCCTTACGCCCTTCGAGATAGTAGCTAAGCACCGATGGGCCCGAATATTTGGCCTCTACAGGGGCCTTAGTCTCGCTTTTAGCCACAGGTGCAGGTTCGGCTACATCGTCCTCGTCTGGGGCGCTAAAACCCTTGTTTAGCTCGCGCTGGAGCCTTTCGGCATCCTTGTAAAGCTGGTCGGCTTCGGCCGCGGAATTGCGGTCGTCCTTAAGTGCTGAGCGGTTGACCGCTACATTGCGGACATAAGTATTGCCGCTAGCGAGAATCTCGTCCAGACGCTCGCTAACGGCTTTCTTTAGATTATCTTCTTTTTGTTTTTGCTCCTGCTGCTCGGCCTTGGTAAAGTCGAGTACAAAGGAGTTTTCCTTCTGCAGAGAGTAGCCCAGACCGCCACCAAGCAGGACAACCAGCACCACAAGGTGGACTATCACTGTGATGTATATTCCGGCACGGTCTTCTGCAGGGAGGCGTTTCACTGCTGGTTCTTCTTGTCCTGACGCAGGGCCTTTTCGACAGTGTTGGTAATCACATTGATAGCCACCTTGTTATGGCCGCCCTGGGGGATGATGATATCGGCGTAGCGCTTGCTGGGCTCGATGAACTGGAGGTACATCGGCTTTACGGTGTTGCTGTAGCGCTCGATAACCCATTCCACATTCTTGCCACGCTCGCGGATGTCGCGTGCCATAACCCTCATCAGGCGGTCGTCATCGTCGGCATCTACAAAGATTTTGATGTCCATCTGGTCGCGAAGTTCCTTGCAGGTGAAGATGAGGATACCCTCGATGATGATTACATCGGCAGGCTCTACGGTGACGGTCTCTGTCTTGGAACGGGAGCAGCTGATGTAGGAGTACACGGGCTGCTGCACCGTCTTACCTTCCTTGAGCTCTGAGAGTTGCTGGCAGAGCAGTTCCCAGTCGATTGCGTCCGGGTGGTCGAAGTTCTGCTTGCGCTTTTCCTCGTCCGTGAGGTCGCTGGAGTCCTTGTAGTAGGCGTCCTGCGGGATGACTACGACCTTTTCGCGGAGGCGGTCGGTAATGGCCTTTACAACGGTTGTTTTGCCAGAGCCTGAACCTCCGGCGATTCCGATTACTAACATATTAGAATTCAGCGTTTTTAGGTGTTCTAGGGAAAGGAATCACATCACGGATGTTGCTCATGCCGGTGATGAAGAGCAGGAGCCTTTCGAAGCCCAGTCCGAAGCCACTGTGGGGGCAGCTGCCGAAGCGGCGGGTATCGAGGTACCATTCCAGGGTCCTGCGGCTCATCTTGAGCTCGTCGATGCGGGCTTCCATCTTGGCAAGGTCGCTTTCACGCTCGCTACCGCCGATAATCTCGCCAATCTTCGGGAAGAGTACATCCATGCCGCGGACTGTCTTGCCATCCTCGTTCTGCTTCATGTAGAAGGCCTTGATGTCCTTAGGGTAGTCGGTCATGATTACAGGACGGCCGAAGTGGTGCTCTACCAGATACCTCTCGTGCTCGCTCTGGAGGTCTACACCCCAGCTTACAGGGTACTCGAAGTGGTGTCCGTCCTTTACGGCCTGCTCCAGAATCTCGATACCTTCGGTGTAGGTCAGCACCTTGAATTCGGTGTCAACCACGCCCTTCAGGCGGTCGATAAGCTCGTTGTCGTAACGGTCGTTGAGGAACTTTATATCGTCATAGCAATTGTCAAGGGCATATTTTACCAGATGCTTGATGAAGTCCTCGGCCAGAACCATGTTGTCCTTGATGTCGTAGAAGGCCATTTCGGGCTCAATCATCCAGAACTCTGCAAGGTGACGCGGAGTGTTGGAGTTCTCGGCACGGAAGGTAGGGCCAAAGGTGTAAATCTCACCTACGGCTGTAGCACCAAGTTCACCTTCAAGCTGGCCGCTCACGGTAAGTGATGTCTGGCGGCCAAAGAAGTCCTTGGAGTAGTCCACTTCGCCCTTCTTGTTCTTGGGAACATTGTTGAGGTCGAGGGTGGTTACCTGGAACATCTCGCCTGCACCCTCAGCGTCTGCTGCGGTGATAAGCGGGGTGTTGAGGTATACGAATCCCCTTGAGTGGAAGTACTCGTGGATTGCGAATGCCATCTGGCTACGGAGCCTAAAGATGGCTCCGAAAGTGTTTGTACGGGGACGCATGTGAGCGACCGTACGGAGATATTCGAAAGAGGTGTCCTTCTTCTGGAGGGGATACCTGACGGGGTCGCAGGTACCGTACACCTCGATATTTTCAGCCTGGATTTCCACTGCCTGTCCGCTGCCGATTGACTCGACCAGCTTGCCGCTAACGGCTATGCAGGCACCGGTAGTAACCTTTGCAAGTAAGTCTGCATCGGTCTTGGTTTTATCTACTACTATCTGTATGTTATTGATGGTTGAACCATCATTGAGGGCGATGAATGCTATTTCCTTGTTGCCCCTCTTTGTGCGGACCCAACCTTTGGCCAGGACCTCTTCGCCGGCTGGGGTTGCCAGCAAATCCTTTACCTTTTTTCTTTCCATCCTTTTATATTTTAAAAAGCAGCCCTCATAAAAGGGGGCTGCTCTATCATAAGGGAGTGCTTTTACTCACTCTTTCTTGCAGAATACATTATCTTAAGCGCGGAGCATCGTCTCAGCTCCTGCTTGATATCTGTAATGATACCCATTCTGACATCTTCGTCGGCTCGGATAACAACGGTCATGAAGGCACGGTCTGCTTCACTCTTGGAGTCACGCTCAGCTGCAATGAAGTCCTTGATTTCCGTAGTGGTACGGAAGGAATCGTTGAGCTGGATACGGGCGTCGGTACCATACTGGCTCTGGAGGCTCTTGATAGGAGTACCAACATTGATGTATGAAGCAAGGTCCTTGCGCTCGAGCTTTACAGACTCACTTGCGTTAGGAATCTTTACCATTACCTTGTTCTCGGTTTCACGAAGCTGGGTGGTAACCATAAAGAAGAAGAGGAGCATGAACACAATATCGGAAAGGGAACTAGAAGTAATTCCCGGCATTTCCTTTTTGCCTTTATCTTTAAACATTGACATAGTTAAGTCCTCCTAAAATCTTTTTTTACCAACATCCTTAGGCTCTGCCTCGGAAATATTCTGAGGGATGAGCTTCTTGATGGCTTCCTGCTTATCTTCGTCGAGAGCAATGAAAGTCCTGCCGAATTCACGCATTGCAGCTTCGTCACGGAGTTCGTTAACGGCCTTTACAAGCTCGTTCTGAACTGCGATGTAGGCCTGGTAGCTGGTACCACGGTCATTCTGAAGCGATACAACACCCTTGGATACCTCGCGGTTTCCAAGACCTTCGATGTTTATGGTCTCCTTTGCAGGGAGAGTCTCATCGTTGGTAGGGTTCGAAAGGAAAATCTTGGTCTTTTCTTTAAGCTGACTGACGTCTATAGGTTCATTACCGGCCATAATTCTATCTGCTGAGTTAACCTTCACAACCATGATGTTGCGGCGGTTAACCTTCTGGTCCTCTACCTTCTGGTTCTCATCGGGCATAGGAGGAAGACGACGGCTAAGACCTGTCTGTGACCCCATGGTTGTAGTCATGAGGAAGTAGCACAGAAGCAGGAATGCGATATCCGCCGTTGAGCTTGAATTAATTGCAGGTGTTTTTTTGTTACCCATAGCTTATTTGTTTTTGATAGCGTTGCGGATTTCGCTGTAGATGATGGCAGCAATTGCCAGGATACCTGCGAAATACGACAGATAAAGCATTGTATCAGTTAACTTGAGCTGTCCAGGGGTGGCTACTGCATTTGAGCCTACCAGAGGAGAACCCGGGGCAATAAGGTATACTACGAAGCATATTACGGCAAGGATTGCAAGACCGATGAGGAGCTTGATAATGCCCTTGGGGTCGTTTGCAAATCCGATGAGCAATCCAACGATGATAACGATTGCGATTGCAAGGAATACCATAATATAACTCCAGTTAAGTAGAGTATCAACACTGCTGTCATTCCATCCTTTGGCGAAGCCAAGGACGCAAAGAAGTGCACTGATGATAATCAGCACCCACATCGCCCATTTGAATATTTTGTTATAATTTTTCATTTTGGAACGATTCTAAAGGTGATTTACTTCTTGTTCTCTTTGTACTTGGTAAGGATATCCATGAGGGAGATGGTGCTGTCCTCCATATCAATGGTGATAGCGTCAATCTTGGCGAGGATATAGTTGTAGAACACCTGAAGAATCATAGCAACGATAAGACCACCTACGGTAGTGATAAGGGCGACCTTCATACCACCAGCCACAACGTTAGGGCTGATATCACCAGCTGCCTGGATAGCGTCGAATGCCTGGATCATACCGATAACGGTTCCAAGGAATCCGAGTGAAGGTGCAAGAGCGATGAACAGGGAGATCCAGCTGAGGCCATTCTCAAGAAGGCTGGACTGTACAGCGCCGTAGGATACGATGGACTTCTCAACGGTGTCGAGGCCCTGGTCGTAACGGAGCAGACCCTGATAGAAGATGCTGGCTACAGGACCACGGGTGTTGCGGCAAACATCCATTGCCTTCTCAACGCCACCCTCATTAAGGGCATCCTCAACCTTTGCAAGGAGCTTCTTTGCATTTGTCTTTGCGAAAGAGAGATAAAGAATACGCTCAATTGCGAGTGCCAAACCAATGATAAGGCAGACGAAGATGAGTGACATAAAGCCAGGACCACCCTCGATGAACTTGGTCTTGAGGGCCTGGGTCAGAGGAACCTCGGGAGCTGCGGCGGTAAGTGACTGTGCGTCGTTGGCGGGAGCAGCTGCTACTTCCTCGGTAGCTGCGGGTTCAGCTGTTTCAGCTTCAGCATCCTGAGCGAATGCTACATTAGCAGTAAATGCCATAGTGGCGAGGGCTGCTAAAATCATGAAAAACTTTTTCATAATGGTTTTTTAGTGATTTATAAATAATTAAGTATTGTTAATAGTTTCGTCTTATGGCCTAAAACCTTAAAATCGTTGCAATTTAGCAAAAATATTTCATTTAACAAGACTTATTTTGATATTTCGCCCCTTAGATTTTTTGAGAGGGATAGCTTAACTCTCTCATTATCGGGATGTTTGCCCATTAAATGGAATAATTTTGCAAGTGCTGCTTCGGTGGTAGAATCGTAGCCGGAGATGACTCCTGCGTCCTTAAGCGCCTTTCCGGTGGCATAGATGTCCATGTTGACCTCTCCCGCCAGACACTGGGTGACATTGAGCAGAATCTTGCCCGAAGCATTGGCTTCCTTGACTATATTGATGAACCACGGCTTGGAGATGGCGTTGCCTGAACCGTAGGTTTCGATGATTACCGCCCTGATGCCTTCGCCGCAGAGGACATTGCGCGCAACGGCCTCGGTAATGCCGGGGTGAACCTTGAGTATGGCTACGCGTGTATCCAGACTGGTATTGATTTCCAGATGCGAACCCGATGGCGGGTAGTGAATCAGCTGCTTGTTGTAGCGGATGCTGATGCCGGCCTCGGCCAGAGGGGCATAGTTGGGAGACTGGAAGGCGTCAAATGCGTTGGAGTTGACCTTGCAGCAGCGGTTGCCGCGGTAAAGCTTGGAGTCGAAGAAGATGGTGACTTCCGGCACATAGGCATTGCCCTGCGGGTCTTTCGACGAGGCTATCTCGATTGCAGATACCAGATTCTCCTTGCCATCCGTGCGGGGACTGCCCACGGGAAGTTGGCTGCCTGTGAAAACCACGGGCTTGGACAAATCCTTGAGCATGAAACTCAGGGCGGATGCCGAGTAGGCCATGGTGTCGGTGCCGTGCAGTATCACAAAGCCGTCGTACTTGTCATACTTCTCCTTGATGATTTCGGCCAGCTTGACCCACATCGAAGGCTCCACATCCGAGGAGTCGATTAGCGGGTCGAAGGTGTAGGAGTCGATTTTTGTGGAAAACTTGCGAAGTTCGGGGACTTCTTTTAGAATCTGCCTGAAGTCAAAGGGGGAGAGGGCACCCTGGTTGGGGTCTTCCTTCATGCCTATGGTACCGCCCGTGTAGATTAGCAGGACAGAATTCTTGTAGGAGTTCTTTCTTAGGTTGAATATCATATCGCAAAGAGTTTTTCGGCGTTTGTGGTGGTTGCTTCGGCAATCTTTTCTATGCTAAGTCCCTTAATTTCAGCCACTTTGGCCGCTATTAGGGGGATGTTGGCGCTCTCGTTGCGGCTGCCGCGCAGCGGAACGGGGGTGAGGTAGGGGGCATCTGTTTCCAGCAGGATGAACTCCAGCGGTACATCCTTTACGACCTGGGGAAGTTTGGCGTTCTTGAAGGTGACAACGCCACCGATACCCAGCGAGAAGTCGGCGTACTGCCTGAGCTGCATGAAGGTTTCGCTGCTGCCGCTATAGGCGTGCAGGTTCCCGCGCAGATGCAGGTGCGCGCAATCCTTTACTATATTAACGAAGTCCTCGGTGGCATCTCGCAGATGGATGTTGACGGGGAGGTCGTGCTCTGCGGCCAACTCAAACTGCACCCGCAGCGCCTCCTTCTGCTCGTCCTTGAAGTCCGCTCCGTAGTGGTAGTCAAGGCCGATTTCGCCCACTGCAACGGGGTTTTCCTTGAACCAGGGCTCCAGAAGGGCGATTTCCTTCTGCCAGTCCTTGGCTACGGATCCGGGGTAGAGTCCCAGCATCGGGAAGAGTACTCCTGGGTAGGCCTTGCACTCGGCGAACATGTCCTCGCGTTCGCTGCTATCGATGTCTGCCTGCAGCATTTTGGACACACCTACTGCCAGTGCGCGGTCGAGGAAGGCCTCGCGTTCGCCGTTAAAGGCTTCGTCGCAGATATGGGTATGAGTGTCTACAAAACGCATTAGGCTACAAATTTAGCAAATTTTAGTGTTAATGGTGCATCTTTGCATCAGGTCTATGCTGATAACCCCGTCGCTTTCCAGCCTGCCGACTATGGGCGAGACATCCCGATAGGCCATTTCGGTGAGGTCGCAGATGCCCTCGATGGTGATTCCGCGGTTCTTTTTGATGAGCAGGGCCGTTTCCAGAAGGGCTTTTTTCTCGGCCCCTTCGGGCAGTGCCGCGTAGATGTCCTTAAGTTTTGATGTTAAGTCTTCGCTGCGCCTTAGGTTGTAGCGGCCAAGTCCCAACTGCTCGCCAACATCTTCGAGGGAGTTGATGGGCTCGGCTACCTTTTCACGCAGCAGCATGTTGCAGCCGCCTGAACGGATGTCGTCAATGCGGCCAGGTAGCGCGAATACATCCCTGCCATAGCCCTGGGCCAGCCTGCATGTCATTATGCCACCGCCTTTTACCTTGGATTCCACCAGCACGGTCGCCTGGCTTAGACCTGCAATTATTCGGTTGCGCCTAAGGAATGTATGGGCCGCTGGCGAGGTGCCTGGCGGATAGTCCGTGACCAGCGCAGAGTGCGGATGATGTATGATTTTCCCCGCTGCAGTAATGTGAGCCTTGGGGTACACCTCATTTATAGGCCCAGGTAAAACGGCCACGGTTGGCAATCCGTAGGCTATTGCGGCCATGTGGGCCGTGATGTCCACTCCGAAGGCCAATCCGCTGACTATCAACGGTTTGGATGGCGCTTGAGAGATTGCGCCAATGAGCTTGGGACACCATTCCTTACCGTAAGGCGAAATGTCCCTCGTACCCACCACTGAGATTGCGGGCCTAGAATCGAACACCTGTTCGGGCGGCATTTCTGACCTTATATATATTCCTATAGGTGCATCCTCGCACTCCCGTAGGGCTTCGGGGTAGCCTTCCTCGGTGTACGACAGAAAGTAGCAGCCCTGCCCAGCGAGCATCTCCAACTCCTTTTGGGCCGATTCCAGAAGTCCGTCATTGATTAGGCCCTTGTGCTTGTTAAATGGGCCTAGCACCTCGTCGATTTCCTGGCTGCTAAGATTAAACACCGCCGAAGCCGACCCGAGGCTGCGCACAAATTCCAGCGACACCAGCGGCTCGTATCCAAAAATCCTGTTAAGCGCACACGCGCTGATTCTTTCCAAGCTAATCTTTTCCATACCCCAAATCTACTCCACAAATAGCGAAAAACCTGCGGAAGTAAAAAAACTTTGCGCAGGTTTTTACGTTTCAGGGGGTATCGAAAAAAATTATTTAATATTTTTCGCTGTTTTTTTATACTATCAGAAGTGCATCTCCGTAGGGACCGAAGCGGTAGTCCTGCTCCAGAGCAACCTTGTAGGCATCCATTACCTTGTTATATCCTCCGAATGCGGCCTGCATCATCAGCATGGTGGATTCGGGAAGATGGAAGTTGCTTACGAATGCGTCCGCAACGCTGAACTGGTAGGGAGGGAAGATGAACTTGTTGGTCCAGATGTCGTTCTCCTTTACCTCGTGGGTGGTAGTGACATAGGTCTCAAGCGCCCTGTTGACGGTTACGCCTACTGCCAGAATCTTGCCTCCAGCACGCTTGGTGGAGTTAATCTTGTCGGCAGCCTCTGCGCTGATAATCATGTGTTCGCCCTCCATGCGGTGCTTGGAGAGGTCTTCCACATCTACCGAACGGAAGTGGCCGATGCCCATGTGCACGGTGATGAACACCTTGTCTATGTCCTTGAGAATCATTCGGTTAAACAGCTCGCGGCTAAAGTGCAGGCCTGCTGCAGGAGCGGAGACTGCGCCTTCGTGTGCTGCGAAAATGGTCTGGAAGTTCTCGACATCGCTCTCGTCTGTGGTGGGCTTTACCCATTCGGGTACGGGAGTGTGACCAAGGTCGAAAAGGGCCTTCTTGAACTCCTCGTATGGTCCATCGTAGAGGAAACGCAGNGTCCTGCCGCGTGATGTGGTGTTGTCAATAACCTCGGCAACCATGCTCTCGTCTTCACCGAAGTAGAGCTTGTTCCCGATACGGATCTTGCGGGCAGGGTCTACAATTACATCCCAGAGCTTCTGCTCGCGGCTAAGTTCACGGAGCAGGAACACCATGATGTCGGCGCCTGTCTTCTCCTTTTTGCCGTACAGCCTTGCAGGGAACACCTTGGTATCGTTCAGAACGAACAGGTCGCCCTTGCCGAAGTAGTCGATGATGTCCTTGAATTGCCTGTGCTCGATTTTACCACTGTCCTTGTGCAGCACCATAAGCTTGCACTCGTCTCTCCATTTGGTGGGCTCCTTGGCTATTTTCTCCTGGGGAAGCTCAAAGTCGAATTGTGAAAGTTTCATACTCTTAAAAAGTGAGATACTTTTGTTATACGGCAAAACCCCTCAAAAAGTTTCACATACGGCAGACTTATTGCCTAAAATCATAGAACTCGCTTTCGGGGAACAAAAGTCCCGTCGCGCTCTTCTTGATTTTGAAGCTCACACTGTCGCCACCACTCTTCTTTTCCCCGGTTTCAGCATCAAATCTTGGCCTGCCCAGAAGAAGGTCGACGGTAATGAGGCTCTGCTCCAAGAGCACATCGAACTGCGACACCACAGGATTCTTGGTATGCTCTATCTTGATTATCTTGAACTGCTCGGTTAGGGTGTCTTCCTCAAACCTGCTTGCGCATTCAATCCAGAATGTTTCGTGGTGCTTGGCAAGAAGTCTGGAGTGAAGGGTCTGCAATTGCCATACGGCCACATCGTCAATTTTTCGGAAAGATGAATCTCCAAGTACTTCACTCTCAATTAGTTCCAGCCAGTCAGAATTGTAGTTGACATTTAATTGAAGGCCTTGGGCATTGGGGCTCTTGCAGTATACGGTATTCCTGTATGACTTGATACCTCCAGATTCATAGCCATATTTGTCCACGATTTCCATTCCGCTCTTGACTTTGCTTAGGCTCCAGTTGGGCACTTGACAGAAGAGGTTCTTGCGCACCGAAGGCCGGGCGCTTCTGAAACTTTTAAGCTCAATTCCGTGATAGTCGGGCTCTTTGGATGCATTCATGTCTATGCCAAGGAGAGTTTCAATCTTGCGTCCTACTGCCGTGTCTGCTGAACAAGGTGTTACAATCCAAGCACCTTCGTATTTGCGGAGTTTTCCCAATAGTTCAAGGGCGACGCTGGCAGATTTTCCACTTTGGTAGAAGATGAAGTCCTTGATGGGATTGACCAGTGCGGATTCGCAGCATTTGGGAATGTCTATCCTTGTCAGGTTGATTGCATAAAGACCTAAGTTGTTGTCGTACATTAAGATATGGATGTCATCGGGCTCTGTGTAATCTGAGAGACCATATATCCAGAGTCGAGGGTCGCCCTTCTTTGTTTCGGGGCGGTAGAATGATGTCCTTGTAGGGATTTCCTTTGTTTCGGTAAGGATTGTAGTGGAAAGCATTACCTTGTTTTCCGTTCCCTGTACCTGGTTGGAATAATCGTGCACGCCATGTTCCTTGAAGAAGACCCGCATGGGTGCTGTGGCGTCCAGAATGGACTTCTTAAGCCCGGTTGCTGTTATCTGGACTTGGGTGAAGTCAATGTTCTTGTTTACCAGAAATGAAATATTCCGCTCCTCGAAAGGAGTGTAGTTTCGCATGTGTATCATAGTAATAGTGTTACTTTATGACCTTGAGAATGGCATTGCCAATGGCGCGCGACATGAGTGGCGGCACGGCATTGCCCACCAAGGTGTACTGTGGTATTTCGGACTTCCTGTTGTCTCCGCCTGTCTGTCTCTTGCCCTGGAAGACAAAGGAATCGTCAAAAGATTGGAGTCGGGCCATCTCCCTCACGGTTAATGGCCTGTTTTTAGAGTAGTGGATAAAGTCGTCCGGCATTGTAACTACCGTAGGACTTTGCTTAGTGGGCTTGAGTACGGTGTAGTTGCGCTTGTTGGACTCAAGGCCCAGTTTCTTAAGTTCTTCCTTGCACGAATCATCGTATTCTCCGTGCTTGGCGATTACGGCCAACCTGGCCTTGACCGTATCGTTCTGGGAACTGGTCTGGTGGTTGAACAATTCCTGCTTTACATAGGTCTCGGGATGCTGCAGTTCCTCATCGTTGCGGACATAGAATGGCTCTGTGTCAAAGGTAAAGCGATGACTGAGACGCCCCATTTTCGACCACTCCGCAAATTTGTGCTTTTCGCCCTGCGGCTGCTCTGCGCCGTCGACCAGACGCTCCTTGACCAGAGGTTCGTATTCCTTTATTGGCTTTGCCTTTTCATACGAGGTCCTGCTTTCCCCGTCGCCAATGAAATCAAGGTCGGAAATTGCCTCGTAGACCGTTACACGGTCGTTTTTATCTACTGTTGCAGGAATTTCCGAGATGAGTTTTTGGTCGTTTCTGCAACCTATGAATACTACGCGCTCCCTGTTCTGGGGTACACCATAGTCGGCCGAAAGCAGCACCATGGGTTTGGAAATTCTATAAAGGCGAACCTCATCAAGCAGGGTGTCAAAGTCCTTTTTCCTTTCTTCCGGCAGGCAGGCCTTTACTTCGTCAAGGACTTCGTTCAGGTCCATTGCGTAGAGTTTGAGAAGGTACTCGAATTCTTCAACCTTGTCCTGCTGGCCTTTTAGCGAAGATGCGCCACGAAGTGCGGTTCCGATTTTTTCGATAATGGAATCGTCCTCCATGCTGGAGATGAAGTCGTTTATGCCATCGACAAAGGAGTCGTTGTCAATGTTCGACGATGCCTTTTCCTGGATTATCGAGCCCATAATCTTCAACCTCTCGTTGTAATGCTTCAGGAGGTTGATGCCGTGCCTGATGGTATTGATGTCAATATCGGTCTTGCTGGTACGGTAGTCGATGTGGCGGGTCAGGTCCTTGAAGAGTTCGTCAATTGCCGAGAAGAAGGCATCAACATGCTTCTGGGACTGCTTGTCGTCCTCGATTTCGAAATGGAGCTTGGCGTCAATGCAGCGCCTGAACAGGCTGGA
>Ga0065711_1006915_pt1 | contig 16791 bp, 22 predicted proteins | sample Hoacrofraction12_FD_59098 | JGI IMG/M metagenome (GOLD analysis project Ga0065711, IMG submission 59098) | Hoatzin crop microbial communities from Cojedes, Venezuela - Epithelial fraction 12 v2 (version 2) | ecosystem: Host-associated > Birds > Digestive system > Esophagus > Crop | place... | reverse complement strand
CAAAGGTACAGACAGATTCATGGAAATTATATGGTCAGACAAAGGTGGCATTGTTCTGTTACACATCTGCTCAAGTTTGGATTTAATATCTCATCATTTCTCCAAAGCAGTCGATTTAATGCTGTTTGGCACAGCATTAAGGCACTGTGGCCACGTACCAAATGAGTAACTGAGAGGATGGGTCTTGCAGTCCCACCATGGCAGGGATGCGGGGTGAAGGTGGAACAGCATCAGCAGGACCTCAGTCCCCTCCTCGTCCCGTGGGTTGGGTTGTGGGTTGGAGTGGGGTGAGATTCGGGCTTGGGGGCTGCAGTCAGTGAGCAGAGGTCAGGCTCAGCCAGGCTTTAGGAGGCTCCTGGGACTTTACCCTGTGCACAGCAGGCTTTGCCCCAGCACTGCTATAGGCAGCGTTTTGAGGTCTGTCCGACCAGTTTCTAATCTAGTGGGTGGCTGTAATATTTTTCCCGGGCTCATGCTGAGAAATGCTTGATGAAGAAAAGCTGCAGAAAGTAGATGCTGCTCTTCCTGCTCTCTCCAGCTTATAGGGAAGAAAAAAATCTCCTGCTGGGGAAGGGTTAAGTAAAACAGCAAAGAGTGCCGTGAGGGCTGCGATGTCCCGTTTGCCCAGCACGTCCGTCTGCTCCAGCTACTCCCCAGCAGCACACAGCTCCTAGCATTTAGAGCACTGTTTAGCATGGAAATTATATGTATCAGTGCTAAATGCTTTCATATCTGCTTTGTGGTCCACCCATATTTGCAGGGGGATTATTCTCCCAGGTTCTGCAGATGTCTGCTCCAGCTTTCTCAGCACCCTTGGATGCACAGACACAGCTTTGGTCTTTGCAGTTTTTACAGCAAGAAAGGTCAACAAATTTCCTACCTGCACCCAATCCCCCCGATTTGTCTCCCTTCCACACAGAAACACAGCATTTGGGGTAGGAAGGAGCTGATCCTGCTTGATGACAGGGAATGTGGCACAGGGGAAGTCACTCAAATCCCTTCTCACCCTCTTTCCTTCTGATGGTGCTGCTTTGAAGCAATATAAAGCTTTTCCTTTCTTCTGAAGAAAAAAACGTGCCTGTCCGGGGACTTACACTGGGACAACTATATAACAATAACCATCTCAGGATAAATATAGCAATATCCCTCCTCTTTGCTTATGTAAAACATCCTTCTCCAGCCTCCTCCCACCACTCACAGAGATCCTTGAGATGGCTCCAAGTGAAAGCCATGCAGCCATGGGAAGCCCGGCAGGGTAAAGCTCTCCAGTCCCACCTGATCTGCCAAAGATTTTGCATAAATTTAAAGAGGATGGAGCATGTTTATCCTGGGTCAATACCACCAGACGTGTGGCCACGGTGGTCTTGAGCTGACGTCAGGAGGTCTGAAGTGTTATTGCACCATCAAACTATTGCTAGGATGGTATGAAAAGGAGCAAAGCAAAGGTTCTGCTGACATAACTGTGCCACTAAACATGTTCTCATCTCACACCAGGCAAAGCTTTGCACCAATGCAGCATCCCAGTTTGCTGCTGTGCTCCCAGCAACACTATGGCTGCTTGAAGGGCGAAGCTTCTCTCCTGTTGTCTAATGCAAAGGAGCCAGGAGAGATGGTGGAAATCTGAATCACAGGCTCATTCCCATGGTTGGGAGTGATGGGGTTATTTATCTAAGGTGTCTCAAGAGGCTGAGTAATAGCTGAACAGTGTTAGCTCATACCTCTACCAGTCCTGAGCTCTTACTCAACCACAGTTATCTCTGTCCATCCCTGATGTCCTCAGTGACTGCGTTGCTGCTGCTGCCTCTCAAGCAGGCTGAAGCCTCTGGCTCCTCAAGGGTGTCCCTGCTGCAGCATTTGCATTTGGTAATCAGGGCTTCATCTCCACATCTAATCAAAATATACTCACTGTAGCCAGCATGCAAAAGGTTATTTATCCCTCTCGAGCAGCTCCATCATGTTAGTGGAGCAGAAGGAGCCATTTCACACCTTACTGGCCCAAAGCAAGGGCCTTTGGGGGGATGATCTTATTTCAAGATGCTGACGTGCCAAGGAGGGGTGGCACAATCCCAGATGTGGAGCCATCCAGGTGCCAAATGCCTACATAGCACCCTGAGACATTGAGGGAAATGGCACTGGGGCGCAATTTATGTTAATATGGAGTTGAAATTGGGGTGATGGAGCTGCTTGCCTTCCCTCTGAGTCAAGGCTGGGTACTCATTATGGCTGGGAGTAACTGTGGTTGTCTCGAAATACTTAGATCCTTGATCACGTAGTACCTCCAGCACTGCTTTTGGTGGCATTGGATGTTTCTATTTATCTTTGTAAGAGTCCAGTCCTTACAAAAATCCTCAGCAGTCCTCCCAAGTGCTCAAGTTTCATGGTCCACAATGTAAAATAATCACACAGGCTAACTAAGTGTTACGATAGCAAAGTGTCTTTGTAATAAATTTTTGGCTTGTTGCTATTCACCATCATTGACTGTCCCCTTGGGTCACTGCTGCTATCCTTGAGAAGAATAAATAGGAGGCATCAAACCTAGCTTCTGCCATTGGTATTTGATGCATCTGCTCAATGTCGTCACTTAAGACTGATCTACATACAGCTTATGTGGAGCATATATATTTATTAGAATGTATAATATAGTGGGTTGGGTCTGGGGCATATCTTGCTCCCCTGATATGACCCGTAGAGTGGTTGGAGTTGTGTTGTTACCAAGAGTAGCAGCAAGTGGTTTATTCCCTGGCATCGCCTGGGCTTTGCTTGTAGGTGAGCAAAGAAGCATAATCCCTCGCTGGCAGTGTTTTCCTAACGGAGACTTCTAGTTTGGCTACAATAAAACAGAATAGCTGGCAATGATTTGACTCATCCAGTCCAAAGTGCAGTTTAACTGCTGTAGCTGCTGCTCATGCTGAGATGTGCCAGGACACTGTTTCCTACCAGAAAATCTCATCACCTTCTTCCCTCCTCCATTACACTAAAATCTACGCATATAAGTAAGTTTCTGTTGACATCCCTGTTTCCTAGATGATGTAGCAGAATGGCTTTATTGATACAAATATACACTTAAAACATTATGATTTTTCCATACAGATGAGTTCAAATTTTTCAGTTCCCAAATCTGCTCCTGTATCACCTCTCCCTTGGTGCTATGTCCCTGCCAGGACTCACTGCTTCCTCTTTAGCCCCTGCTCAGGTCCTTTATTAGTATTTCTGCCTTGGTGGGACAGATGCCAGCAAGGCTGAAGGGAAGAGAGGCACTGATGTTGTTAATTTGACCTTTATGAATTTAAATTCGAGTGTCTCCCCAGGGGGGTCAGTGAGTGAATGAAACGGCAGTGGCAGGAGATAGGACTGCTGGAGCAGCGTCAGCAGTTCGGGGAGCTGAGCTGGAGCAGGTGGAAAGTCTTTTGGTCAAACTGTCACCCGCTGTGAAACGTGTTTCCAGACCTGTCTGATAAAGTGCCCGTGAAGGAAATGCTCTCATCACTCACTGCTCTCTTGTGCTTCCCAGCCACAGGCTTTTGCTATATCTGGAATAACTTGATTTGTTTTATTTAAAGGCAAAGCTACGCTCCATTCCCCTCTTTGAAAAAGCCTCCAGTTAAAAAAAAAGACATTTCTATTCAGCTCTGCCTAGCTTTGGTGTCATTTTCTTTTGCTTTAGGTGAACTTGCAGTGGCAGGAAACATTTCTTTCCCAGGAAGAAATCAGCTGTGCTCCCCTCTCTCTCCTGAGCACACACAGAGGACTGAGGATAACAATTTATTGTGAAAACAGTTTAACAGCTTAAAGGAGTGAATCATGCAGCCAGGACCAGCCAGGTCTATTAGCAGTTGGGTGCCAATTCTTTGAACTGATCCAAGCTTGAATGCTACGAAGGGCAAAACAACCATGTGAGCACTCCAAGCTCCCTCCCCTTGAGTGCTTTCTTCTGGGATGCTTTGGAAAAGCCTCATCTGTTAATCAGGAAGAGACTTTCCCATCTGCTCGGATTCCCCCTTCCTTCCCCAGGGACGTGACACGATGGGAAGCGCTGCTGCAGCTGCAGCGGGATGCTTTGCCCAGATGGGTGAAATGACCTTGTCCCTCCCCGACAGGCTTCGTGGCACGGCGAGGCGAGAAGCAGCTGCACACAGACTCCGGGGAGCTGAAATCATCAGGAGGCCAAATTCACGGTCTGAGACAATCTGCAGGCTGGGAGCCCTTGGGACAGGCACATTTCCACCCTGGACAAGGGATGCCAATCCTTGCTGCGTTCCTTTTCAAGCCTAATCTGGGAATTTCTTGGCTTCCAGGTGTTTGGGGGTGCAGTTGACCTGACTTCCCTAATGCTCCACATTGACCTTAAGTCCAGCCTGATACAATTTCTGACTGAAGGAGAAAATGCTAATTGCTCCTGAGGAAAGCAGCCTTTCTGCTGGAGCAGCCAGCCTGTGTTGTGGATGTACACGTATCCCAGCACCTGCCAGGATCAGGGGCCCACCAACAGGTACTTCTGAGACATACCTAAAATATCAGGTTGGGCCATTACACCCGTGCAGGGAGCCTGGACAAGGTGAATGCCGAGGGACATTGCCCTGCACTGGGGACAGTGTGCTTAAGGAAAGATGGGGAAATCAAAGTCGATAAGAGGGCGAGACAAGGAAGCTCCGCAGGGCTCGGCTGCTCTGCTTCCCAGGGTGAGGGTTTGCTCACGATGCCTGCACTCCATGAGCCCAGTGAACATCACCCCGGGTCTGTCTCCACCACACTGCTGTGAGCAGAGACCTTTCCAGCTCAGCACATGTGCCTTGGAGAGCACTGGCACCCTGGCGATATCACTGCCCAGACAAGCATCTTCATTAAAAAGTTTGAGATTAAATAATGAAGAGACTGGTGACCCGAGGGAGGAGAAGAGCCCATGCTGGGCTATTTTTTGGAGGAGGGGTGCTGCACACACGAGGCAGGGCCCCTCTGTACATCCAGCAGATGCCCTGCCGAGCCGCGTGCTGGAGGACTGATGGGCTCGTGTTGCTGGCATGTGCCATTTCCCAAGGGTTATGCAGACACTAACAAATTAATTCTCATGGCCTCGCTGCAATTCTCATTAGCGTCATCCTAACAACTCTTCATGTTAAATAGCCTCAAAACAAAGTTTCGAGTTTTGTCAATATTGCTCCCTGGGAATCGCTGCCTGAATCAGGCAGGGCTTAAATGGACCCCAAGGATGAGGGCCGGTGCTGAGCTCCACTCACCAAGCAGCATACATAAGATAATTAGATTAATCTCCATCTCTTGTTCTAAGCTCCCTCCCTGAGCTGGAAGCGGCTCTCACATGCGCCAGCCCCGTCCCAAATTAATGAGTTACTCAGGGATGACAGGTCAGATGCGTGGAGGCACTGGAGATTTTTCAAATTTGAAGCCTGACATGTTTGCTGCCTTGTCCCAGGGTGATGGGCACTGAGGTGCACTAAGTCCTGCTTGGATTCATGCTAATAAATCCCTACTGAGCAAAGCCCAATCCTTGCAGAAAACAGCATCTACTGCTTGAGGGTGGCGGCGATTCCAGGGCACATCCATCACTAAAGCCATGGCAGAAATTCACCCCACTTTCTGCCCTCTGCCCTGGGCTCAGGAGGTTCCAGCAGTGGGTGGCAAAGGCCATGAGCTGGGCACGAGGAGGCTCAGGGACCTGTCTGCTGCCCTGAGTCATGCCACCAGCTGGTCCATGCATCACAAGAGTGCCCTGCGGTGCTTGGCTGGTGCTTTTGTGGGTCAGAGCCCACAGAGCTGGACACGTGTTGCACCAGGCAAGGGGAGTGAGAAGAAAACAAATACCATTTATCACAGCCTAACATGGCCAGGGACAACCACCCTGCCAAGCAGAGTGATGAAACCTTCAGGGAACAAAGCACAAGTGATGCCCAGGTTTCTTGTCCACACTGTGTCCAGGCCAGAGACATACAGACATTTCCATTCCCACTGGCAGCCTTGCTCTTCCCTGGGTTTCTGCCTCCATTTCTTGGGATGGAGGTGCTCTGGGGATGCTCCTTGCAGGGCCACGGTGGCATGGGCTTGGCCAGGCACTGAATCAGCTGGTGCCAAGCTGTGCTTTCTAAGAAGAAGTTTTTAATGCTGATGTTAATGGGAGCCGGGTGGTGGGCAACCATCCATCAGCGCCGGGCCTCCAAGGCCATACATCACCGTGATGGAGAGAGCTGCTCTGAGCAGCAGGGACCGGCGCAAGCTGGGCAGTTGCTTGGTGCCTGCTCCAGTCTTCATTCAGTCGTGGGAAAATGAACTCTGCAGCATCCCTGAGCTGGGGAGGACTTTTTGCCTTGTCCCCGTGAGCTCCTCTCCTCTCCCTCAGCCATCTTTCCTCCCCCAAAATCTGTCACTGAACCAGACCTGTCACTGATGAGGTGGCATTGAAGTCACAGCTTGAATATAGGTTAAAAGCCAGTTTTGGCATAAACGTGTCTTGGACCTGACCCAGCTGGATGCAAACCCATGCATGGGTGTTGAGTAGGAGTGTGCTGCCCATGACCCTGCTGGTCTCACCCAGCTCAGCTGAGCTAGCCCTGGCCATGGCCACATCCCCAGAAGCTTCTGGTGGCTTGTGGCTCCCAAAGTGCTCAATGGCACACATCTAGGAGTGCTGGGGGACGGAGGGTGACCAAGCCCTGAGTGCACGGTGGCCACGCTGCACTGGTGACGTGCTCTCTGCAAAAAGTCACAACCTCCAGTTGTCACCTCCGGGCAGGGGGATTGCGGGGGGGAGGGGCCATAGTGGACAAAGGTCCTGAGGTCCCTGGGGATGGCAGATAATGGGCAGCACGGCAGCTGGGGCCGAGCAGACATCTATTTGCCCACCTCCTCCTTGAGCCTGGCTCAACAGACATTTATTATCTGTATTTTCAGCTCTCCTGACCTCTGCATCTCCTACCTGTCTCAACTGTCACCCTGCAAAGAGGCTGCTGCAGCAGCCAACATGGGTCTGCAAGTCAGGCTCAGCACATCCCACCTCCCCCCGAAAAGGAGCTGGGCAGCTGCAGATCAGCCTAACAACACCCCCCTACCCCCTCTTCCAGCCATCCCTACCGCCGGGGTCCCCTGGGGATGGCCAGGCTGGGCAGGGGACGCATGACACTCACCTGTGTGGTTGGTGGCAGGCGGCAGGCTCTCGCAGTACTGCTCTTGTATGGATGCTGCAACCGGGCTCTCCCAGAGGAGAAACGCCTGCACGGGGAGAGAGCAGACCACAGACAGGGCTATAGGTGCCACATGCCACTTCCCCGGCCCCCAGTCCCTTCTTGGACCCCACAGTAGGTGGGTCAGGTCTGAGCTTGCCATGCCTTGGTGGATGCAACCCCCAAAGCTGCACGATGGACATGTACCCATTTGCAGGACAGGTTTCTCAGCCCGGAGGACCTGAGCTTATCCATCCTGGGGCAGCGGGACTGATGCTCTCTGCTCTGTTTCCCACCCACCCCTGCTCTTCTGCCCCAAATATCCCCCTCAGCAAACCGTACTGCAGCCCTGCACAGCCCCTGCCAGGCCACAGAGCTTCTGCTGTTTAGCAATTTAATCCTCACTTTGAGTTTTAGCATCTTTACATCCTGAGAGCAGACAGGGGAAACATGATGAGCCTGATACCACGCTCAGATTTTCAATACCTTATTAAAATCATAGTCTTGTAAGCTGTCAGTGGGAAGATGTTAATACACATCTTAAGGAGATCTGATCCACAGTCAGCTGGGTCTGGCTAAAGCCTTTTTTCAGGAGAAAGTCTTGGCTGCAAACACTGCCATTCCCATTGCACTGGGAAGCATTGACCAGGATCTGTCCCATCCCTCCTCCAGAGCAGCTCCCGGGTGCCTCTGCAGCTCTGCTGGAATGAAAACTGTTGATTCCTTCTGCATTGGGAGTTATTTTGGAAGAGCTACTACTGAATTATTGTGCCTTTGCAGGAGTCTGGGGAAACTAAAACCCAGGAAGGCAATAGCAAGTGGAAGACAGCAGAGGGACGGTGCTGTTAGACCCAAGGCTCCCTAGGGAGGCAGACGGGGGAAGGAGGGGACCTGCTGTTTTGCAAAACACACAGATTTCAACCAGAGCAGCTGCCCACTTTCTCCTCTGGCTCAGAGATGGGTGTCGTGGTGACATGGGCTGATCCCCTCTGCTCAGGGGACCAGTGCCAACAGCGGATGAGGCTGAACTCTGCTTCCCTCACCCCAAGCCTGCGCTGCAAGGACTGACCAAACCCCTTGGAGAAAAGTTTGCTGCTGACTGATTGAATGGCAGAGCCGTGCTCCAAAACTCAAGCACATGCGGATCCCTTGGAAAACTCAAACCTGAGCCTGGAGGCAGGAAAAGCTGCAGCCTCTCTACTTGCAGGCAAGCTCCCAGCTCCCAGGGGCAGTGGGCTTGGACGCCGTCCTGTGCTGAGCCAATACGATGAACACCCACCTCCACCTTCCGCACCGGCCAGGCTCGTCCCTAGTGCTGGATCTGCCTTCCCGAGAGCCATTTACCTTCAGAACTGCTCTGGGTAGGGAGCAGGGAGGACACGGTCCTCCTCTTGCCCTTTTAATCCTGTAAACACTGGCTTCTCTTGCTGACACACCCAGCAAGCCCTGCGCCTTACCAAAGCATTAGCAAGATTTATTCAGACACAGAGACAAGCTCAGCACCCACTTGCTCTTTTCCAAACAACTATTTACTGCCTTGGGAAGCTGGTTTTGACAGCAAGAGAGATGTCAGGCAGACGTATAAATGGAGCTGAGAATAGCTTTCTTGTTATGACTGCTCCAGATGGCACAGGGGATCCGGCAGCAAAGCCCTGCCCCAAGCGCGGGCGCTGCACGGGGCTCCTGCCATGATGGTCGTGCAGGAGCCGGGCACCTCCCTGGTGTCTTTGCCGAAAGCTGAGACCACACAAACTCCAGATGTGGGGTGAGCAGGGTGTAGTGGGCTTGGCTCCTCTCTGCTTTGATGCCTGCAGCTGGTGCCCACCGGACCTGACGGCTCTTTGCATGGGTAACTGGGACAAAAGGGTTTCTCCCAAAATGGGCTGGGATAGTTTGCCTCCCTGAACAGGCTCTCAAGTGTTAACTGGATGTGTTTCTCCTAATCACAGCCTGCTTCAGCCTGGCAGTGCCTGTTTTCCTTCCAGACACAGGGAGAGGTCTTGGCACTTAGCAGCAGCATGGCCCAAGCTACAGCTAGAGGGGGGTATGGATGGAGTGCAGTCTCTGGCTCTTTGCAGGCTTTGTTAATGAGCTGAAACCACTACAGAAGGAAGAAAGAAAGGAAAAAAAGGTTCCCCCAAACACAACAAACCCTAACAGCTTTTTTACCAGGCTCAGAGTCTTGTCTCACTGCAGTGTGGCTGATGCTCTCGACAGAGGCAGAGGTTTTTTCCCACTCCCATCAGCCCCAGCTCGAGGACGATAAGGTGGGGAAAGTGGCCGCTCCAGGTGGATTTGCATAAGCCAAAAGCATCCTGATCTGGTACCCTGATGGTCGAGGTCTTGTCTGTTTTGCCCTTTGTGGGTTACTTTAATCCCTCCCGTGGCTTTGGAGAGAGAATAGGTCAAAGCTCCGTCCTTGAAGCCTGCCAGAGCATCGCTGCCGTAAGCTGCCACATGGCGCCCAGCGGGTCCCAGCCTGGCCGGGCTGGAGCCCAGCATGCCTCAACAGCCCTGGAACGGCGGTGGGTCGTGCTCGGGCCAGAGAGGGGCCGTGTCTCTCTGCCCTCCCAGCCCTGCTTTGACACAGGCTACAGCAAACGATGCTCTGCATTGAAGAACACCTCCACGACCTCCCTCAGACTGCCAAAATCCTGGAGAGCTTCAGCTGAGCATTCACCTGCACGAGGAAAGAAATGCAATCTGCTTTTCTAGAAGCAGCCGCTTTGCACAGAGGTCCCAGTCAGCCTGGGGAACTGGTCCCGTGGGGATGATGGTTCTGCTGGGAGCTGCATGGGCCTTATGAGGCCCCACGCTGGCAGCAGCTTCTCCATCAAAAGCCACCAATGGCTCCCTGCCGTTGCCTCAGCACCCTGCCAGCATCCTTCCAGGCTCTGCTAGCATCTCCGTTTTACACAGAGGGAGGCATCGCAGCAGACGCCGATGGCGCTGGGTTAACCTCGGAGCTCGTGGAGCAGCACGCTCCTTCCTTTCGCCCCCACATTTCCTGCAGTGGGATCAGCCGGCCCCACCAGTACTCGCTGTGCGGCCGAGACACCAGGACCTGACGCTGCTTCAACATTTACTACATCCCACACACGGCAAGCACCAGCTGCAGTCGGTGTGTGTCCCCCCCCCCAGTCAAGGCTGTCCCAGAAGGGAAACTGAGGCACTGAGTTGCTGAGGTCGCTCAGGCTGTGCTGCACCGAGTGGGGCAGATCGCTCCTATCTGGACCCACTGGCCGTGTCCTGATGCAGTGTCACTGGGTTTTTCGGAGCCATTCCCTGCGACCGTGAGGGGCACAGGGTGGCAGATCCCCTGGGCTGGGAGGTGCAGCACGGCTGGCTGAGACAGTTTCAGCTCCTCGGCACGAGGAGGCTGGGGGTCTCGCTGCTGCTAGGGGTGCGAGCAGCAAAATCACACACATGCACGGCGTCAGTCTCTGTGACATGCTGCTGACCTAGCAGCAAAATTCAATTAATAACAATTAGGATTTAATGTTCCCCTGCAGTGCTTTCCCTCTCCAAAGCAATCCACAGATATTAATTAATATATTCACATCCGAGTCAAACATCAACCCCCCCCGCCCCACACTACCCAGAGACAGGCTTGTCCCCCCTTGATATCTTATTGCCTCAAACAAGATCGGATCTGCGTGGCAGGAAGGGCTGACAGCTCTGAGCAGCGAGATAGATGGCTCGTAGCCTAATTAGCAATCTAAGATGAGGCTTGGGTTTTCCACTGCCAACAGGGCTGTAATTGGAGAGCGGAGAGATTAGCAGGATGAAGCAGTGTGAGCCAGTGGCTTTGCACAAAGCCGGAGAGGTCAGCGGGACCGCTGGATGGTGATGGCCACTGAGACTCCCCCAGGAGGGGTGGTCAACACCAGCCACCCTGCAGTCGTCCTTGCTGTAGGGACCTTTCTCACCCCTTGGTTCTGCTCCCCAGCTTGGCTGGGGTTGCTGTCCCCTGAGATGCTCAATGTGGAAGAAGAAAGACCTCCTGGGACACATGGACAGGTGAAGGGCTGAGCGCAGCCTCTGCCCTGGACCTTCGCTGAGATTCCCTGGGGTATTAGGCTGGGATCGAGCCTGCTCTTGGCCCTGAGCCTGCAGAAAAATGTGCCAGACTTTGGGTGTTAAATACAGTGAATGCTAAAAGAGCTTGAATGCCAACCTCGGATGGCAGAGCAACATCAGCGGCGCGGGAAGGGAGGGCACAAAGCAGCACGTCCTGCCAACACCACAGCCATAGGCTGGAGGTCGCCTTGAAAAGCCTGACCAAAAGAGCTGCCCCTCAAATAAGCTCGGAGGTGGCCAGGGAGCCTCTGGCCCGTGCTGCCCAGCCCTCCCTGTCCCCTGCCTTCAAGGGGATCCCTTTGCCTTTGACTCCTCTGACTTCCAGGCACCACCTTCTGCAGCTGGTGAGCTTCTTACCACCTCATCTGGAGAAGTCCCATCCCCAGTCCAATGAAACCCCCAGGGAGCATCTGGTCCATGAAGGACCTCCTCTACCACCCCCTGCCTTAGCCCTGACAGTGACCTCCTTTGCCACCCCCTGAGCTCAAGGTTTCTCCGAGACCCCCGCTCTGCCAACTAACCCCCCGTGGCTCCTTCACTTGCTTTCGTGCAAAGCCAGATCAGAAGCCCTGCCAGCATCAAGGCATGAAGGCAAAGCACAGGCAGTGGAGCGAGGCTCAAAGCGAGAACTGCGGGGGGATTTTCTGTGGCTGATGTTTCTGGGAGGGAAGAGCAGGCAGTGAGAATGCCTCCATCTGGCATCAAAATCTGTGAATTTATGAATTTAGCCGTATCAGAGGGCCAGTGCCTGTTGTGTGTAGACAGAGGCTTTGGTGTGAGTATTTATTCTGTTTGGAGTCTCTCTCTGAGTGTGCTGGATGCAGATCCTAACAAAAGAATATCAATCAGGGCTAAATGAATGCCCTATAAAACCTGATTTATGAGCAATTAAGGGTTTTCCTGGATTAAGCTCTGGTCTCTGTTGCTTGCCATAAATAATTCTGACTTCATTTATCTATCAAAAGGCACACAGATTTTTGGAGACAGGTGAAAAAAAGAATAAAGGCATTTGGCTGTTGGAAGCTAAAGGCACAAGCAAGCTGGGGAAGGGGGCACTGCGTGAGTCAAAACAGCTCCTGTGGCATCCGGATTTGCCAGAGCAAAGGCTGCTGAAGAAGAGTTGGTGTGATGGACACAAGCACAGGGGAGGGCGGTTTTTCTAAGGTGGTTGTGTTGAACTCTCCTGCAGATTGTACACATGTGACCTGTGCGCATTCACAGATGTTTTCATTTTGGGGTTTGAGATTTATTTTCCCCAGCTGCCTCCTAAGATGCACATCTCAGCTGCCCCAAACCCCCTCCTCCACCTTTTTACGGTCATACCCTGGGCTGAACATCCACCATTTAATTCACCTATATTTTTCCTTCAGTTTCCCTGCATTCACAGCAAGGGAAAACTTGGCCCCACCAAAGCTGCATCTGCCATTGCCTTTTCAGGGCGAACAGCACAGGATTTCAGGGTGGAAGAGGAACTATGATCTGCAAAAGGCCAACACCCTTTGCCCTCTGCCATCTGAACGGAGGCGATTGCTTCTGGGTGGTGACACATCGCTAAAGCAGGACACTGCAGAGGAGAAGAGTCTCTTCTATTAGCTCAAAATACAGTTAGGGAAAAAAGGAAAAACAGCAGATGGGCCTCTGGGTATGTCATATCATCTTCAGAAAAAGCCACCCGCTTGTGAGTGACAGCTCTCAAGTGTTGGACAACGGCTCCTGGGCTCTGTTTGTTGAGGGAACCCCATGCTAACGATTTGTGCTTTCCTTTGGGTCCAAATACTGTTCTCCGAGATAAAACCACAGATGCAGCCTCTCTAAGTGCTGCAGACTCGGACCTCAGCCTGAGCTTGTCGCTCACAACAAACTCCTGGGCCAGCCCCGCGCAGGATTTCTGGGGAGCAGAGCTGTATTTCAGGGCAGGGTTGCACTGACTGTGCAGGCTATTCTCATCGTATTTCTGTGTGTTCATCCTGTGGCAGCAGAGCAGCTATTCTGGGAACAGGCTGTGCCATTTCCATTCACTTCTTCACCAGAGATGCGAAACCACGGGGATGATTTCATACACACTGAATCAACTCCAGCTTTTAAGGAAAGCGAGGACTGGAAGAGATCCTCCGGGTCAGCGTATCCTGCTGCTGCAGCTCCCCGTCTTATGCAGGGATTTAAGCAGCGAAGGGGTAGGGGGCTGGTTTTTGGGCTTATCGCGGCTGGAGCTGATCAACGGAGAGGGGAAACCACCCCACCCCCAGCATCAAACTCCGTTTTTTCATAAAATGTTTTTGCAAACAGTTTTATCAGCCCCAGAAATGTCATCAGTTTCTGACAAAGCTGCAGGTGAACTGTTTCTTTTTCAATCACTTGTCTAATTTGTTTAAATGACTTGTAGGGTGCCAGAGAGCATTTCGCAGCAAGTTTGGCTGCTTGTCTCCTGGTCTATTTGTCCGACCCCCCCAAGGGATGTCTACCCAGCAAGGCAAGGTGAACAAATCGATGCTAAACTGGAGCTGCTGGCCAGTACCTTAGCTGTGTCAGCCCAGGGGTCTGCAGGCTGCAAAATCTGCCCAAGCAGGGGAGATTCACCCCCGCCAAGCTCCCCGTTGGAGACAGGCTGCTGCGGGTCTCTGCGCTCGCAGGCTGGACACTGCTTTGGGTGCATGTGGCTGCAGGGGCATGCTCACTTGAGGCAGAGTTTCATTGCCTTTTAGCCCACGCTGTCCCCAGGAGAGGCTTGGGAAAAGAGTCTGAAGTTTGAATGCATGTGTTTTTAAGAAAAAAGAGATGGTTTGATTGCAAGGGGGTGTTTTGTAGACTGGGTGTTTCTTTTTTAGAGTTGGCTAGCAGAGATTTCTCTTTGCTTGGGCTGATTTTGGTGACTCCCTCCTGGTCCCAGCCCAGGGCTGGTTTTGCTCTCAAACTCCAGAAGGTTTTTAAAGATTCGGCCCCCTGTCCTCACACGGAGACCACCCTTGGGGAACACGTAAGGATGGCTAGGGAAACTTCAGCCTGAGGAGGTTTAGCAGAGAACGGGAGCTGTGTCTCAGTCCCTTTGAGCTTTTTTTCTGACCAATTCTTGCTCACACAGTAGCTCTTGGGAGCTGTCATTCTTGCTTGGCTGTCCCCATCTCAGACCCTGCCCCTATTGCACTGGGGCTGCAGCTTTGCCAACGGTGTCCCCATACACTGGCCAAGGAGGACTTGGGCTGGGGGGAAGAGGTCCTGGTCTTTCTCACCATCACTTCTCTCATCAGAATCAAACAAAACCTGAATATAACTGCAGAAGAGTCCTTATAAAACAGGATTAGGGATGTGCAGTTACAGGACAAAGCAGCTGCTCTGAACAGGAGCTTTTAAAAGCAACACCAACTTGGCAAGGAGGTCACCAGGCGCGTGTCAGCTCTTCTCATTGCTTAGGTGAGAAGTTTCCTGTCCCAAAGGTGCAGCTATGTACTCCTCCCTGCTCTTACCACCACGATGCACGGCAAGAAACCAACCCACGGGGTATGAACCGCAACGGTGCTGATGGGGAGCGCTGACCCTCCACTTTTTCTGCCTCTGTAACTCTGCAGTCACAACTGGGCCACTGAGACAGCATTTTGCAGAGAACCAGGCAAATTTTTTCTTTTAACCCTCTGACACAGAGGTTTAATCAAAACCCTGATCATTTTGTTTAACTGCCGACCCAGGTTTGTTAAAAAAAATATTCAGGATTTCACTGGAAACCTTTCCATCTCCTTGTTTCCCCAAGGTTTGTGATTTAAACATGCTTTGGGCTGGGAACATTTCCTTTCTCAATGAGCCCTTGGGGAGGAGGAATATTGCTTCTGACAAAGCATTTGCATTTTGTGCAGAGCTGCAAAATTAGCAGTGGCTACAGCTCCACAGCAAGCAATTTTAGAGGCGAAAGTCGCATGCTTTGCAGGTGTGGGGAAAAGGGGAGGTTTCCTTAGAAAATCAGTGAAGGGGGGTACAATTAAACATTGCATTTGTGCTGTCCCCATCCATCACACCGCCAGAGCAGCCACCCCCTCCCTGCAGCCTAAGGGAAACTGGTGGCAGCTGGTTTCACTGGGAGGTGTGAGGCGGGCTGCTGCTGGGAGAGCTGGGCTACAATCGGGAGGACCTGGCTGCAGGTCCCCCTCCCTTGAATGATCCTTTCACTGACTCCAACCCCCTCCCCAACAGTTTTTGGGCACCGTGAGCTCTTGCCGAGGTCGACTGGAGGAATTCCCCCGAGGGCTCTTTGTGTAGCTGTTTCTCCTTTTTACTTTTCCCTTCGTTCAAAGAAATGGAAAAGTCATTGTGGAGAAAGAGAGCGGTGCAGGGTGCGGAGCGGTGATGGGGAGGAAGGCAGAAGGGCCCTTCTGGGAAAAGAGGACTTAGAAGCATCTTACCTGCAGGAGGAGGAGGAGGAGGAGGGCAGGATGCAGGCTGGGCACCATCCTTAGCTCCCACCGTGCCCAGCTCCCCGGGGCATGGCTGGCAGCGGTCCCCACTCCCGCTGGGCTCCTTCTGCCGTCGGGGGTAAAATCCTCGGGGCTTCGAGCAAAGGAGCGTGCCCGGGTCCCGGCGGGGCTGCGCGGAGGCGGGCAGGTCCCTGTCGCCCTCCCCTTCGCTCAGCGACCCGCTCCTGCCTTTTATAACCTCCCTCGGAGCCGGTCCTCTGCCTTCCCACCTTCCAGCTCGCCTGGCGATGGGCTACATCCCTCCTCACCAGCCTCCCACTCCCCCTTCTCTCCCTCCTCCTCTTCCTCCTCCCCTTTTCCTTCCTCCACCTCCCTAGTGCCTTCCAACTCTAGTTTATTTCCTTTTTCCTTTCTCCTTTCCTTCCTCAGCATCTTTAGCAGCAGAGAACTCCCACCGGCCCGGGGACCCCCACCTGGTCCCCCCCACCCCGGCTCCCCCTGGACCAGGCTCTCCTCTCTCTGCTCCCCGCACTCCCATTTTGCGGCTGCTGCTGTGGGCTCTCCTGAGGAGGCTGTGGGCTCCCGTGGGGGTCTGCAAAGGGCTTGGGGCTGCAGTTTGTGGGAGTGTTTATGTAGTCGGGAATTTGGCTCCAGGGCTGTGGCAGAGGGACTGAAGGAAGGGGAGGCTTCCCCTCCTTTTGCCACCTTTCGCAGCCCCTTTGCAAACTGGCTGGTGAACGTGGAGGGAGGCAAGAGCCCCTCTCCCCTCCACAAAGGGATGGGGTGGAACGGGCTTCAGACCTTCCTTGTGAGGGAGATGCTCCTGAGACAAGGAGGGGAGTGGGGCAGGTGGATGTAGGTCCTTCCACACAGTGGGGCTATGCTGGAGCGCTTGATTGTAACAGGGGAAACTGAGTCACGGAGGAGGTGGGGATGCTGCTGGGAGGTTGGCTTTTCTTGTAGGATGATGGTGGAAGGGGCAGAGGTATTGAGGCAGGAGCGGGGGGGCTTGAACTGACAGAGGAAGGGAGAACTGTTTTGGGGGACGTGCATCCTGGGGAGGGTGGGGAGCAGGAGTGGGTGGTGCCGGGAAACCTGGATGATGCTCCTGGGGTCTTGGCTAATGACATTCCCCCCCCCCC
>Ga0065711_1011423_pt1 | contig 16792 bp, 15 predicted proteins | sample Hoacrofraction12_FD_59098 | JGI IMG/M metagenome (GOLD analysis project Ga0065711, IMG submission 59098) | Hoatzin crop microbial communities from Cojedes, Venezuela - Epithelial fraction 12 v2 (version 2) | ecosystem: Host-associated > Birds > Digestive system > Esophagus > Crop | place... | reverse complement strand
CCCTACTATTCTGTGATTCTGAAATAAATCCCTTTGAGCCCTCTGAGGTCCTTCCCCAGCATCAGCCCAAATAGACCTGTGGAGCCACCGACAGGTTTGCCCAGCACCAATGGCAGAGAGAGCAGTTGACCATCACACCAAAGCTTAACCATGTTGCCCAGGACAAGCAAGAAAAGCCCTGCTGTTATCACAGTAGCCATCTAGACACTTTACAACACAAGAATTAAGTCTCTGCTCTCAAGAGCTGAGGACTGAAGCGGCACTGGCCAAGCAAACGGGATCAGAGATCCCATGAGACAAGTCCAACAGCTCACACGCGTCCCCACAGCAGGAGGTAAACGCAATCTCCTGCAAGGTCACTGCCAAGTAACAGATTCTTCCTCTCCGTGGAAATGGATGAGACAAAATCAAGCCTTAGTCTGCTGCATTACACTGTGCAGAACTTAGAAGCTGGCAGCAAGGATTATCTCAAGAAGTGTGCGATAAAATCCACCACACAGAGCATGAAACTAATGAAACGAGCTGTACCCAACAGCAGAGCACGCTCAAAAGAATGAAACTGCTCAACTTTAAAAGAGCACCAGTAAAAAGATGAAAACAAGATCATCTCATCAGTTAAATTAAGAACCCTGCCACAGACGTGTCTGTCAAAACTATAAACATGATGAAAAGCCCTATAAAGTGGTATGGGCTGCAGAGTAGCAACAAACAGCTTCAGCCAGCTGTTTGCTATACACTGCGGCTGCACTTCATAGCTCCTCAAAATAATTTCGAGCCAGACATGTACAGGTAGAGCTCTGGAGATTTTTAACAATCCAAGAAGGTCTACATCCATCAGTTTAGAGTCTGCCTTGTTTTCCAATGTTTCAGGAGCAAAAATAATTACCATTTTTTCCCCTTCTATTCCCGTGCTGCTTTCTAATGGCTGGACTTCACAGCTAAAATAGATCTATAAATAGCACGTTTTGAGCAGCGCTGATCAAAGAGCACTTAAAAACAGAGTCATTACTCCGCAAGCATGCGCTCATTCATCAATACCCAAACCTTTTCATTTAGTGGCTGTTTATAACAAGCACAATAATAGCACCTTCCATCACTGCTGTTAGTGAAGACTGCTGCTTTTTCCAGTAGAAATCTTGACTTCCAGAAGTTTATTGTCAATGTTTGTCGTTGGCAGACAGCTAAAATCTGAGAGAATCTAAAAACATGTAGCTTCAAATATTGGCTGTATTCTGGAAGGGTTTGGTTGCTATGTTCCAGAGCAACACATAAGAGAGGAGGGAGGTACATTTCCCCCCAAACACACACCAGGGTGGATATGGTTTGGTTTCCAAAGGACTGGCATAGACAGATGTTTGTTTACAGCTCGACTCCTGCCATTCTTCACTCAAAGTCCGTAATGCTGTTAACCTTTATTATACCCCAAGTAAAGGCTTTACTGACTTGAGGTTAAAACAATTCCAATTTGCTGAAATTGTTCAATGAATGTTGTCCTACCCTTCATTCATTCATCAGACAGACAAGACAGTAGAAATCTTTTGGAAAGAGAAGCGTCCGTAAGGAGGACACAGCATACTTCTTCAAAGCTGAAGTAGTTTATTTCAAACAACATAACCGAGTTTAAGCATGAATCTGATTTTGTAAAAACTGATGTGACTCACAACTGGAACATCTACAAACACCATAAACAATCTAATGTGTATCTCTAGCCTTGCTGTTGCAGGACAGCCAAGAATAAAAAAGCAGAGTACAGCTATGTATATTTTGTTGCAGCTCTTTTCCACAGTGCCTACCTGCCCTAGTGACTATTCTCCATAGCGGCAGAATAATATCTACTTTAGTTTTTCCTCAGCAACGAACACGTTAGAAATGCCTGTTATCCACTACAGAGTGCAAACCTACCATAGGAAAAAGCCAAGTACCTATATCCAAGCTGGATAAAGTGTTTCAGTAGCTGTAGACGTGCTTTTCTAACCGGACAGGTAAAATACAAAAAGCCTCTTATGATAGCTCTCTATCTTACATTACCCAAAATAGCAGCAGGTCTTAGCAATACCAGTTCAATATCAAAAAGCCCAAAGGCACTCATCAGCAGAAAAATCCTATCAGGAAACAAGGACGCTAACATAGTAATGCCATCCCAACCAGAATGGAACCACCACACCTGAACAGTTAAACACCCCAAACTGACACTATTTCACAGTTTAGCCAGAAATAGACCCAAGGATCCTTCTTACAGATTTGCCAAAACCATTTCCTGATTTAGAGCACGCTTCAATACAAGATACCATGAAGAAACTGTCCTCTGCGGGTTGGAATTTTTTTAAATTAAAGTTTCCTTGGAGTTGCAGAAGAGCGGAGTGGGAGCAGTTCCCTTGCAACTTTTCTCCGTTTTGCTTAATCACTAACAAAAGATCTTCATCCATGCTATCTTCCTTGGGGGTTTATTTTTACTTTTTTATTTAGGAGAGGTCTACCCTGCAGATGACATCCCTACACGGGTATGGGATTGAGAAGGGTTTGGGAGAGGGAGGATGTACTCCCACAAAAACAATTGTGTTTCCTTTCATAGGGGTCCATGGCAGACTCAAGTTTGAAATGGATTACTTCAATGCCAGTGGGATTTTACTGTCTTTTTGATTTACACAGGCACCCAGTGCCTGGGAAAGCATGGTTTGTCATCTGAAGCAAAACAGATGCAAGTACCAAGACCTAGATTTGAGACACTCCCAAGGTCTCTCAGATTCCTTCCCCCCCATATCTGGGATAGATATCCCTGCCAATTGCCCATGATATTTTTCAAGGGAAGCAGGGTAGAGAAGATACATATTTCTGAAGTAGAAGAGGGGCTGAACAAATCTCTAATGCTCTTGCCATACGTGCAAGATTTGCAAGAGTGGAGGAGGAGTGGGGAGACTGGAAGATAAGCAGATCACATGCCTATTCCCACTTCTTTCCAGGTACTCTTCAGGAACAACTTTCCCATTCCTTGGTTTTAGTTATTCTTCAGGTTTTTCTGACCTTACCGATATTTAGCTAGGCAACATCTTGTTACTTGAGAAAGGGCTAAAAATATTTTTACAGATATAAAGCAGAAAAACCTTAAATTAAGCCTTTTCCTAATTTATTGTGTGTCTGTTTTCATTCCTTCCTGTACTCAAGAGCAGACAAGGCTGGGCATTACAGCTGTCAAACACCTCCATTAAAATAAGAATTAGGAAGGGAAAACTTGATCCTAAAGAAAAACTCCATCAAGCCAAGAAAAAATGTCAGGAGAAAGAAAACAGAAGATTGTATCAGAGAGACGCTATGGTAACAGTCACAAACACAGAGAACAAAGATATCCTAACCTCCCCACTTCTGCAAGGCAAGAGTACTATGGAAGACAACTCACGGCTTAGAAAAGGCTTATTGCAGCAGCTGTACTTTGTATGTAGGCATGGGTAATGTCCTCTGTGCATACAAGTAGAATTGGTCAAAGGGTTTTTTTAGAAGCTTGTAGCTTTTCTTGTAACCCAAACTCTGCAGCCAAAGGCCAAGATGTTGAGGACCCCACCACGCAGCATCACCACGTTAAACCTCAATGCATCATTTTGACAGAAACACTCCCTGTTGCCAATCCAGACTGGCTTCATGAAAGCTTAAGTATTCCTTTTGCAGTTCAGAGTATTTCAAGTGTAGGATTTGTGTGTAAGTCAGGAGTACTCTGCACCCTCAGAGGAGATGGGAAAGCTAAAGGATTTCCAAGTTCCCTTATTTGCCAGCAGCCATTTTCAGCCCCCTGCAGCCAGAGCTGCCAGCCAGGGTCAGGGCTGCACTTCACATGCAACCTTGGCCAGTCAAACCTGGAGAAAGCCTTCTCTTAATGTTCCCCCTTTTGGGCTAGCTATGGTCTTCACATTGTAAACACATGTTCTTACAATATTCACGGGGCTTTTTGGGTTGTGAGGCTGAGTTGACTAATGTGGCAGGCTCACCCTCCCATCACTCAAAAGCTCACTGTGTTACAGTTGTTATCCTGCAGCTATCTAAACTAACCAGAGGCAAGGCAGACATCTCACACTTCAGGATTTACCCTCCCAAGGCTGCATCCTTACAAAAAAAAGAGAGGGGAAACAGAGCCTGGGGCAAAAGCGTGGGACTCCCCACACCTCCGATCTGTTGCCTCTTCTCTACTTGCTGCTACAGAAGACTACAAGGGATTGCAAGTCACACACTCCCCTTTAGTAGGGCAGAAGGGAGGAAGATGAGGAGAAAGATACAGAGATGCAGCTGACAAGGCAGCCAAGCTGGTGCAGCTGCTGTGGAAAGGCAGCCACGCCATCCCAGTCACGCTGCTGCTACTTCCCCTTCCACAGCTCCAGTATTCACCTAACCCCAGCAACCCAGTCAGTCTGGCAATCTAGCCTAAGACTAGTCCAGGAATGAAGAAAAAATTAAATCCTTGCTAGGTTAACAAGCTGAAGGGACTTGCCAGAGAATTATGGGAGCTGGATTGCACCTTGTAGCAGTAGTTAGGTCTGACTAGCTCAAGCTTTCCTTGCCTCCTGGTCAGCACACTCTTATTCCAAAAGCAGTCTTCCACCAAGGGAAAAGGGCAGGGAAAAAAGAAAACGAGAGCCTTCTCTTACCTTTCAGGGTCATATTTATTTAACTTTCTTGATCAGTTAAGTGTTAGACAGAAAAAAATCTGAGCCACCAATTTTGTCTCTCCTTAATATGGAGCTGCACTGACAAGGATGGACAAAGCAGAATCATTACTAATGCCAAGAAAATCCCTGCTTTCCTCACATTGCAAATGTGGTACACATGGAAAGTCTGTCTCACTGCAGAAAGTGATACTGAACAATTAGATCGTTCAAAGGAAGACAATGACAACCATCCAGGAAAGAAGCCAAGGAATGGAGGTTGAAGTGTGCCAGGATCAGCAAATAGCCAGTGCACGGTGGGGAAAAGCAGTAATAAGGTAAAGCATGGAAGGGAAATATGTGGCTCACCACTTCCATGCAAGAGCAGAAGGACACTTCAGACTGAAAGATGACCACTAAAACTGATCTAAGAAAGCCTTACACACAGGCACATGCAGCCACTGGAGCTAGATGTCACATTGGGACAGGAAGCGTCTTTGAAAGCAGTTCAAGAGTGGAGAATGAATTCTTCAAAGAAATCATCACAACTGTCTGCTTCAAGGGTAAGGTACACAGCCCTGACTTCCTTTTTTCTAACTGTGTAAGTTTGGCTAAAAAAAGATACAACGTTTTGGTATGGGATTTGCCTGAGTATAAATGGAACTTCTAGGTGCCTAGGCCTGTCTTGTCTGAAGAAGAATCTGTGTGCCAAAGCATTTGGTTATTTTAATATACACACATACTTACAGAATCTTAGCAAAGTCTAAAGAGGATAGGATACCCCTCCCACTGTGCAATCTTACACCCCGGAGAAAAGATAGCGTAAAAAACCCCAGAACAACCCTAGGGCATGAAATGCCAGCCAGTTTTTAAGCACACTATTGAAAATAGCCCTTTTCTCCTTCAGGGTTTCTTAGACTCGTGTTTAAAGCCATTGGTGCAAGCCATTGGACAGAGGAGCTGGGTTACCCGAACCAGGGTCAGAGCGCGTGGGCTAGACAAATGCCTTCTGTTAGGGCTGGTGACACGAGAACGGAGACTAGGTTCTAACCATTTTGCTTTCACCTGGAGTGAACAGCAAATGCTTTACTCTGGGCTCTGGTACACCTTGTGATAAGCAGCCCACTATAAATTTTTTTTGGTCTTCTTAAACACAAAGTTTACATCAACAAAATACTGATCATTTCCATACAATATGCAGTGAAGGGAGAGGTGGTAAAGACTATTTTAAAGTTCTCCAGCTTTGTTTTCAGAGGTAAGGATGTAGCTGATGGCTTGAATATGAATCTTAGACAGCTGTACTTTTATGCATACAGAAAAGAGCATGCACGTAGAAGAATCCTTTTTTCACCACCCCTAGGAGATTCAGCAGGACTTGCCAACAGTATTCAGGAGTGTGAAGTACATAAGTACATTATTTAAGTACACTGATTCCATTAAACAGAACCATTTGTTTTCGTCTTCTCTGCAAACACATCTGCCTAAGTGCTCCAGCTTCACAGGGCGCACATGGAGTTTGGAGCATTATCCGTGGGGATCGTGCACGGTTGGAAGAAAGCAGAGAGATACAGCAGTTGTTAAGAAAAAAGAAGTGTAGTCAAGTCTTTACCAGTCTGACAGTTCCTAAAATAATGCTGCTTCCCTTAAGAACAAACATGCTTATCTCTGATCTACAGAACTCGACTAAAAGGTTACTTTTCCCTTGCCAGAAAAGCATCTTTAGAAGTTTATGAATACCTGAACAAAACAGCTGAACCCTGCCAGATGACTTTATGGTAAGAGGAGGTGGCAGAAAGCCACCTCCGCACATGTGAAAAGAATGCTTACAGAAGAAATGTAGAGGATATACACAAAAAAGCAAGTTTCTAGTATTGAGAGCTGCATGTGGCTACCCCATTATTTTGCGGAAAGGAATACATACTAAAATCTTGGACTCTGAAGAGTGTTTCCTTCTCCTCCTCCTCCTCAGTTGCTTCTGACTAATGAATATTTTGAACAAAAACCAGCTTCTGCCTGGAATTTGCAAATCCCCGAAAACCACCATTATTAGGCAGCATGAATTGTGTGCATGCAACTCTGAAAAGCGCAGCGGTTAGCTGCCTAGTGGTGTGATCAAGGATTTACGACTAGTTACAGGACTGCCGAGGAAAAAATCCCCTACGCAAATCATTGTATTTATGTGGTAAACATCATTACACTAACTTTAAAAGCACGTATTTCCCACAAGGAAAAGTTAAAGTTCTGTAATTATACTGTAATTAAGTCTTTACTTACAAGTCATGTGAGCCTAAAATCTTTATCTGTCTTCAAATGCAGAAATGGTAGTACAGCTGGAGTCACCTCTGCACAGACATGGGCAAGCTAAGGGTCAGAGCCCGCAACCTCAGCCAGGATTTGTATGTCTAAAAGTTCATCTGCTTTTTTTGCCTACACTGGTTGGTCTCCTGCTGTATCACCTCTGAATATAAGCCTTGCCTTACAAAGAAATTCACGCCTTCATTTGCTAAACAAAGTTGGAAAGAAAACCACAAATCTTCAAAGGTTCAACACAAAGAATTTAATTCGTAGAACATAAAACAGCAGGTGGGGCTGGCTCTGTGCTTCCCTTTCCTATGGGAAGTAGGTAAACTCAGCATCTTTGGCATTGTGCACCATTGCCATAGACCACCTCCATCTCCAAAGGAGTACAAATATCTAAGCATTCAGAAGACAGAAAAAGAGTAGCTAGTACTGACTGAATTTAACAGAATGCTTCATGAAATGTACAACTCCTCCTCATTCCAAAGGACATTATCACTTTCCTGAATCAGGGCCTAAAAGCATGCTTGCAGAAGGGAGATTGTGTTTTGGCAATTTTTTTTTTTGCACTGACAGTGCTCAGCTTCTGCTGTCAACTAACTGGCATCAAGCAGAGCAATCCAAGAGCCCAGCTTTGCTTCCCAGGTATTCACATTCCTACTCCCAAGCATCCTTGCGCTACATCTGCAAGGCAAGTCACAATTTTTCCTGGAAGCCAGCTATTTGATGAGCCAGAGCATTCTCAGTTTCTTGCCAGCACAAAGAGGAGTGTGCTGTTGTACAGTTAGAGAAAAAAAGGCTTTCAGAAGTATTACCCCTGGTTCAGAACTATTACCACCGAGGTCACATCTAGCTGTGTGTCAGGCAGCCTCAATAATTCCCAGCTCCGCTGCAAAGTGACATTTCAGCAGAAAACCCCTATCATCTTCAGGAAGAAAGGCACCATCAGTACAGATGGATGCTGCACGCTGGCGACAACTCATGCAGCAGATCCTTCTGAAATATGTGCTGCACACGCGCAGGCATCTCTTGGAGTGAAGGACTCCAAAAATCCTTAGTCTGAGCTTGAAGCTTTGGGCTTAAACATGTGAGTGATACCAAGAAGCACAAAACTCTGATCGCAAATTTCTCAGATGGATCAGGGAGTTTTCAAGCCCATTAGACAACCTCAAGGAGTACCGAGATGCTTTCTGCTGCTTTAGCCTTTAGCCCATTTCACAGGCTGGAAAGGCTACATCTCAAATGAGGCAGAACAGCGTGAATCCAGGAGCCTCTCCACTGCATAGTTAGCTGAGGAGGAACAAGTTATGTTGAATATTCACAGGGAATTCTGAACTGAGTACTCCAGAAGAAAACAATGGTAGTTAAGAGTTTCCAAACAAGTCCACAACCTTGTATCTTGCATTTTAATTTCAGGAAAAGACTGTATACTAATAGTACTAGAAAAAAGATAGCGTCCTGACTATGAAAATCACGGTTTACAACAATTTATACAATCTTTCACCTTCAGTGATTGCTTGGAAAAAACCCAACAACGCAGTGGCAGAGATTTCAACCCAACTTGAAAATACAACCTCACCTGTAACTTCAGTTTGTCTAATCAGTATTAATTGCCATCAGTTCCGCAATTTCTCTAATGAGAATTTACAATACCTGGGCCTTAGGAAAACACTGCATGGTGCAAGAGGACCCCATGCCAGCTAAATAACAATAAGCAATAGGGCTAAATGCTAAGTCAATTGGAAGCTGTCGTCTCCAGAATCAGAAAGGCAAGCAGCTAATTAAAACATTGTGTGGGAGCCTGCATGAGGTGTAAGAGAGCGCTGGGCCACAACAGGCTTTGGATATGTGCCCACATACAGAAACACACTATTTAAAGCAATAACAGTTTTGAGAAGCAATGTAACATTCATACCTCCTCAGCCTACTCCAGAAAAAACACCCCCTTCCCTCAGAGCGTTTTATAAGCGGTCTTCTTTATAGAAGTCGCCATGGGTTTCCAATTTTCTTGTTTGACTCAAAGGATTATTTTAGATTTCAGAGGTCAGAGACTAATCGGGGCAGGAGAAACAAAACCAAATGAAAACCACTTATTCTTTAGTCCACATCCAAAGATCAAAAAAGAAAATCAGCTTACGAAACGAACCATTTGCTTCATTATTCCTCTTGTGGGGAATCTAGACTTCAAAAAAGGTGGGGATCTGGGCAAAATCCAGAGCTGACTTAGAAACGTGTATCCCTGTGCATGAGATCGACACCCAGGCTGTGCGCAGGACGCTTACGAACACGGTTACACCTTGGCAGGGACGGTTGCCTGGCTATCACACAACTGCTCCCCTTCCAGTATCACTTACCGATCGATACTCGTAATAGATTTTATCATATTCAGTGCCTCCAATTGTGATTTCTGGAATGAAGACAGGGATGGCTGTAGGATCCAGCACTCCATCCTTGTCCTGAACACTGAGGGGAAAGAAAGAAGGAAAAAAGAAAAAAGGAGGAATTAGTCTATATCCTGCCTTGAAGACAGCAACATCAATTCCGAGTTTGACCAAATATTCAAGAACCACTCTTTTGTTAAATAATACTTCCACAGGTTTTGCTCTTTTCCGGTTATGATGAATACATAGTTCTTTTCCTCACACAGTTCCTGTGGGTTTTTTTGCTCCTGTTCCAACTTCTCCCTGCTCCTCCATTCCCTCCCCCAGGTTTTTCCTCCCTGGCGACGCTCTGTCATTCCTGGGAACCTTCTCTGTAAGGCATCTCTAGCTTTTTCCTCTCCTACATAAGCCAGTGGTTTTATTGAATCCCACACACTATCTTGCTATATCAACTTCATTTAATTGCCTCCTGTTCAATCAGTTTTCACAAACAAACCCTCACAGTGATTAAAGTAAGGTTGTGCTCTTCCCCAAATCCCCATCCTAAATTGACTGACATCAAGGCAATCACAGGGTTTGCAAGCAAGCAGTGCCTCTAGCATCCTGCCTGGGAGTAACTGGGGGAAGCTTGCTGCAGCAGATATCAGGATCCACCAAAACCCATGCTGCACGGCACCAGAACTTTCAAACACCCCAAATTTATAATGCCTGAGAAACTGCTAGAAAGCCTCCTTCTGCATACCAGTATGCTACGTAGACCAACAGTGACACCTATAGGCAGTTGGTGAGAAATACATCCATTTGCAGCAGACAATGACCACATTCTACATTCAACACTCAAAACTCTGCAAATTGTGCTGTTTTCAGCGAACTGCATTTCTTTACAAATATTTACATACACATAAAGCATATGCTCTGAGCAAAGCAAAGTTAATAATCGTTAAGCAATTAATTTTTTTCCCCTAAATCACAAATTTTGGGACCCTACCTCACAGCACTGAACAGTTTCAAGTACTAAACTAGTCTGCTAACCTATCTTGACATGCACACTGTAAATTATCCTACTACAGACAAATTAGTAATAAAATACAATAATCTAGTAAAAGCTGAGATGGCAGAAGGTAAGGATAAACGCCCTTTTAAAGGACCAGGATGAACACCCACGATGCTTCTTATGAACTACGTTATCTATCTACACATACATTAAACGTGTAATTCACATGCTGGAAGCCAGGACAACAAGCCCTCCTCTGCCTCCTCACCGACACAGCAAGAGCTCTTTCCATGCCATGCCACTACCAGCCCTCCTGTGGGCCACCCCCAGCCTTCCCGCTCCAGGACAGCTTGGAATAACCAAGCTGGGACAGAAGAGCTTGCCCAAAATGGTGATTGATGATGCAATTGGCTTTATTTCTGAATCCCAGCATATTTCCGGAAAAGCACCTTTGCACCTGCCAAGTCTCCTCTCTTGGGGTTCTGCTGAGAAGGAATCAGTTCTAATATCCACTGCTAATTAACCTGGAATTAAAATAAACAGACCCCAACAGAAAGCAGCCCTTCAGGTACCAGCTCTTCACTCCTTCAGTACAGTCCATGGTACAACCACCCTTGTAATTAGTACCAAGGCTACAAGCTTTAACNTGCATTTTCNTTGTGCAGAAAACAGAGACAGCAAGCTATGGATTTTGATTTGCACAGCACCACGTGCAGGCAGTGTTTAACGACCTTCTGAGTTCAGGCTTAACAGCGCAGGCTATGGAAGATCCACTCATCTATCAGCAAGTAAACACCTCTCCCTTCTTCCTACAGAAATGGGACAAGTCCACTCTCTGCTGAGTAGCAGCAGAAGTTCCGGACCTTACAAGCCTGTAGAAGAAAGCAGACAAAATTTGTCTGGGCATACATGAGGTATAAATTGACACAAACTGAGTCTGGTAGTCAACCAGTCTACAGTTAATCCATTCCTTCACTTATTGCAGCCAAATGGCAATTGTAGACGACAATTCTCAGGCACAATTTGACTTAGTAGCCAAGATGGAAAACCTGCTGCTCTTCAAAATTCTTTACTCTCAAAACCACTGCCTCCAAGGAAACCACTGCACAACAAAACACCCATGCAAACCTAACGCTACCAAATATGACTTCTCCAGCTTCACCTCTGCTCCGTACCTGAAGAAACAACTTTGAATACCAACTGAAAGCACCACCCAAAGACATCTGCCACAACAACCACAAAACCACATTCGCTTGCCAGAACTAAGTCACTGCTCAGCAGGAAGCATTTAAAGACACCTTTGTTGTTTCCTTAGTCTTCTCTCTCCCCCAGCACAAAAGTGTCACTATTTATTATTTTCTGGCTCTTAATATTTTCTTAAAGCAGCTCTCATCATGTGTGCTTTACCTACCCATACGATTATCTGACATTTCAAACTTAACTGAGAGCATGTAAGTGACCACATGGTCCTAATACTGTAGGAACGTTAGATTTTAGCTCCACAGGAATTGCATTCATGACCATGTTACAGCAATGGGTAGCTCAGCTCTTCTCCAGAAGCATGTGTTACACGCCTACTTCACACATGTCCAGCACGACATGCACAAGCAGGTACTCAGGAATCAGGACTGACACTCCTGCCTTTCAGAGAAGGAAGTCCTGCTTCCCTCACAGGCAGCTTATAGCAAGCACACAGAATCACAGCATGGTAGGGGTTGGAAGGGACCTCTGTGGATCATCTAGTCCAACCTCCCTGCCATACACAGATTTTTGAGGGAACCTGCAGAAACCTGATGACACACAAGTAACTTAGCTCTTTTCCTCACCTTTGTACAAAACAAAGTCCCAAGATTGCCAACCACAATGAACATTAGAAAGTCTTACAAGCATATTTGCTAAAGGTGTGAGGCAGAGTAAAGGAAGTAAGGCTGCTTGGAAAAAACAAACTAGTCAAGCAAAAACAAAAAACCCTGCCTGCACAGCCTGAGCCATTATTTCTCAACTGATGCTGGCATAATCACAAAAACTGAAGTGACATACACAGTATTAGAAAACCACACTTCCTACCTAAAAGCATTCACTAGCCTAAGAGGCTTAGAGCCAGCAACACAAAAGCATCCCCAGTTAAAATCCGGGCTTATACATAAAAGTAACTTGAAAAACAGCAGGTGGATCCCACTGGAAAACAGATTTTCTTGCACACCTTGAAACAAGCTTCTCACCAACAGGTTACTGTGTTTCAGGTTTGAATCTGAGCAAGCGGGTGGGTGGCATTCACTCCTCTGCTATTCACACACTTGTTAACTCGGCCAGGGCTCCTCAGCCCCTGTTGTGGTCAGCTTCACTGCCTCCCATGGGCAGGGCACAACACGAGCCAGCCAGCGAGCGTGCGATACGCTCACGATTTTGCCCATGCTTGTGAGAGCAGGAGAAAGGAGAAGTGCTCCTGACTCATGCCACAGGCAGAGAGCTGGGTGGGAGAGATGGTTCCAGCATCCAGCTCTCACTGTACTGAGCTCCTGCTCTCCCGTACTCATTTAGCAGGCACACAGGACAGCCGTGGGCTGTGCATCCCCCACCAGCCTTTCCTTCCTTGTCATTTCTTCCTTGCCCATTTTCTCCACAACTTGGCAGAGGCAGGGCAATGATGCGCAGACCTCCTCCTGCCAAAGGGACTCAGACTCTGCTGTCTGGTTCGGGAGAGCAAGTATGCAATGCTTAATGTGAACCACAGCCACTCCCTCGGTGAACAAATGCTCACCATGAATGCCAAGAAAAAAAAGCTTCCCAGGAAAAGCAGGTCTGCAGGAGAAGGTGAGAAGGTGCAACAATAGCTCTTCAAATCGATAAAAAGCCACTGCAAAGAGGAAATTACAAAGAATTGTTTCAACTGAAGCAAGAGAAAAGCAAGGTACCAAAGGAAGCAGTTTTTAATGGTGCCAGAAGTTTATGAGATTCTCAAGTCTCACAACAGAGTTTCAAAGCCAAGTCCAGGGCACCTCCTGCAAGCACCTCTAGTCCTGCTATTTGAAATCAGACCAGCCATTCAAACATGGACACTTCCTGCCTTGGCTAAGCATGCTCGATTACACTGTGAAACAGGGCTGAAGGGTCCCTCTCCCTCATTCGCTCCCATGCTTCCTCACTGCAACATTTCATTCCACCAGAGTAAAATGAACAGAAAGGAGCTCTGGGGTTAGCAATAGATCCAAGAAGTTAAATGAATGTTAGGAAAACTTAAAAAATTATTAGTTACTGCACATACAAGGTCCTTCAATAACAACCTCAAAATACGCCTGATGTCCTATCAAATACAATACCGGAGGATTTGCAACACAGGGTTTGGGGCACACTAATAGTTATTAATGAGCATAATTGAACAGATGAGTGGCAAGCTATTTCATCACTAGATTGTTTCCACATGGAAACAGATCCTCTTTTCATCAAGATAAAAGAAATGCCAACACCTATCTTTTAAATGAAATTAATAGTGGCTTAAAAAAGCCGAAGATATGCCCATACAAAGTGTGTTCTGCCACAGCAAATTCTGAAGGAGCAGCAAGGACGTGACAGATTTAACTGCGGACTTGTCTGATGAAACAAGTCAAACAGTCAGCTCCCTCCACCAGCTGGTAAAGTAACACAGGCGATGCTACACGAACTACAGCGCTTCATTCTGAAAACATTACGTATTTTGCGATGCATGCAGTCACAACTTCACTGGGAAGGGCACAGATAAAAATATGTTTGAGGTAGCGCAGTGGCGACAGAGGAACTCCTTCAGACATTGCAAAAAGCCAGCAGAATGGTTTGTTGGACATAGTGCTCAGGGATGAAGGAAAGATGTGGAGAGCATCCTCTGGGAGAATCCTCCAGCTTACGTACACATAAATCTACATGTTAACCAAGACGTGCCTCAGTCCCACAACCACACTGCTCTACTAGGGCAAGGGAGAAAGGACTCAAGGGCAAGGCAGGGAGATAAAAGGTATCAATGTGCAACTGATTTTATGCAGGGGCAGCTCACTGGCTTGATTAGCTTTCTTATTTGCATTACCAAAGCAGTCAAAGGCCCTGCTGAGGCTTCTGTACATCAGAACTCATACACCAGCAATAAAATGTTCTCCTCACCCCTGCCCACCGATGCCCTTCCCCCAGACACACTGGTACAAGTGGAAGGTGGAAGAAGTGAAAGTGGATCCGAAACAGAGCGGGCTGCACATAATGCTGGGAGGTCAGCGAAGGAAGCAATTGCAGATGGAAAACCAGACAAAATCCCTGCTGCAGCCTTCCAGAAACACCCACGAGAGGGCAGCGTGTGCCAGTATACGGCCCATGAGGAACATGCTAAAAAAACCTCTTTCCAAAAGGAAAAATTAACACAGGCATGGGACACCTGCAAATCTGAGGAAGGCTGGGTACCACAAGCTCTCCTACTTGGGCACTGGAAAAAGCGAGGAAAACAGCAACTTGAACACTCACGAACCAGCACCCGAGCCTGGCATTTGGTGCTCTGAGATGCAGTTCCAACCCTGCAGACACGCAGCAGGCTCCCTGCAGCATTTGCTTGGTCGTTACACATTTGTCCTCTGCCTGGCACGGGGCATGGCATGTTTTCATGAGTGAAGACAGTGCAGGCTGTGATGGCAGACTCCTGTCTGTCCTGTACTTCCGGAGTTAATATGAGAAAAGATTCTGTCCAAACCAACATATTTTCATAAAAAGTTATACAGGTGCTCTCCCCAGGTCCAACATATGGCCCACGATTTCCCCATTCAGCTGAGCAAGGCATGAGCACGAAACTGCCACAGGATCTGTTGTTACACATTTGATCAGTGCCCTGATACCCCAGCAGCAAATCAAGATTCAAAGCAAACACTGAGCACATTCATCAGATGTCTGAATGCAAACGCTAGCTTGACAATGCTGTTCTGAAGGCAAGGGGAAAGAGCAAAACTCAAACCATAAGAACATTTAAATTAGCAGTTTGTTGCATTGTAAGATCTTAAAACAGCCACATGCTGCCAATAGAATAAATAATATCTTACAGCCTACCAGAGCCTTGTACAGGAGACCCTCTTGCTCTCCCCCAGGGTTCAATGAAAAATTGAGTCCTTAACAAGGCAATTCTTTCCTTTCTGCAGCCGCAAAGTAGAATTTTCATACAGTATCTTAATACACTGCTCTAATTGCCTGCTTTCCTTTAACTCACCCCTGCACCCTGCAATTAATAATCCTTTCTTAATACCTGTACTAGTGTGAAGCTATAGGAAAACAAGCAACCATATTTTGTCTTTCAAAGGAAATATGATTTTCATAGTTTTGCAGGGTCTAAGTCACCAGATGCTATCCTTCAATTACTACATGAAGAAACCTCTTAATTAACAGGCACCTGAAGTCTGACTTGTTTCTCTTAGACACCAATCAACACCCCTTTTCTGAGATCTATCTTCACCCCTTGATAGAACAGCCATACAAAAGGAGCATTATTCGTAATTTTAGGAGGCTTCTGAATTAACAGCACAGAAAACTACAGCAAAGAATATCAGAAGTCTGCAAAAAAGTTCAACTTGCTATTCATATTCATATTATTGTCACAACAAAGACAACAATAAAGAGGCAGATATTCAATTTTAACAACCCCTGTGTTTCTATTAACCTGTAAGATAAACTGAAATTAATATGACAAGAATATAACTTCTAAATTTTGTTTTAAAAAGGCAGTAACTATACCGCACTCACTACCTGCACGTTCAGTCTAAAGATGAGGTTCTAGGAAAGTGGGAAACCGGTCTCACTTCAGTGCAAGGTTATTCCTATTAATATTCTTCCAAGTGTAGATACATTCTTTATACAGGGTTATCCAGAGAACATTTTGTTCATCAACATGACTTCAGAGTGGCACTCCTAATGCTTCATCTGTAACGCTTGGATAAAAGTGTAGGTCTGATCTCACTTCTTTACATATACATCAATGGTTTGGTTCAACATTTCTCTTTTGAACATTGCTCTGGGGACACATGCAATCCCACCAGTAGCACTCCACAGCTGAATCAGAGGACAGATAATCAGAGAGTACTTGCAAAGAATTATTATAATCAAGTTTGATTTCTATTCCAGCAAGGTACTTTCCACCATCCAAGTTTGATCTCTTCACATCCAACTGGACAGACAAGGATCTTAAATAAAAAACCAAAACCATCCTTAAATCACTGTGCTTTACAATCCCCCTTGTTATTAGGGAGAATGAACACCAGAATTGCAATACTTCATTCTATGAACGAGGATCAAAGCTTCTATTTACGATTATTTACTGGGAGAGAGTCCAGCGGAGGGCTACGAGGATGAGGGGACTGGAGCGTCTCTCCTACGAGGAGAGGTTGAGGGAGCTGGGCTTGTTCAGCCTGGAGAAGAGAAGGCTGAGAGGGGACCTTAGAAATGCCTACAAATATCTGAAGGGTGGGTGTCAGGAGGATGGGGCCAGACTCTTT
>Ga0065711_1009504_pt1 | contig 16792 bp, 5 predicted proteins | sample Hoacrofraction12_FD_59098 | JGI IMG/M metagenome (GOLD analysis project Ga0065711, IMG submission 59098) | Hoatzin crop microbial communities from Cojedes, Venezuela - Epithelial fraction 12 v2 (version 2) | ecosystem: Host-associated > Birds > Digestive system > Esophagus > Crop | place... | reverse complement strand
TGGGCCAAAAAAAAAAAAAAAAGAAAGAGAGAGAGAGGGGAGGGGAAAAAGGGTTTCTGATTCAGCTCCATAAACAAAATATAAACTGCATTCAAGTGCCAGCATGGCAACAGCTTGGGAATATTGTCCATGTCTCATATCACAAGCATGACAGATTCCATTGTGGATTTAGTTTATCCATAATAGGAAATATTTATGTTGTGCCTGGTCTTTTCTATTTGTATCTATTAGATTGTAGAAGGAATACACTAAAATACTGATCCCTGCTATCATTAAACTCTTTTACTTTTTTTCCTCTGGTTGCTATCTCCTGTATATTTAATGCTTACATCTTGCTGCTGAGAGAGTCTCAAATGGGAATAAGTAAAGGAGATCTGTTCGATTTTGATCCATATCAGATAAAGCCTTTTTTTAATTCTCCTGTCTTCTCTCCCCATCTCCATCTTCATTGGGACACCAAATCCCTGCAATATCATTTCTGGGGCATGGAAAGTTTGACAACAAGCTTTCAGTAAATTAGATACAGATAGATAAACACCAACATCTTCATTTCTATCCACAGACCTAGACTGAATACAGGTGATGTCGAGGAATGCTAGGCATGTCAACAAGGGAGTGTTTATCCACAACAAGAGACTGTTTCAGAAGTCCCCCATATTCGAGACCCTTTCATAATGTCACTTGTAAGTACTTAGCTCTCTCCTGTGGTTCCTTCGATGGGGCATTATCGCATGCAAGGTGAAAGAAAGCTCTGCTAGTCTCATTTAAACTATTAATAAAACTCTGTACTACAACGAACTGAAGTCTTAAGGCCTGGTGTAGCAAGGTGGTAGGCACGTTTATCTCCCATTGATGCTGAGAAGGATCTGGCATTAATCTCCTGGGAGGGAGGAAGGATGGACATAGGTGTATCTTAAGTGGAGGGCACCATTTAACGCATAAAGGTTCCTCTGTAGGTAGGAGATATTTAGCAAAGAAAGCTGTGCTTTGAAAAGTGTTAAATAATTCCAATTTCATAATTTCATGCCAGAGTTTGATGGTCAGTTTCACTTCTGGGTATCTTAAACTCTGACTAACCTCTTTAAATTTCTCTCAGTATCTCACATTTACATCTTCCCATCTTCTGTTTTTGAATGATTTCTGTAATAAATTATATAAAGATACTAAATTATTTTAGTATTCATGGGTTTGATTTGTTGATATATGGAGTCTATAATCAAAATCCCAACCCTGAGTGTACTTACAGATATCAGTGTCCCATTTTCTCTCAAATTAGCAATGTCATGCAAGCTTTGAGAGGCTGTAATTACAACCTCAACAGAGCAGAAAAGCCCCAGCAGCCAGCCAGCCTTATTCTGCTCAAAAATCAGTCTTCCCTTGTCTTTTAACACCGGGGAGTTCTTCCATCTTGCATCTGATTGTTGTGACTAAGATCCAAATTCTGCTGTTTTTTTGGACCCAGCAATTCCACAGTATTTTTGTGCAAATGTCAGTATGGCAGAATTTGCCCAGCTTGACTTTAATCTGCCCTGATTTGTCACACAGTTGTGCCAATTGAGTCCCTTAGATGCTATGGAAAATCGGTGCTGCTTTTCTCCAGATCACGTGTTCACCCACTAGCACAGTGTACAGATGCTCAAGTATGCATAGTAGCTCAGTGGGTTTGTCACAACCAGTTGGGTTACCGGTCTCTAGTTACTAGGTTATCTAAGCTATTGGAGAGAAATTAGACTGTATGCCACAATTAGGTACCTAGATGTCTTCCTTTGCTGTGCTATCTGAGCGTCTCACTAATGCTGTGGTTAGTGTCACAACAAATCTGTGAAGTAAGGCAGTATTAACCTTCACTTTCTAGGAAGTGAGTCACAGAAAGAGATAAGTGCAGGTTTAAAGGTAGTCAACGTGACAAAAAAGACAGAGAAGTTAGTAATAAGTATACATTAATAAGCCTCCTTTGCTGACCTTTTTCCCTTACTATTCTCAGGACTCATCTGACCTGCTTAGACTGGGATGTAAATCTCCCACAGGACATCTGCTTTCTATCTTTTGCTATTGAAATATTATTCAGTCAGCTTTTAAGTGATGTTAGCAAGCAGTGGCCCTTATGCCCAATGAAGCACCTCAGTCACCGTTACGTTACTGTTGGTAAGGCTGAGCAGAAGCTCTGTGACTAGCTCAGCAAGTAAAGACAGACTTCCGCAGAGATCTGCAAGGCTAAAATCCATTGAATAGTCTGTCTGATGAGCAGCTCAGCCCAAAACTTTTGCAAGCTTAAATTTATTTAAAAAGAAAGGAGAAATGTGTGGAAAGCCTTTGCCATGCAGGAGTCCAAACAGACTGGAATTGTCATAATGAACACTAAAGGACAAAGTCCGTGGGGTTGTACCAGAGCACACGAGATCCTCAGGGCCAGCTGTCACCCCACCTTGCATGGATTTTAGGGAAGTATAAAGTCTCTGAGGCTGATGAGGTTGCTTTGGGTTAGTTACTTGAAGGTACTTGAAATTTATCCCAGCACATGTCAGCGTGCTAAGTTCTCCAAGTACCAGACACGGCTATTTCTGAATCAGTTCTCTTCTGGTAAAGGACAGCTTTACTCTTGCTGATATCAGGAGCAGAAGCCTGTATATTTGTCATCCATCAGTGGCCGTGGTGTATACATGTATTTTAAAGACAGACAGAAGTAAAAACAGAGATGGATCCAAAAAAGCTGCAGCAGTATCGCAGTTTGTTTTCAAGTAACCCTAGCTGGGCAAATATTAAAATGTGTGACAAGGAAGTTTCTGCCTCCACCAAGCTTTAGCCAAACCCAGGCCTCTCCATACTGTGTTTCTGTTCTCCAAAGCGCAGGAGCTTTGTTAAGTTGGTATTAGCCAGCTTTGAGAAACAGTTGTTCAAAAATATTTAAAGCCTCCTAGACACATGATAAAGAAACACGTATATCAGAAATGCGGTACAAAAATGAGAGTTTTCGGGAGCTGAAAGCAGCAACCTGTGCAAGCAAGTCTCAAAAGGAGAATTTTGACCCATGTGATCATGTTATCTAATTCTCATTACAGAACAGAGGGAAAGTTTGGAGATTCAAATCCTTTTGTACATGACACTGTAGCTGCAACAAGGAAGGGCAGATTTATAGATTTGTAGAGCAGTTAAAACACTTTTGTATTTACCAAAGCGTCACGTCTTGTTCATTAGGTCAAGTTCTCCACTACAGTACGGTCTGGTTCTATCACACAGTTAATAAAATGCAGCAGAAAATCTGTTTTAGATATCCCTGTGAAGATCATTTGACACTAACAGCAGCTCCTGACAACTGCAGAGCTGAAGTCAGGTGCTTCCAGACTGCAAACTTTTCTCCTCCAAGACTGAAGGAAAGCAGGTATGGCAGAGAGGAAAAAAATAAATCACAGGCTAGGTAAGAATGTGAGCACAGCTGGGACCTGGTGTCCTTCAAAGCTGCTATCAATTAATGAAACCACTGAGCAGCTCTGAAAAAACATTCGGGCTCAGCCTATAGAAAGCAGTGCAAGGGTTAGGGAGGGTAGAAATGAGTTTTAAGCAACTGCAGCTGGCTATCCCGTGAACTGCTGAACGTTACAGACATATGAAGTGTTAGCAGTAACATTTCAGTGTACCGTGGGCTAAGACCACTAAGTATCAGGCTCATCATCCATGAGCATCCTCACTTTTTTCTCTTCTTCTGTCCTCCTTCTTTTAACTCATATTCTTGTTTTAATATGCGGAAGATACTGGCTTAAGAAGATGAATAAGAAGAATTCTTTCAAAGAAAGAGGAATAAATGGGTGTGAACTGGGTAACGTAGTCTGATTTACCCGTCAGGGAGGGTCAACAAGAGGGTTAGCAGGAGGTGTGTGCAGCTACGTTAGTTCTGCAGCCAACTGACACAATCTCTAAACTGCATCCAAGAAAAGCCTGCCTGCCAGAAGGAAAAAAGTACGGCACATTGCAACTGTGTACTGAGGAAGATAATGAAGCATTTTACGGATGAAAACAGAGTGCAGCAAGCCTAGGTCAGTGAAGACTGGCTGAACTCTGGAAAGGAAATTAGTATAAATGTACAATAACAGGAAAAAATATTATACAAGAATCCATTTGTGCAGATTAGGGTGCAGAAAAGAAGTAATATTATGATATTTCTTGAGCATGTGATCATTAACTGAGTGGCTGTATTACAATACACATGTGCAATGCTAGTTTTACAGCTGAGTATGCTGTCTTTTCCTTTACATCTTTTTATTTTTGAAAGTAGAACCATGACTTTCCCGAATATAGCTCTGTCTGGGGAATTTTTAAGCCTAATATTATATTTCCATGCACATGGAAGAACGTCCATGTATACTTCCTAAAATTTCCACTTGCCTCGCTGAATAGAATAGAAATTCTCTCAGAAGATGTTACTTTAAGGATCGACTCATGATATATTAAAATTATATCTGTCAGATTGTTGAGATTTAGAGACATCTTTGGACTGAAAGTGCATGGATTGCCACTTACGTGTTGGTTTAGATTTTATCATGTTCTATACGACTGGCATCAATTTAACCAATTCTCAAATTTTGTATCACACTTTTTTATAAGATTTTACTTCTTTTTAAAGAAGGTTAAGATAATTTACTTACTATGTTTATTATATATGAAGTTGTTGAAATAATGAGGGCAATAAAACTGAATTTAGCATTGTCTTTACTGGTATGAAGGTTACATTCATAAGCTTTGTTTGTTTTAATAGGTTTATTGTACAGTCTTAGGCATATGCTATTATGCAGCGATGGATATGCTTTGAATATTTTTGTAATTGTGGGTAGTATAAAAGTCATTTTCTGTTAGATTGCACAAATCCATTACATTAGTAGAAAGATACATTATTGTAACAGGATTAATGTGCAACACATAAACTGATCAGTAATATTCTTTTTGATAAATTATCTCATTTTAATCACTTGGAATGTAAAGAGATTTCAGGATAGTTCCATCTTTGATTTGCATAATTGTATTACAGACAGACAAATTGCATTATATTCTTCATTAACAATATCTGGCTTGTGTAACTATTGTATTTTTGAAGACACTGCTCTTATGTTCATCCTGTAATTTGTCATTTTATGACACCACTGTTTAGTTTAGTTTGGAGAGAATAGAAACTAAAAATTATTTGATTTTAGCTGAGTACAGTAATATCTTTGCATTTAACTGTAATGCGGTAAGCTATTGTTTGTTTTAACAAATTATAATTCAACATCTAAAGTTAGTTAAAAACTATCCTTCTCCTTTGTGGCGGATCCCACATTCATGGCTTTTCACAGCAAAGTGTCAGCACTTGTAAATGAACTTCGATATAAAAACACAACATAAAATTAAATTAAATCCATCAGAATGTTTTCTGCTTCTCTGCTTGGGCTTGCTCTCCCCCTTTTATGTTTTTTCTCCCTTACCAAGCACACACGCACAAACACATGCTTTTTCTAGCTTTCCCTGAGTTCCTTAGGGTTTTATAATTCCATAAGGTAAATAAAACTGCTGAATTGCAAATTATATCATAAACTTTATTATTCATTCTTTCAATGTCAAATCCTTCTCTTTTAAGATTTTGTGTCTTCTCTTTCAAAAGCTAAACACTCTCAACGATATTTTAGGAGAAAACAAATTATTTATTCATTTTTCACTAACCAAGCCTTCTTCAATCATTTTTGACTGCTAAGAACACCAGTAAATTAAAAATTTGTAGCTTGAGACAAATTTGCCCTCCTACCAAATCAAAACCAGCTTCTTATTGTAGAAAATCTAATTGTTTCACTCTATTAGGGTTCCTTGAGCATTGTGATCCTTTAAAAAGAAATTTGATTTAGAAAGAAATTAGTATAGCTAAATCACGAATAGTTACCTTTGTTTGATAATGAAACACAAAAATTAACTTTCCAATTTAAATGCAAGTGAGAATTCAGGTCTATCTCACAGAAGTTTGCTATGTTAAACAGAATTTTTAAAATCTGGGCCACTATTCTGATAATTTGATCCTAAATTTAGGTTGTTAGTTTAGGTCCCAGTCCTACAAGGGCATACTCATTGTTGCATATAATACTTCTAATGCTGATGTAGCCCATCTCCAAAGAAGGCCTGATCCTACAAAGCCAATGGGAGTATTGCTATGTGTCCAGTGAGGGCAGGTTTTTACCCTCTTAGCCCATGTACTGACACCCACCACAGCTCTGGTCTCCCTAATTGTATTTTTTTTTTACTCCAATGCTCACTGAAAATAAACTTTACGGAGATGGGAAAAGGAGAAAGAGTTTGGACCAAATTTACGTTTTCCCTCAGCAGCTAGAATACATCATTACAACACTTTTGAGGCTTAGAACATGTTTTATATTTTATGACTATTTTTGTCAAAAGGGTCAAAAATAAAGTAAAAATCTACACTTGTTTTTCTTTCATTCTTCTGAAGAAGAAACATAAAATTACCAAAACACAAGTTCCCACAAATTGGAATTGCATCTTCTGTAGAATAAAAAGAATAAAACTGGTACAACAGAGGTAGAAAAATATAGCTAAATCTGTTCACAGGGAACTGAATAAAAACTCTTGACTTGATTTGGTTATGCTTTTTAAGGTTATTCTTTTTCTTTTTCTCAAAATAGCATTCATAGAAGTTGCATTTGCCCACCTCATTGCTGAAAGTGTTATGAGATATTTTTGCAAAAGGCTGAAGGTTAGTATTTTTCTATGTGTCTGCTTGAAATGTCTTTGAATGTTTCCACTGTGGCTTGGCAAAATCTTAGTGCTCCAATAAGGGAGGATAAACATTATCCCCACCACCACGTGACCTCCATGGCTGACTGCATACTGAGAATTAACAGCTAATGAACTCTGCATATGCAAGGACAGTTTCTGAAAGAGATTGGCGAAAGGAGATCACATCCTAGTACTGACAAATGAGAAAACGTATAAAATTCAGCATCTGCTTGCAGATAATTCCCAAACACAAAATAGAATTACATTTGCAAGCAATTTACAACCAACAAATTGCCAAGCAACGTGTACATTTACATCAGCTCTGTCAGAAGTAATTTTCAAAAATGTTTCAGTACTGATATCTACAGCTGACCTCCCCAACCCACACAGCATCATATACAGCTGATGTGTCAATCCGAGGGGTTTTTATAGTGCTTGACATATCGGGTCAAACAGAGACATACTGGTTTTTTCAGTTCTAACCTTTTGTGTGGTTTGTAAATGTGCATGTTGCAAGGCAACCGAGATTTAGGGTCATACATATTTAACACTAAAGAACTCCAGGAAATATCTCTTTTGCTGCTTGTACTAAATAGCCAGAAGTCTCATAAAACAAGTAATATGAAAATAAGCTTATGCTGTTATTTACTATCACAGTAACTCCTATAATCAAAGCCACACAGGCCATACTTTGTCAAAAGCACAGTTCTTCAGATTGTTTGGGGAAGGGCAAAACAATCACATCCTCATCACTGCATCAGTTGCGAGTACCATGGTTCACTGTCAAATAAAATATTCCAGATTATCTCTCTCTGTAGTCTCCAGATGAAAAGCCAGACCACTCTGAATGAGGTTTCACCCACGCTAAGTAGTCTGTGTGACCATCTCACACGGGACGAACTGGGCTTGAAATAGAGTACGGGAAGGCTTGAATTCTGGCCACCACTGACATCCTCTGAGCCGAGATAAGCAGATTCTGCTTTTAACTTCACATGTATTGTTTGTTTTTTCCATTAAGATGTCCCACAGTTGGTTTGTGTGCCTGTGCGATTTAACGATAGACATTAGAAAGATAAATAGGGGGCAATATTTTAGGATGTGTATTTATTCTTCTCCTAATAGCTTGCCTTCCACTGCCTAAGTTTTTTGAATGCAGTCAAGTTCCCTCAAAGAGTATATATTACAGCATCAGTGTTTTTAAGTCTTGAAAGTTTTCCTTGCCCACCAAGAGGATAACTCTAAATTTCAACAGAAGTAAAAGCCACCACATGTAAAAATATAACAAAACACAAAAAAACCCCAACAAAACAGAACCCCAAACCAGTCTCTCCTATTTTAACACGTTTCCCTCAAAACCATTCTTCTCTCCTCTCTCCCTCTTTCAGGGATCCCTCGGAACAGAAAAATGGGATGCATACGCTGTCTTGTCCACATGGAAACTAAATGTAACCCAATTCAGGAACTAATAAGATTAAGTTACACTTCAGTGGGGAATCAGTGTACATAAATTAATGAAAATTTGCTGTGGATGGTGGCGAAGAAAGCCACTCACTGTGCTAGTGAACTGATGCAAACAGACATTTTATGATGAGGAGATCTGAAGAAGAATTAATAGGACCCATCTACCATCTATGACAGAATATTGGTAACCTCAAGAGTCCCCTATGGGTGAAATGATTTCCCTTATGTCTGTAAATGAACCAGCAAGTATGTTCTGATGCTTTCTATCTTAGACATTGGGTAAGGTTTTCTTCCAGTCGTGAAAAATGTCTCTTTCAGGCAATCACATCAGTGTTTGCTTCAAGATAAGAAAGTTTTTAAAAAGCTTCTCTGATATTTGGCTTCAAAAACTGCCCAACATCTGCTATTGTCTTACACATACTTCACTGCAGGAGAGCACCAGCCTCCGTCAAGTAAGCAGTCATTACAAATTCCCTCTTGTCCTTGGCTATCTTAATAATGCTTGTATCTCTCATTCCCTTTCAGAGCTGTGAAGGTTACAATAGGGAAATGCTGGCATCTTCTAGGCTCTCCAGATTCTCCCATTTCAGGCTCCCCATCAGCCAAAGGATGCATGGAAATTCATTTAATCCTATTACCAGAAAGTTACATAGTTCTTTCAGTCCTAGCATCAGCCTTTGATTTATATATTGATAGCAAGGATGCTTTCAAGCCACATTTTTAGAGCTAGTTCTTGGAGAATCGGCTTTACCTTGAAAAATCTTTTTTTTCCCTCACCCAGAGATGTCCCAAGGTGATACTGGACACCTCTTCCATATGCCACCACTTACAGATCTGGGGAAATGAGGTTTCTTTCTCTTCCTTCTTCTACCTGCTATTTTTCCTTGCTGTTGAACAATGATTATGAGTACAGTTCCTTGAACACAAGCTATATCCAAATGTTGGCTGTATTAAGTTAAATATTCTTCTAACTAGGTTTATTCTTTCAGAATCCAAACAACTTTTCATACAACCAAACAAGCTAGGAGGAAGGAAAGGGCATCTGGGTCATCTGTAAGATCTCAAATTTATTAATGTGCTGTGTAGTGCACTTTAAAGTAGCAAAGAAGAAAGCTGCCAAAATTTCCATAGGGATGCTATTTCCTTGTTTATTAAAGATCAGTCTTAGAAAGTATTTTCCACCATTTACACGTGCTTATTTTTATTCTACTACCCCTAGTTATGTTGTACCTAGGATCACAAATTACTAATTTATTTTGGTGATTAAAGCTAATATTTGATCAAATACTCATAATACATTTAAGATTCCCAAATCCAAGATTATGTTTGGTACTTTTGCATTTATTATAGCTGTTGGAGCTCTCAGTGCTTTTAAAATATTCCTTGTGATGTGCAGCTGTTATGTGGAGTTTAAATATCTCACTGGCAAGTCAAGTGACTGTTTTATACGAGAGGTATCTTAGAGATACAAAAATGCATCATTGCCCTCCTATTCTTTGCCCCAAGGTGCCCTAGGTAGTGTCCAGTCACTTTAGACAAATGGAACAATGACTGCTAAAATACCTCGGTGCATTTAAAATTCAGTCCTGAATATATAATTATTTATAACTGTGGGAAACTTGAAGAACTTCCATTGATCCTTTCTAAAGTTGTTTTACACCCACAGATCAAAACAAAAGAAAACCTCTGAAACGGTTAGGTAGTGGCATGCTACAGGGAATAAATATAACCACAGGAACAATAGGTATTTTTTCAGAGCTCCTATTGGAACTAATACTTCGCTTTAGATCAAACACAGGGGCTGTTCTGGGATCTGAAAACGGTCTTCCCCAAAAAACCAAATTCTCACTGGATTCGTGTTTCCCTTATAATCATCAAAATAAACACCCTATAGACTTTTAAGCAATGGGTTTATTTCAAATAACAGTAAATGGCCTTCTGAGGTCAATATATTAGTTTTCCTCTAGATATACAGTTTCAATAGCAAGCGATGCATGAAGTCTGTTAAGCTTTTTGAATTGTCTATCAGTTCTGGGAATTATAGATTTTAACCCATATAGATACTTGGCTCAACCACAAAATGAAAAATCGTTAAGACAAAAGCACTGTATATTATTACTCCAATATGTATTCGTGATTTAGAATTGGCATTTCAATACACAAAGAAAATTCCCAGAATCATCTAGCTAAATGCAAATGGGTTCTATAAATACTTTAAATAACAGAACTAAAACAAGCTCATCAGAATTTACTACTCATCCGAGTGTATACAGCTTTTTCTATTACACATCCGTAAACACTCTTTGTACTTCTACAGCTGACTGAATCAAAACATGAGAAGATCTGAAAACGCTTTTGTAACTTTCTTTAAGTTGTACTACTACTGTAATATCTTCCCTAGTAGTGCACAGGCCATATTCTGTAAATAAATGTGTGTTTCATTTTCAATTGGAATTTCATTAATCAAACCACAGTAATAGCGGAGTATTTAAAACACATTTCTTTAAAAAGGGGGTAGAACATGCCAGCAAACTACTGATACAGTTCTGCTGCACAATGATTTAAACCATCTGAGGAGATGGCCTTCTGCCTTTAGATTTCATGACAGCCTGGGCTTGAACTTCTTCCCTCCTTAGCAGCTCTCACAGCAGTTCCAACACAGTAATGAACTCTTGTATCTCCCTTTCTGGGAGTCAAACCGCTCTCCGTTTCATTCACAGTGAAATTCAAGCAGAAAGAGGTACGTTAATGCATAGGTGCCGCATCTATGAAACAAACCAAGGGCACATAGGTTACAGTGGCCTATGTATAGAAACAATATCTTCAGATGTAGTTGGCAACCGGTGCCACCATATAGAGCATTTCATCTGAAGATGGGAAAGTACCTTATGGATGAAGCAACAGGAAAACTGAGGCGGGAGTGAGATTAAAACGTCTTCCATTCACTGGGCTGGAACAAACAGAAAATATCCAGTGTCCTTTGCCCCCACCTTCAGAAGGTAACAATGGGAAGCCAGCAGCTGGACTCCCAGATGCTGTCTAACATGAACGTACTGCAGCAGCAGCAAAACCATCAGTCACAGTTTCCTGTAGGAAAATGTGTTGTATGCAAAGTTTTCTGTTAAGATGTGGGTAGCTAGAGCACAACTGCACGAAGAATTTCCTGATTCCCAGGAATACCTGTGGACTTGATGTTTGCAAATTTTGGACAGAAATCCACACTGTATCTACTAAAAGCAACTAGCACTTGCTATCAGCTTCATATTCTCATCCTTACTGTACAATGCTGTAGGTAGAGAGAAGAAAGGAACAAAATGGGGAAGAATTTCTTCCCCAAGATTCTCTGCGGATTTCAGGCACTACAATAAAAAACTAAATTAACTTTTTCATTTTTATCACCTGATGAGAATAATTAGAAAACTGCATAATGACAGCAAATAATGGTTCTCTTTTTCCCCTTTAAAGATAGCTTAAGGACTGTATTTTCTCACAGTCTTAAAGCAGTTCTCTATTTACCAGTTGTACTTACCTGAAAAATGTTTTGTCTGTCAATACTGAAGTTAACAAAATGCTTAACTGCAGCACGTAATGATCCGAACGCAAAACAGCATTTGAGCTGAGCATGGAGGCTTTTGCAGCTCTCACTGTGCTGAAACCTCTGCGACAGCAACTCAGGAAAGTAATGTCATGTAGCAAAATTTAATCATTCACTTCTTCTTCCCTGTATGATGACTAATAAGCGACCTTCATTTGTGATGTGTTTCTTTCTTTTATGGGTTTCGCTATCCATGTATGAATCCCAGAACAACCATCTAGAGAAACCTGATGGTAGAACTGCATTTTAATGTAAGCACTTTAATATACAGCTTCAGGATCCAGCTACCCTTTGGCAACATTGAAGTATCCCTTTGGGTTTCAAGGTTGTGAATAAGGTTATCAAGCTGGCTTGCTCTATACTCACACACTGAGAGACCTTGCAATTAAACCTGGGGAAATGGATTTTCTGAAATCGCTAGTGTTGAAATCAGCTTTTTGCAACAGGAACCTGACGCAAAATGTCTTGTTCAATGACAGAGTTTTCATGCTATATCTTCAGCAGCAAGTGACACTGATTGCACTGGCAGCGATTGCTATCTACTGCCAGATAAAACAAATTCAAACTAATTTGGACGGAGTCTAAAATTCACTTCTCCTCAAGGCACAGTCTTGCAAGACCCTCAAAGACTGAACTCCCATTGATTTCCCTTGATTTAAAAGGCGCAAATGATTCGCATGACCAGATCCAGAATGGATAAAGATGGGCAACAACAGTGATTCTGATACTATCCTAAAAGCCTCTCTGACCCTCACTGCATGCCCATCCTTTGACTCATCTGTCACAGCTGTATCTAACAGAAGTATTTACTTTGAAGGATCTTCCTTTATCCTATTTTACCTACTGTTTCCCAGTCACAGCTTAAATGTCAACTTCTGTCTCTTCCAGATGTCTGTATTCCTCCATTATCTTGTCATATGAAGAGATCAGAAGTATCTCTTAGTTCTCTTTTTGAACAGCAACTTGCACAACATGACATCTGTCTGTACGCGATACTCCACGGTCAATTAAAGCAAACAATATATGAGATAAACCCACAGAAATGTAGTATTTTTTTTCTTCTCAAACCCAACTGTTTTGGCTATCTGGGAAATAAAAATTTTATTAGATCTGACTTAGCCCTACCCCAGCTGATTGTTTTGGGAGATTTACACTAACTTTAAAAATATCTCAGAGCCCTAATTTTGCTCCCTCTATATTTAATTCCCTGATAATCGACTTGAAAAAAGACACCTCTGCTGCTTTACAGAAAGGCAGCACATGGCACTTTATCATCACCTAGGTGACGATGTTAGCAGTCCTTCTGAGGCTTCTGAATTCTGTGTTATTCTCTACAGTTATACTAGCTATATGTAGATTATGCTGATGGATGTATGGCTGTTCTGGTGGAAGGAGCTTTCCTCATGCCTGGTGCGGTGTGGGAGAGAGAAATATATGCCAGGAGATGTAGTACGTTTTGCCTGTCTTGGAAAACATGCAAAAGTTTTGGAGTTTTTTGTTGTTGCTTTGTTTGGTTTTCTGCTCTTCCTGCAGATGAAGAACTTTCATCACTAAAGCCTCTTACCAAGACCCGTGGTTTACACAAGTCTACAGCTCACCACATGACTCACGCAGTAATTTACTTTGGAAGGTTCTATGATTGAGTCAGTAACAAAAGGGTTTGAAACTATAGCTGTAGGAAGTTCAGTTACTTCTACTTTGAGGTAGAAGTCACACTGGAAGAAAAACTACTTGCTCTTTCTGCCTCTCATTACTTCTTTCATGGTTTTGTTTTACTTCTTTCATCAGACATTGGCAAGGTGTGAAATGGTGATGAGAAAAGACTTGCCAGCCACTCGTGCTTCTGTTGCAAAGCAGGGTACTGAATTCTAGACCCAAACATCAAAAGAGTAGGCTTTACCATACATGGCTTTTCTGTGTGGCTAGAGAATATAGACATTGAACTTTATTAGAACCAGTTGACTCTATCCTCTCATTACAATGAACATGTGGCATTGATGATCTTACTCTTTCTAACAAGACCCCACTAAAGAAGCTTATTTAATAGCAGAGGATAATTCAGGGAAGAATCTCAGATGATTTCAGTCCTTCAGCAACTGGATTTTATGCCAACAAATAATCTGACAAGTGGGTTTTGGAAGTCTTAGCTTCCCTATGCCCCACACTGGAGTCAGGTGGGACCAGCAGAGGATGAGCTGACCGTGTCTGTTCCATTCTCTGCCCTGGCAGCAACCACATCGTGTCACTGGCTTGGGCTGAGACTCTTCCTTTCATTTTTGCAAAGTCCCCACTTTCAGCTACTCAGAGTTATTTTGGTTTTTCCAAAGCTAATCCATAACTGAACCAGCTACATCTACCCCAAAAACCTGTTAGAGATACATAATTCCCTACACAGAAATCAAATATTTCTATAAACTGTACTTGGGCTAATTTGTGACCCCACCCACATTCTCATTTCAATTCTGTAATTCCAGTCAAGTTAAATCTACTGATCCAATTTTTTTTATTTTCTGTTTGTTTTTTTTTTTTTAATAACTATAATAATTGTGAAGCATGCCACAGAAATCTGGAAGTACGCCAGTGCAAGTCTGTGCTGTGTGTACAAAGGGAGAGAACAACGCAGAAGCTTCCATCCATTCCTGCTGTAAGTTTGAATGATGGTCCTCTATAGTCAACAGGTTTATGTCCAGCTTGGAGCTTCCTAAAGAGCTTGACTATCATAAAACAGAAAGTATTATGTCTCTTTATGTGTGATATAAAGACACTTTTGAAAATGCTTGTTCTAATTTTCTTTTGCTGTCCTTAAAAAACAAACCTGTGAGCTATTTCTACCAACCTGCTTCTGCTCCAGATATTTATTCAAGCCCACCACCACTTCCAGACCATTTAAAATCCTAGCCTTGTCATGACAAGACCAGGTCTCTAAGCCTGCAATGCTCCAATCTACTGAACTGTATACATTAAAGATATACACAAAGTCAAGACAAAATAAGTCACCAAAAGTCAAACTATCATCCTGAAGTGTTTTGCTGCTCTATTTCTTTGCTTCAGAAGATTAATTGGAACAACAGGAGAGACAGTAGGTACCCTTTGCCGCAACAGAGACTGAACTCAACACTTGGTGCTAGCCCCATGGTCCCAACAGCCCTCAGTCCAGAGGTGTAGCCCTACACCCCTTTGACACAGTGCAATTCTGTACAGCACCATGCTCTAGCTCCAAACGAGAAGCTGCAAGACTTGGCCAGCACAATTAGATCAGAAGGGCACTGGAGAAAAATCCAACCTGCTTCCGTTTACCATGCAAGCAAAAACAGTCACAGAATTCAGTGGCCTTTGGAGTAATAAATTACTGTATTGCAGATAATCACTATGTCCTACTCTGGTCTGCCCGGCCTACTCTGATCTCTTCTTTTCTAACCTGAACCACTCTAATCCTGTGTTCAATTGTTAATCCTTTCGAGAACAAGTTGAAAAGTGGTGCAGTACAGCAATGTTTAAGGGCATGCAAACAATTATACTTCTGCCCTTTAGCAGGTACTGTTTCTATTTCTGGAAATCTTTTAAAGCTCTTCAAAGTATGAATAGATGGAGAGTACTCTTTCTGCTCTGTTTCCTCATACACAGCACCTTCTCAATGAACAATACATTCCACACTAAAGGAGTCCTCTGGGGTCAGGTTTTCACTTAGAAAATTTGGGCACTCATCATCAGATATGAAATAAAAGCTCATGACATATCTTCTATTCTGAGGCAAATATAATTTTGAATCTGCATAGTATTCATTTTTAGAGCATGAAACATATACACCACTTGAATGAATTGGGACAATAGACTTCTGTCTCATGGAATATAAGTGTGAGTTTCTGGGGAGGGGGATAGGAAGAAGCAAATTTCAAGGGTCACACACTCCTGTAATACTTTTTTCCTGTTTGCCTCCTTAGACAATTTCAGAAGATTAAAAGGAGGAAAGGCTATTACACAGCAGTAGTTCTAAATAGCAAATACTTATACCAACATGCCCATGGAGAAGCAGTTTAGACAGACTGCCAGATGTCCACAGGCTTCTGCCCCATGTTTTGAATTTATGGATATTATTTTTTGGATAAAGTACATCAGCCTGGATGTGTGGAGCTGAATTTTCTCCCTTGGTTACACTGTTGTAAAAGTTGGAATTGGGAAGTCATACTGGTACAGGACAGGTAGCAAGATCCATTCCTTCTTAAAGACCACAAGTGCTCCGGTGAATGGCTTGCCAGGATGGAGTGGGAGTCTCTGCTTTTTTGCATGTTGCATTTTGCACATTTGTTTTTCCCTTGCATTTCACAGATTATTTTTGAGCCTGTCAGGCAATACTGTCCAAATTTGGCACAAGAGTAGGTACTGAATCTTTACAAATTTCTACAAATTCTATTTTATCCAATTCTAAATATAGCAGCTGAGAAGAGTGAGAGTTTGTATTAGTGTCCCTATAGAAGGTAAGGCTACAGATTGAGCTTACTTTCTACTGGGTATAGGAGAAGTCATATGGGTAAGAAACATTAGGAGTACCAGGGCTAGAAAACCATCAGATAGGTCTCACATCAGTGAGTGCAACTGCAGTGTACAGATCCACAGGAAAGCAAATTTCATCAATTCGACTTGCACCACAACTTCTCGATCCCTGTATAGCTCAGGATTTAGTGTCACAAAACAATCTGTGAAAAAGATCTTGTGGCATTATCAGAGCAAAGCTGCATATGAACACATGCACTGAAACCACTATAAAGTAACACGAAAAAGACGTGGTGACAAAATCAAGCTCTAAAAGCGTTGGGAACGGCTGTTGATTCAGCATGTGCATGTACATGGACTGTAATAATATCAGTACACAGGGTCTGGCTTCATTTTGCTTAGTCAATCTTTTTACTTCCTTATTTGACACTATACTACAGAATCACAGAATCACAGAATGGTAGGGGTTGGAAGGGACCTCTGTGGGTCATCTAG
>Ga0065711_1040651_pt1 | contig 16793 bp, 7 predicted proteins | sample Hoacrofraction12_FD_59098 | JGI IMG/M metagenome (GOLD analysis project Ga0065711, IMG submission 59098) | Hoatzin crop microbial communities from Cojedes, Venezuela - Epithelial fraction 12 v2 (version 2) | ecosystem: Host-associated > Birds > Digestive system > Esophagus > Crop | place... | reverse complement strand
ATTGTTCTTACACACATACATTTATACAGATCAGAAGGCAGCGTGTTTTAAACTGATTGGTTAAGTTTCAAACTAGGCACCTATTGATTGGTTAACACAGTTGCTAATACAGACACATTCTTTTCCTAAGTTTATCTAAACTAAGGCCATGCAGACACATTCTTATCTTATCCAAGGCCTTGCTTCCTCCTTCAGGATGGCTCGGCACTATCTCTCTTCTTCTCAGGGTCAGGATGGCTGGGCACTAACTCCCTTCTTCCCAGGGTTTATGGCCCACAAGTTTCAACACATCCTCATCAATTGCATCGCGCTGGGGACCCTGCTGAGGCCCACATCGGTATTTGATGGCCTGCATGTAAACAATTAACAATTATGTAATCACTTTCCACCATTAATACTTATCATTTTGGTACTTTTTGGCTTTATTAAGGTGTAAAGAATAAAGGATTTGATTCTCTTACAGGGATATATGTCATATCAGGGGTGTCATATTGGTGTCAGCAGTTATAAATGTGGCATGACAAGAATGTCTCATTCTGTTCTTTTGCTTGCAAATAATGGACAAGTGTTGTAGAGAAGTGCTTAGAAGTAAAATTCACATGTGAACCAGAGACAATCAAAGCCACAGCCACATGCATATCTGTGGAGAAGGGGAAAAAAAGGGAAAACCTTAGTTTTAGAGGCTTATTGAGTGGCAGGTGCCGAGACGTCCATATCAAGGTGTGAGAAGAAATTTACAGGTGTTTTACTTCCTGTGATTCTTTACACAGGGAACACTGGGTGGTTGGAGAGTGACATAACCAGTGATATTCCAAAGAAAGCAGAGCAGCTGTTACACTAGAAGTAGTAGCTTTAGCAGATGAAATCTTTAGCTATTCCTGGTTATTTTGTTCATCTTTGTGTTTGACGTATGAGTTCATACTGTGTCCTGGTTATGGCTGGGATAGAGTTAATTTTCTTCCCAGCAGCTGCTGTTTTTTGGGTTTAGTATGAGAAGAATATTGGTAGTACACTAATGTTTTCAGTTGCTGCTAAGAAATCAAGGATTTTTTTTCAGTTTGCCATGTTCAGCTAATGAGCAGGTGTGCAAGGGTTGGGAGGAAGCATAGCCAGGCAACTAACCCAAGCTGGCCAATCGAAATATTCCATACCACAGATGTCATGCTCAGTATATAAATAGCGGTTGGCTGGTGGACAGGAACTCTTTTTTGGTAGTTTGATCTTTCCTGTAAGTTCGACCTCTTCCATGAGTTCAGTCTTTTTCCGTGAGTTTGCTGAAATCTATGAGTTCCACGATTTCAGCAAGATCCATGATATCTGTGAGTTCCATGGTTGCTGCTTGGGGACTGGCTGCACAATCAGGCAATGGCCTGTGAGAAAAAAAATTATATTTTGTGCTGCTTTTTTTTTTGCATATTATTATTGTCTTATTTAACTGTCTTTATCCCTACCCACGAGTTTTACTTTTTGTCTGTTCTCCACCCTGTCCCACTGGGTGGGGGGGGAGGACCAAATGAGCGGCCGCATGATCCTGGTTGCTGGCTGCTGCGTTAAACCATGCCATGATGTCACAGCAGACTTGAATGAAGTACTTGAAGCTCTTGTCTGTAATTACACTGGTGCAGAGTCATATCAAGCTGAATCAGTAATTTGCCCCTAGAAGCATGTTATTTTCAGATAAAATGTTGCAGCATCTTTAACAACTATTTGCATAAGATACATAGGTTGCAAAGGATGGAAGAACAGTGTCTAAACATTCTGAGCTGCTGCATAGGTGCAGGCCTTTCTACTCTGACATGAATCTCTTGGATCAGGGCAACACAGAGGCACTGTATGAAGAATTAAACTAGTACTTCTGCTTTACTCTGTACTCAGTCCTATTCTTAACTGAAGGTGTGGTAAAAGAATAGGTTAATGCTCAGCTGACCACTGAGGTGGCCAGTCTGCAACATAGCCTGTCAGGCTTAGGCACACTCTGATTTTATTAGCACCTGTCCATCTGGACCCAGCCCCCTCTATCCTCAGCAGTGGAAATACCCAGGTTGACTACTTTGATACTGTTTCTGGGCTCCATTTCTAGTGCATCAGCTCCTATCTCTTCTAAATTTACCATTGATTTTAACACAGCACCAAATAAAATTTGAGCAACAAATATGAATGCAGGTATCTGGCCTGAACTAGTGCCACTGTCAAAACATATACTGGTACCTGCTCTATCCCACCTCTCTGTCAGCACCACTGCAACCTCAACTTTGTCCCTAACCGTGGCTTTGCTGAGCAACCCTCTTAAGTCTCCAGAGTAGAGGTAGCTGATGCAGCCTGATGGCTTCTACACTCCTTTTCACCTCATGCAGCTTTAGCTATCTGTTTGGTTTTTCATGGTTAAACCATAACCTCATCTGGTGATACCAGTGAGCTGCTAAACTTCATGCCTATAGATTCACGACATTGCCCCTGGAACTTCTCTCACCCTTTCTGTCCCCCCAGCAAATCGCTATGGGTGCACCCTGGGGCCCATCTTGGTGAAGATTTTGGTGCCAGCAGCCTTCACCTGCTGTTCCCCTCTAGATTCACTCCTGATCCCTGATTGTTTGTCCCTCAAGTCCTCATGCTCTTCTCAGCTCTAATCTCAGCTGAAGCTTTATGTGAGAGTTCCATTTCTAAACAAAAGCACTTCATTCCCAGAGTTAAACCACACATGTTGTCCATTTCAAATTCAGTCCAAACTCTTACTCATCCTCCACATATAATCTCAGTGTGTTCCTGAATATGGTCCAAAGACCATATCAGCTCTGTTTTTAAAAATAGCCATTTGGTACCCTCTGATATCAGATGTGGCCTGAGTGTTACTTTCCTTTATGACTGCAGTCCTATATATGTTTCTCAGTTCCAATCTGTACGCATGTGGACACATGGGCAGAAGGGATTGAACTTTGCTGTAAAATGTTATGTGCACCAAAACAGTACTAATAGTGTTTGGTGTTAAAGAAGCAAACAAATATGAACAATAACTTGATAATCTAAAGCTTCTTTGTGACAGTAACAGTGGTTAGTGTTTTTCCCTCTTGATTTTAAAATGTAAACCTAAACACACAGGGAAGCCTTAAAACCAATTTTCAATTTGTACTACACAAATTGCAAGATACTTCACATTTGCATTGAAGCCATCTGTTCTTCAAAGGTAATTTTTAAGTGATTTTAGTGTCATCTGCTTTTACTTTAAGAGACTATAAACTATATCTCCATTAGATATATTTTTAAAATAAGAAAGACTCAATAAGCCTTTACAGAATGATTGACTCATGTTCACAGTGAATTATTATGCTTATGTAAAGACTTTTTGTCTTGAAACTCTTGCATTAACAAGAATATTCATTACTGTGTTATATAGCAATGAATGATAACCTTGGATTTCAGGTAATCAGTAATAATCTCATAAGAACTTTGTATATTTTCTTATAATCATGATTATGAATAATCTCAGTCTTGCAGCTGATACGTAATCTATTTAACTTCAGGTTGCATTTAAAGAGTCATTTAACATTTCATAGGTAAATCACGACCATCCGTTAATTAAATGGAAAACACACAGGTATTAATCAGGCCTTTAGTTTGGAGAAAACCACGATAAGAACATAAAAAACCATAAAATTTCTGAGGAAAAATCAGTTGTCTGTATTTTTGTGAATATTTAAATGAAGAAGTTTGTAGATAAAGGGAAATGGGGAAATACTTTTTAAAACATGTTTTTATGTCAGAAATTAAACTGGAAATGTTAGGCTGGCAAACTAGGTGGTCAGGACACTGACTTCCAGTTTTGTGTCAGTGATCTGAATCTGTCCGTTAACAGATTTCTTGTACCTCTCTGTGATGGAAAACTCCAACTGTACAGTTCAGGAATAGTTCGTAAAAAGTTACTTAAAAATCCTCCTGTTAACAATACTTTGGTGATACTTGCTTTTCAAAGGGAAAGCTTATTAGTAACATAAATATACTGTATGCACTTAAATTGACCTTTCTTATCCCTTCCCAAGTGAGGAAAAAATCCTCACTTGTTTGCATTCCAGCTGGAGCTTTCTTGGAGTATATGTTTCTGTTTGCTTTTGTGTTGTTTTCTTTGCTGTGGTCTGTGGCACCATCAAAAATTATTAAGTAAAATCATATCTGTCTGTTACTTACAGGGCAAAGAAGTCTTGTTACCTCAGCAAAAGCAAAGAATTTGAAAAAAATGGAGAGCTGTGTCTGTATATAACATGCTGCTTTCTTGTCTGAGTTGAGACAAAACTGTTCTGCATTTGGGAAATAATTGCTTGTCACTCTTCTGAGGAAGTCAGTCTTTTATTCATTATCAAATGGGAATTAGGTTTACATTAAATACACAATTTCAGCTCCAAAGTGTCTTAGATTTTGTGTCTTAGACATTATAAATTCTCCTAAATCTGCCAGTTTTGTGTTTATGCTGACTATTTGTTGCTGGCTGTTGCTTACAGGTCAGTAAAGGGTCTCAAACCTTAAAATATTTTTGTTTATCATACGTATTGAGATATTTCTTATTTGTATTTAGATGAGATAACCAAGATCATCATCCCATAATATTAGCCAACTAGTGGATTGAAAGGCACATGACCTAAACAGTTGAGCATTGAATACACAGGTTAAGTGATTTCTTTAAAGGACAAAAGATTTGTCGCACCTCCGAACTGAATCCAAACTCTTGAATTCTAGACCCAAATAATGACTCCCGTGTCATTCTTTGTTTCTCTTAAATTTTAAAAGAAACATTTTAAAGTTTTTAAACATTTCCTAGCAGCAGCGTGCTGTTAGATGAGCTCAGCTGCTTGTGCAACTGCACCTTTCAGCTAAAGGCTCACATTACAACTGGTCTAATCAAGCAGCTGACAGCCACAGAGAAAGGCTGCCCTGTAGCAGGTGATGAGGAACTGGAAACATGATTGTCCCTTTGGGCAGCAACTCAGCTGTCATCTTTCAACACTGTTTTACGGTAAACAATGCATCTTTCCCCATCTGTTATATCCTTTATCAATTTGCACACAGTCCTACCTGATGGGAACCTTAATTGGTGTAGATGTATGTTGCTAGTTTCTGTTGCTTTATGATGTGTGGTCAAAACTGTAAGGAATGAGTTTTGGAGTTACAGTGGACCTGGAGTGGACCTGGGGTGATTGACAAGTACCCCTCTTTTCCTGAACACACTGTAGAGGACACAGTAGAATCTCATGCATCTTCCAAGAGCTGTGAACCTTCGGCCAGAAATTAAGGGAAATTGTGGTGGTGAAGTCTAGAAAAAAGTATAATGTCGTATGACATTTAGTGGGATGTATGAGGTTGCTGACAATCCTTGCCACAGCTCCTCAGCCTATACAGTATGAAGTTTTTCTGGAATTATTTTTTCAGCTTGGAGGAAGCAAAAACGTCTACCTGTGTCTTCAAATCTTCTTTGCCAACGTAATTCTGTTCAACTGTGTCCCATGAGAAGAGGGCTATACTTTCTAAATATATGTCACTGGGGTGTCTACGTGTGAGCCTGTGTTTAGCAGAAGAATGTTGTCTACCCACATTTGCTGTGTCTGCATTTGGGTCTACTGGGCAAGACCATTTCAACAGAAGCTCAGGAGAGACAGGGTCCGTGCTGTTTTTGTAGTGTTAAATGGATATTGAAGGGTGCTGTACAAAATAGGAATCTAAAAGGAGGAGATAATGTGATAGAAACAGTGGTTACTTCTGATAAAACAGAGTTTTGTAGGGCTGAAGTAATTATTTTGTTGTTCTTTCTAATAAAACCAAGTATGTGCAATCAAAGAGCAGAAATTTAGTTCAGTTCTATGATTCCAGGGTGCTGGAATCTTGGTGTGACACTATCTGACTATGCATTCACATTCTATATCTGAAAGCTGTCATTCCTAAAAAAGTTTAAGTTTTGGTTGCTTTGAAAAGAAGGTACAGGATTTTTTTTTCCTTTTTAAAGTCTATTTTTGCAGTCCTCCGCCTGTTGTTTGGATCTGAATTGTTTTCATTAGAAGCCTGTTACTGCTTTATCGCAAGCTGGGCTATTCAGCAATGAAATAAAGTCTTGAAATGACCAGCATTTGATGAATTCTGTAACTGGTGATTTCTGTATTCGTGTATATTTAATTTGGAATGCTGTTTACAAAATATCAAATGATCATTTGTTCTTACAAGCCAGTAGAGACCATCAGTAACAGTTTCTGATGTTTTATGTGGGTTTTCTTTCTAACTCTGTAGGAAAACAATTAAGTTGATTTTTTCCTGCCTTAGTTTTAATTGCTGATAAATCACTCTGCTTGCACATGGTGCTCTCCAGCACACATCAATTATCAGTGGCTCTCTTCTTCAGAAAATAGCTAGAGGTTCCTCTGCCTTAAAAAAAAAGATGTTCTTTCAATCTTTAAGACTGATCTAAGGAAAGATGTTTTAATGAATTTGTCAACATCTGGCTGTCTTGGATATTCTAGGTACATGCTGATTTCCCTTTTACTGCAAAATGTCTTCAGCTGTGACCCTTTAATTACATGTTAATGTGACCCGGAAAGCACTGTCTGAGAAAAAAGAAAAAGCAATACATTTTTAAAACATTTTTTTGGTAGAGCCTGGTATATGCCGTGTAACTTCTATAGCCTAGGAACTCAACAGTTTTGGATTTTGTATCTCTTATGTCTTTGCAGGAGGCTTTAGTTCTACATTCTCTGAAAAAGTGATACATTTAAGAACAAAATTAAGTTATCTGGATGCTTCTTCCCCACATCTTTCTTGACACAGTATTCAGAGTCTGAGGAGCCAAACATATTCACAATTAAAATAAATAAATTTATGCTATCTTTGTCTCCTTGGATGGCGAAGTTATTTCCCAGCACTTTGCCAATAGCTGGAGTGATTATGCCTTTTAACTCCTACTGTCTCAGAGTACAAATCTCAAACACACTTCAGTGGGACATTATGCGTTGATGAGGGAGTAGCTGTGGTTGTTTTTCTGACTCTTGACAAACAACTTAGGATTTCTGCAATTTAGAATCATGTGAGAGAACCTTCTCAATTACTCTCTGGAAGAGATTTTGTGCACTTAAGAATCTAGATTTGACAATTCCCACATTGGACACATTATTTTATAATAACATAATTATGGTTTAATATAAATATAAATATAATTTAATAATTTATGATAATATAATTATAAAGATGTTGACAATATGTTTTGGTAAGTGTTGCAATATTAAGGAGCAATATACATAGGCTTAACGAAATTGGCAAAGAAATTTTGTGGATGGTTGTTATTTCATTTGTACTGAATTTATTTTTGTAGAGTGTTATGAGTTTCCCTTACTAGCCAGAATTAAGGCATTTGTTTCAAATGCTATCTCTAAGACCATCCCTTAAGAGATCAGGGCAAGATGGTGTGCTTATACCATACCTCTGTGCAAGGATTTGTTACCTGCTACTTTTATCTTACAGTTCTTTACGTGTTTGACATTGCCTCAATATTTTCCATGCACATACACTTATGACATGCTTCACTGTTAACTGAAGTGAATGCCACCTTTAGTGAGCACCAAATTATGGGCCATGAGAAAATCAGACTGGATTACCACAAAGGTGTAAGAGAACAGATCAGTAACTTGAAGTTCTCCAGCTAAAATTTCATGTGGTGTTGCTAACAATAATGTATGTAGTTAAGGAATCAAGTGAAAAGAGTCAGAGAATCATAAAATGCTTTAGGTTGGAAGGGACGTTTGGACATCACCTAGCGCAAACCCCCTGCAGTGAGCAGGGACATCTGTAACTAGATCAGGTAAAAGAAGGTCCTATAAAAAGATCACAGACTAAGCAATCTAGCTTTTTGCCTCCACAGTGCAAAAAATTATAAAAAGAAAGGAGAGACCTCTTTAAGATCACTTCCATTTCCATCCCCACTGAATTCTCTCCTCACTGTCTCCACCCCCATTTACTGAGGAATAGCCAAAAAAACCCCACAAAACAAAACAAAATTAAACTGATAGAATGAAACTGGAGTTTCACGCTGGAGTGAATTTGTTACCTGTCTTTCATTCCTTCATCTTTCAAAACACTTTAAGACAGTCCATATCTTGTAAACAAGCAAAATATGTTGGACACTGATGGAGACAAGTAAGAACAGATTGACTAGGAAAGGCACACAGATTGTTCATTTTTAAAATGAGCTGTGGACCTAGTTACTCACTTATTCATTGAAAGCTTAATTTAAAGATGCAATTTATTTGGTGATCATCATTAAACCAATATAAAGTTTGCGGTTTTTTAAATAAATACAATAACTGTTAAAATTGACTATGTCATGTTCTAAACATGATGAACGTCAGATTTTTTCCCTTTCTCTGTCTTTAGTTGTTGTCTATATAGGTACAGAAAGGTCTGGTGAGTAGCAGAGACATATCATAGAATAATAGAATAGTAAGTGTTGGAAGGTACCTTAAAGATCATCTGGTTCCAACCCCCCTGCCATGAGCAAGGACATCTTCCACTACACCAGCTTGCTCAGAGCTCCATCCATCCTGGCTTTGAACACTTCCAGGGAGGGGGCAGCCTCAGCTTCTCTGGGCAACCTCTTCCAGTGTTTCACCACCCTCATGGTGAAGAATTTCTTCCTAATTTCTAATCTAAAGCTGCCCTCTTTTAGTTTACAGCCATGCCCCCTTCTCCTAACACTACCCACCTTGTACCCTCCATCCTTCCTGTAGGCATCCTTCAGGTACTGGAAGGCTGCGATAAGGTCACCCCGGTGTCTTCTCTTCTCCAGGCTGAACAGCCCCAACTCCCTCAGCCTGTCCTCATAGGAGAGGTACTCCAGCCCTCTGATTATCTTCGTGGCCCTCCTCTGGATCCACTCCAAAACATCCATGTCCTTCTTATGCTGGGGGCTCCAGAGCTGGATACAGTACGCCAGGTAGGGTCTCATGAGAGCAGAGTAAAGGGGCAGAATCACCTCCCTCGAACTGCTGGCCATGCTTCTGTTGATGCAGCTCAGGATATGGTTGGCTTTCTGGGCTGTGAGCACACATTGCCGGCTCATGTTGAGCTTCTCATCCACCAAGAGATATCTTTATTCTGAACACTTACTTTATTATTGTGAACAGTATGATAGTGTATATAGCAGTTAGGTAGAAATCTCCGTCTAGAACTCATTCTTAAGTGGGGTAAAGATCACATCAGCAGAGTAAAGAAAAAAAGTTTTGTTTCTGTGTCAAAGATGATGCAGTGATACTGACATTTAGACAAACGACTTGTTTCTAAGGTTCATATGTGAACTGCCACAAAGACTTTAATATTCTGATTTCACCTTCATCTCTTCCTGTTTCAGTTTGATTCTGTCCTGGTAACTATAACTCATTACTACTTCTCTTCTGTTGTACAGATCACTTTAGAAAAATTATTATAATTTACATTGTTCAAGTATCCAGACACTGAATGTTTCGAAAATGTATAGTACAGACATACTTCAAAAATCCCCCTGAAATTGTGAAGGAAAATATAATTGGGTAAGACAAAAAGAAAGGAAATTGCAGTCTATAGCACAGATTTAATTAATTTCCACCTTTTTCCTTTCTTCATTCTTTATCCCTGTTTCAAATATTCTGACCTGTCTTTTTGGAACTACCATGATTCAGGTTTCATCTCTTCCTATCTCTCCACCTGGACTTTTTAAAAAGGCCGCATGGCCTGGGAAGTAAATGACTAAGTACTGTCAGAAGTTTCAAATCTCCTGTCTTGTTCTGCGGCTGTTTGAATTGTTGAGGAGCAAAAAAGGCAAGGTCAGTGACGGTTTATGTCCCTTTTCTGGAATATTTTTTTTAACTCCTTAAAAAGGAATGTATGTAAAATAACCTTTGTAAGTAAATAGGTTGATTTTTTTATTGGTACAGATGTGACGAGAGGAAAACAGTGTTCTATGCTGTGTAAAATAGGGGTAATGAGAGGAAAAAGAAAACAAGGTGTTGTGTTTAAGTTTCTTGCTAACTGTGTGCAGGAATGGATGCATTTCCTCTAACTTCAGGCATCTACAACATAGAGCTCAGTACCTAATTTGTTTTCTAGACTCTTTTTTTAAACAATGGAGAAAACTGGGGTCTTTCTGGATGCAATTAATTTCATTTTAAGGGTGATAACTAGAATAGATTGATGAATTGTTTAATTTAGAAGTACCTATTTCTCTCTATTGACTAGAAATCGAGGCAAAAATGTTAGCATAGATCGTAGAATCATAGAACACTTTGGGTTGGAAGGGCCCTTAATGATCATCTAGCTCCAACACCCTGCCATGAGCAGGAACACCTTCCACTGGACCATCTTGATCAAAGTCCCATCCAACCTGGCCTTGAGCACTTCCAGGGAGCAGGCATCCACTACTTTTTTGGGCAACCTCTTTCAGTGTCTTGCTACCCTCAAGGTGAAGAACTTCTTTCTTTTGCCTAATCAAAATCTACCCCCTTTCAGCTTAAAGCTGTTACCTTTTGTCCTATCCCTACATGCCTTTGTAGACTGGAAGACAGCTATCAGGTCTCTTTGGAGCCTTTTCTTCTCCAGGCTGAACAACCCCAACTCTCTCAGCCTTTCCCCATAAGAGATGTGGGTCTCTAGAAGTCAGATGAGATATACATCAAAAAAGCACATGATGTCAAACAATGTTCTCAGTTTTGTTAATGTGATGTTGTTCTACCCTATTGCTTTTGAGGTGTATTTTGCCACAGACAAAATGTTCAAAATGTTATTTTTATTGAATATTGCCCTTGCAATGTCCTGCAGAGACTCAAAACAACTGAGATCTATTCTTTCTGAGCCATCTTTAATTCTCCATCTGTTTCTTATCTCTTGGTGATGGTTTATCTTGTCTTACTTCTCTGCTTCTCATTCCTGATATATTTTGGTCTTCATGTACTTATGGAAAGGTAAGATTTTTTTTCTCTAGATGTTCATTTACATTGTAAAAGTTTTTAAGCATTTAAAATTTTATTCTAAATTTCTCAGTATTTTAAACTACATCCTAGGAGAAGTGGAAGGAGATAGTGGAAAAAAACATTTTATGGCATTTTTACAGATTTTCAACAGGTTCTACCAAATCTTATAGTTACTACCTGAATGGGCAACTCCTCCTTCAAGACCTAGCCTGTGGCAGTATTTCCATGGGAAGCCTTGCATAGTGCGGAATCTTTCCTCTAAATTCACACAAAAGTGTGTAATTCCCTCTGAACTCAACACACTCCTCACAAGAACACAGGATATAAAAGAATTTTAAGCAAAAGGTAGCTAGGAAGTAGGATGGATCTCTGTGTGCAGAGCGCGGAGCCTATTTCTGTCACTTCATTTAAATTCTTCTTCCTTTTGAAGTAACATGCAAACAACATTTATACTCTACAAATGAAATCAATTAAGAAGTTGAGAGTGAGACTTGAGTTGTTTACAAAACTAAGGGGCTGTGAGGTGCCAGACAGAAGTCTGCTTGTCTGCTGAAAGGCTATGCTATCACTCTGCCAATAAAAAATAAATAAATTATAGAATGTCTGCAAAATAACAATTAGAGAAAGAGGAGGGAATCCGTATTACACATTAGAAGACAGCTATGATTTCCTGTTGGGATGCAGATTGATATTTATTAGTATAAGTTTAGATAGTAAAAGGTCTTTTTAATCAAGGTGAGAGGCAATTTTCATCAGATGATCTTTAATAATGGATAAATATGCATGAACAAATTAAATATCCGAGTCATAGAAAAATTCTAATAAGGATCAAAAAATATATTGCTCCCTAATCCACCAAAGGAAACAGGATTGCTTTTCCCCTCAGTTGAAGATACTACTATTGTGATGAAGTAAAAAAAAATGAAGGAAATGCATTATTTTTTTGTTATTAGAAAAGAAGAAGAAATTATTCATGAATAACTTATACAGTTGGTGGACCATTGGACTGCTAACCTTTATTCGTAAGCATTATTTGTGCTTACTCACTACATTTCGGTTCCATCCACAGTGAATGCACTTTCCTTCTCTTTTTAACCAACTGTTTTGAGGTGCTGTTTCTGACAGTACATGTCAGAGGGCTCCGAATTTATCTTTGGAACAAAGTTATGCAAGCCCACTGGCTTTGCACCAAGGATAAATTTGACTGGTTGCAAGGGAGCATATCACAAGTTATAATAAATAATCATTTATAATGAAGTGGTCACGCAAAACCTTATAGCTCAGATCCTTGTTGCATGTCATGGAAATTGTCTTGTGATTTGAGAAGAGAACTGCATCATACTCTAAACACATATTTTGATACTATCTGTTTCTCTAAATTTGACAGCTTAAAATGATGTAATAAAAGTTTGGAGGTTATATATTGTACATTAATGGATAGGAGTATGACATAGAATCCATATTTCATACATTATGCAGTAACACTATTACACTACACTACTGCCACTCTTGCACTGTAGTGCATTATCATGTATAATGTTGTAGGTGACCTCATTACACCTTGGTGAGACAGAGATTCAATGTGATATTTATTAAAGCTTATAAATTTTGTGATTCTTCCAGTTTATAAGGGAGGGGGAAAGAGCATAATAAAGTTTCTGACTGTGGCAGATTTGGTTTGCTTGAAGTCATAGGCTGAGTTTCACTTCTAGGAAGAGAGGATGAGTAAGTTTGTTTTGAGGTTAGCATAGCATCTCTGCAGCATCCTGCCTTGTGTTCACCTTCAGAGTTTCAAAGCTCTGAGTGTATCCGAATTAGGCTAATCAAAAGTAGTAGAGACAGGGCAAACTCAGCTGTCCAATCATAAATGCAGCATAGTGGAAAGACAAAAAACTTATTAAGAAGAAAAATAAATAAGGAATGGTAAGACTCTCCTAACTGAGGAATCTGTGGGAAAAAAACACAAACCATGTGCAGGTGGGCACATCTTGCTTCTTCTGCTAAGGGGGGGATGAGGAAGAGAGGAAGAACTGTGCCTTAATTGCCTACTCCGTTCTTATCACAAGTGTCCAGGAGATTTGAGCACAGCAGCTCCTGTCTCACTTTTACTTTGAGATAACCACAACTGATTTAGAAGGCTTCCCATATGTGCTTAGTTGTTGGCTCTAATAATAATAATTAGACATGAATCCAGCTTCTGAATGTGAAATCCAAATGAAAATTCAGAGCATTACCTGACTGTTTTCCTAAACTCTGAAATACTTCTTTATCTTCTCTTCTTCCCATCCTCCGTGACCTCCTGCTGATGTAGGATGAGTTCTGTGAGGAGGTGGGGGAAAGCAGAAATCCCAGCCTCTTGTGGTTGAGACAGCAAGCAGAAGTGGCTTGCAGACTCTTCCTGTCACCCCCGACAGAAGCACGGAAACTTGCTGAGGGGCATCATTTCCTGCCTCAGGAGTGTCTGCTCATGCTGGAGAACAGTGTTGTGCATCATGCAGCTGTCTTGTAGTGCTTTCAGAAACACTGACAATGTGGCCAGGCAATATTTCTGAAATTGTTTGTGGAAATTTTAAATGGCAATTGAATGAAAGTTAGGTGGTCTTCTTGTAGCCTTTGTTATAATTTTTTCTTTCTCTAAACACAAGCTAAGTAGTCTAGTCTTCTCCCTGGGGAGCACTTATAAATGCATTTCTCAGAAAGAGTGCTGGTAGTAGGAAGAGTATTGTTTGTTATTGAAGGCATATTTTACCCTCCTTAGAAAATAGCTGGGTGGGTTTGTATTGGCTTTGTACTGGGTCTGTGTGGCAAGGTTTTGGCAGAGGGGGGTCTAAAGGGGTGGCTTCTGTGAGAAGCTGCTAGAAGCTTCCCCAGTGTCGGACAGAGCCAATGCCAGGCAGCTCCAAGATGGGCCCACCGCTGGCCAAGGCTGAGCCCATCAGTGACAGTGGTGGTGCCTCTGTGATAACATATTTAAGAAGGGGAAAAAAACCCCCTGTGTAACAGCATTTTGCAGTCGGAGAGAGGAGTGAGAAGGTGTGAAACAGCCCTACAGACACTAAGGTCAGTGAAGAAGAAAAGGGAGGAGTTGCTCCAGGTGCTGGAGCAGAATGTCTTCCCTTGCAGCTTATGATGAAAGACCATAGTGAGGCAACTTGTTCCCCTGCAGTCCATGGAGGTCCACAGTGGAGCAGACATACACCTGCAGCCCAAGGAGGACTCCATGCTGGAGCAGGTGGAAGCCCAAAGGAGGCTGTGGTCCTGGGGGAAGCTCTAGCTGGAGCAGGTGTGCTGGCAGGACTTGTGGCCCTGTGGGGGACCCACACTGGAGAAGCCTGTTCCTGAGGGACTGCACCCTGTGGAAGTGACCCCATGCTGGAGCAGTTTATGAAAAACTGCACCCATATGAAAGACTTGCATTGCAGAAGTTTGTGGAGAACTGTGTCCTGTGGGTGGGATCCCATGCTGGAGCAGGGGAAAAGTGTGAGAAGTCATTCCCCCGAGGAGGAAGGAGTGGCAGAGACAATGTGTGATGAACAGACTGCAACTCCCATTCCCCATCCCACTGCGGTGCTCAGGGGGAGGAGGTAGAGAAAATCGGGAGTGAGGTTGAATCTGGGAAAAAGGAAGCATTGCGGGAAGGTGTTATTAAGATTTGGTTTTCTTTCTCATTACCCTGCTCTCATTAGATTGGTAATAAATTAAGCTAATTTCCCACAGTCGAGTTTGTTTTGCTTATGAAGGTAATTGCACAGTGATCTGCTTGTCCTTAAGTTTACCCATGAGTCTTGCATTATACCTTTTCATTTCCTTGTCCACTTCAGGAGGGGGACTGGTAGAGAGCTTTGGTACACATCCATTGTCCTGCCAGGGTCAACCCACCACAGGGCTGTTTTTGTTGTTTTTGTTTTCTAAATGAGTCATTTTGCCTTTGTATTTTTCAGAAGGAGCCTTGGAATTTGTGTTTTATATCAAAGAAAAGAATTTTGGAATATACATGTTTTGAAGAAAAAAGAAGGAGAGATAATTTTCATGATTCAAAAAAGCCTTCACTAAGAATGTGGCCTTGTATCTGGAGAATGAATTCTTGAAAAAAAAAGAAAAAAAATCCCCAGAAATTCAGTTTAAGAGAGGACCTTCTTCCTTCTTTAGCACCGATACCACTCACCTAATTTTCGCTTAGGTTGTAACGGACCTTGTTAGCACATCACACTTTCTGTTGAGCCAGTAGCTCATTTACATCACTGTTATCAGCATTTGCTTTATGTAACTTTTTTGTTTTATTTTTCCCTTACCTAAGCATGTCTTTATTTGTATTTGCAATTCTTGAACTTTAGCACTTATGTTACATGAAATATTAGACACATATGCCAAAGGTATGCATGATGCAAACTAAAACAGTAGAATATAAAAAAGATGGGTACACTTCAAGGCCAAAATTTGTGCCTATACTATTAGAGTCTATCCTGCTCTACATTCTGAATAAGAAGTGACTGAGTAATGTTAAGACAAAGTTGACTGTTTTTATTTTTTCACATCAGGAAGAGAATATAGAAAACTCCATAGCTTTTTCTCACTACTTGAAAATTCAAGTCACAAGTCTATATGGGAGAAGGCACGTAATGATTGACTTGCACTGCTGCAAAAATATGTGTCCATCAAAGTGTTCAAGTTAAAATGAAATGATATATAATCTATGGCATGATAGCCTGTTCAAGCCAAAATGAAATAGTACGTAGCTTGTGGTAAGAGAGAAATGTGCACACGTCTCCTGTTGCATTCTAGTCCATGTTTTAGTACAGACAAGATACCAGAAAATAGGCAGAAGAGAGGAAAACTCATGTTAGAGCTAATCTTGTTAGTTCGTTCTAATAATGTCCCATTAGTTGAAAAGATCCGGAGACAAACTTGGCTAAATCAGATTACAGTGATGCTACAATCACAGAATCACAGAATCACAGAATGTTCGGGGTTGGAAGGGACCTCTGTGGGTCATCTAGTCCAATACCTCTGCCACAGCAGGGTCACCTACAGCAGGCTGCAGAGGACCTTGTCCAGGCGGGTCTTGAATATCTCCAGAGAAGGAGACTCCACAACCTCCCCGGACAACCTGTTCCAGTGCTCCGTCACCATTAGAGGGAAGAAGTTCTTCTTCATGTTCAGGCGGAACTTGCTATGCTTCAGTTTGTGCCCATTGCCCCTTGTCCTGTCATTGGGCACCACTGAAAAGAGTTTGGCCTCATCCTCCTGACCCCCACCCTTGAGATATTTATAAGCACTTATTAGGTCCCCTCTCAGCCTTCTCCAGGCTAAACAAGCCGAGCTCCCTTAGCCTTTCCTCACAGGAAAGATGCTCTAGTCCCCTCATCATCCTTGTAGCCGTCGGCTGGACTCTCTCCAGCAGCTCCTCATCTTTCTTGAACTGGGGAGCCCAGAACTGGACAGAATACTCCAGAAGGGGTCTCACTAGGGCAGAGTAGAGGGGAAGGAGAACCTCCCTTGACCTGCTGGCTACACTCCTCTTAATGTACCGCAGGATCCCATTGGCCTTCTTGGCAGCCAGGGCACACTGCTGGCTCATGGTCAACTTGTCATCTGGCAGCACACCCAGGTCCCTCTCCGCAGAGCTGCTTCCCAGCAGGTCCACCCCAAGCCTGTACTGGTGCGTGGGGAAGTTCCTCCCCAGTTGCAGGACACTGCATTTGCCCTTGTTGAACCTCATCAGGTTCCTCTCTGCCCAAATTTCCAGCCTATCCAGGTCACGCTGAATGGCAGCACAGCCTTCTGGTGTATCTACCACTCCTCCCAGTTTGGTGTCATCAGCAAACTTGA
>Ga0065711_1040642_pt1 | contig 16793 bp, 5 predicted proteins | sample Hoacrofraction12_FD_59098 | JGI IMG/M metagenome (GOLD analysis project Ga0065711, IMG submission 59098) | Hoatzin crop microbial communities from Cojedes, Venezuela - Epithelial fraction 12 v2 (version 2) | ecosystem: Host-associated > Birds > Digestive system > Esophagus > Crop | place... | reverse complement strand
AGGCAGATTTAGATCAGATGTTAGGAAGAAATTCTTCACCATGAGGGTGGTGAAACACTGGAACAGGTTACCCAGAGAAGCTGTGGCTGCCCCCTCCCCGGCAGTGTTCAAGGCCAGGTTGGACGGAACTCTGAGCAACCTGGTCTAGTGGAAGATGTCCCTGCTCATGGCAGAGTGGTTGGAACTACATGATCTTTAAGGTCCCTTCCAACTGAAACCATTCTATGATTCTATCATTCTATATACTCTGCTTAATGTCCTGCCTATGCTGAATTCATAATGAAGTGTTAAAGTTGTTAACTTTCTAGATGACAGAAGTACTGGGAGAGTTGTGAATTCTACTATATACTGTGGAATCCTAAAAGCTAAGCAGATTACCATACAGAAGTCCTATTATTGATGCAGATCTTAGTCTGGATTTAGGCCAGTGCAGTAAATACTGGAGTTTAGATCTAAGTAGTAAACTAAATATGGCTAGAGCATGGGCTCCAGCACTGTCCTGGCACAGTATTTATACTTTCTAGCCAACGCATAGGCATCATCAGGGAACAGGACAGGCCCTACATTCTCCTCAACAGAGAGTACAAATAAGGTAGATCTTTCCTCACCACTGATGGATGTCTGAAGTCCAAGGCTGACTGTGCCAGCTTTTATGTAGTGTACATTTTTTTAATTTATTGAACATGGAAAATAAGGAAATAAGGAAAAAGATAGAGGTTAAAAAAAATTAACAGAATACATCTGACAATTAACAATACATCTGTCATCTTACATCATATATGTTGACAAACTTGTAATACGAAGGAATGTACACAACACCAGCAAAATTGGGATTAAATTTTAAAACAACAATAAAAGTTTAGTAAATATTTAGCAGAATCCAACAACAAAATCCAGAAACCTCAGAAACAGTCTTCTCAAATTCCATTCCTTTGGAAATGCAAATTCTAAATTTGCTACACAAAGTAGCAAGAAGACATACTACAAAAAAAAATGCCATACACACACACAAGCTTGAAAAAGATGTCTCGGTATCAGTTAGTGGAGTTTTGAGTTATTTTTCTTAACCATTATTTTTTCAACTTTATCTATTTGTTGCCGAAAAGGGCAGTAGGAAAAGAACAGAAAGCTAGGCTGGGATGGGAAAAGAAAGGATCTTTCAAAATCAAATATTTTGTAGATAATTTTCTATAAAGTTAAAAAGGTCGTCCTTTTCCAACCCCACTCTCCCCAGATTATAAAAATCTGATCATCTTTCATGGTCTTTTAAAAATTCCAAAAGAAATCTCAGAAATACTAAGTGAATGCTTTTCTCTTGAGTAAAAAAATAAATTTCTCAAAACTATATGCATGACAGCCCCTATCATTCTACTACATGCATAACTTCAAAGCCATCTTGTATTTAGGTAATTACATTTTCTTGCATCAAAGGCTTTTCAGAAGTCTAACATAATATATTGTATTTTCTTTGTAGTGTGTAGAACTGGTATCCAAGTAGAAAAGGAAAGCCAACAACAAATGTAGAAATTGTCATTTCTTCTCCTGCTCACCCTTCCATTCCCTTTATTGGAAAGTTTCTATCTTTGCCCAGCACAATGAAACAGTAAGCCATCTCCCTGTCATTTTGAAAACTCTGGTGCATGGTATCTTCTTTGAAGGGCAATCGTATCTCAGTGAACAAGTTTATCCATTTTCTCCATATACACCTAACATTAGTCTTTACTAACATAGAACATAACAAGATAGGTTTGAGGAAAAACAGTATTGTGATAGAAATGTATGGTTATTTTGCTTCTGACTCTCAACTTGATAGAAAACACATTTCCCATTACTTTTTTGATGCAATGAATACTATTTATGAATTACTTTCTAACAGAACCTGTATAACACTATTATTATCATCTTCTTTAGCAAACTCTACTTGTTTTCACAGAACTGGAAAAATACATGGGCACTTTCAAAAGTGTAAACAGATAGAGAAAAGAATCATCATTTTTCACAGATCTCTTCTACTATGTAACACATACATACAGCAATACCCACACTAACTGCACTGTAGATTCAGACATGGTACAAATTTCTGATCACAGTTTAAAAAAGAAAACAGGAGAAGGTAAGCAAATACACTGGTACCGTTCATAATGAGGAAAAACAATTTTTAACAATATGATTAAAATATGATTTTGTCTTAGTAACTTTCCAATATCTGTCTTATACTTGTTCTCCCCTGCTTGAAACTGTGTCCTCTTACAAAAGTATCCTCCATCGTTTTCCTCTTTTGCACTTGGCCTTTTCAGTCCCCCGTCTAATTCTCAAATCTTTCTCACAGAGTGTACACCAATAGATTGCTCTTTTCTCCAAATCATAATTCTTCCCTACAGATCTTTTCTTCTCACTGGTCATTTGTTTCTAACTTCCCTTCGTCACTTTATACATATATGTAAGATATATAGCCCATCAATTCAATCAATGCCAAACTGCTATTTATTTTGTACAAGAAATCTATTTCATTTCTTTTGGAAAGCATTTCTGGTTGTCTTTTTCTTTTTTTTCCTTTTTTTTTATCATATCCTTATGGGATGCTATTCTACATAAAATAGAATAGAAGACAATTTGTGGCTGCCAAGTTAACTACAAAGAACTGATCTATTTTTTCCTGCCCTCGGTCAAATGATTTAGGTTAGGATTGAAAAAAGTATACCTTGTCACATGGCATAAGTTACAGTTTCCTCTGTGTTTCTAGTACGTCATCTTAAGAAATCTCACTAATAAAACATAATACTAACCAAAAATATCTACCACAAACTAATGTAGTCAATTAATAGAACAGATGGAGGTCAGGGCAGACAATTAAATCCCTTTGACAGAGAAGATTATTCTACCTCATATTGGAGACATGTCAGTAATTCCTGTCTGATCTGACGTTCACTTTTATTCTTTAAAATAATTCTTTCCCTAATGCCTTCTTTGGCATGAGAGAGAAAGATCCTTCATCTAAAGATCTTGCTTGCTGTTGTATATAAGTGTGTATTTTTAAAGTGGTGGGAAAGTGCACATATGTTTTATCAGTAGAATTTTTACTCATTCCTAGAACAAGAAAATCACATATCCTTTTTGCTTTTGTTTAGACAGCTGCTACTCTCCTTGAAGTCTGCCCCCCATAAGGATGATATAACTATCACTTTGGCAAGTTGCTAACCACTTTCTCTTTGGAATTTAGTATTCTTTCCCATATACACAGGAGACAACCACCCAGGAGTCCCGATTCATTATTTCCCTGGCTCCGATGTCCTGGCATACTGAAATCTTACAACAATTTCAGCATATTTGTAACAATTATCTTTCCTAAATTCTTGCACCAAGATGGTTGTATTTCTGGACATCAGAGCTACACTGCTAATAATAAAAATTTTAAGTGCTGTTGTCATATTCTGGCAATATCGATTACATATTTCATATTTAAAACAAAAAGGTTTGCATTACCAGAAACTCTGAGTTATTTCATTTTTCTGATTTTGCTGATTTCCTGCCTAAACATTTCAAATTCTAAACCATAAACAACTGTAGGTAAAAATTGTTCAGGTAATGATTTAAATGAAATTCTCCATGATACAATTTTTCACAAAAAACTCTGCATCAAATGAACCCCAATTTGGTTTTGACTACAGGTCATTTGGAAAAACAAAGTCTGAAGTTTCAGTCCAGAACATCATAATTATATAAAGCACAAATTTTTTATAACTTTTTAACTCCTTACTTTAAAATTAACTCATAACATACTGTGGTACTATTTCAAAGACAACAAGCTCACAACCCTGTTGCAGTAATACTATGCTAATATTTAAAAGCTGAAAAGTCCACACTCTAAAAGACAATGAAGCTGCCAAGACAGTGATCTTTCAGTATTATTGCTGTGATTGCTCTGTTTCAGCTTGAATTTCCATAGTGGAAATTCTAACACATTTTCTTTGTGAAACTCATCTACTGAAAACTCTTGCTTTGTAAATTAATAAACTTAGATTATTTAGTTTCTGCACTATCATCAAAGCTTTGTTTTCCAGATACGTGTTCTTTAATGACTTCTACTTTCAAATTAATTTACAGCTGAAAATAGCAGATCTTAATTTCTTATACTCTTATGCAGTGTATTACTTCACTGTTTATGCTTCTGGTTTTAGTTGTGATGGCTTCTAAGTGTACAAAAAACAGATTTCAGTTCTGCCATTTGTGGAACTTTGTATTGTAGCCTCACAATACTGCACTCCATCAATTTACTAATACTTGATAAAAAATCTGAAATCAAAATTATTTGATTAGCTTTTAAAATGCTTACTTCTGTTTCATTTGGTCAAATAAAGTATATTTCTTGCAACCATCTTCCTTTAAATAGAACTGCAGTAACAATAGAGGCTCTCAGTCTCTAATTATTCAACCCCTAACTTTTCAAGTGACTGATCATCACTACGCAAACTTCCAATGTAACGTTTTGTATGTTTGTTTTTCCCTCCTTATTGATACTTCCAGGTAACGAAAATGAAAGGGACATACTGTTATTTCAAATCCATGGGAAGAAAAATTGAAATGCTCTTAAATGAAGATCACAACACCGTAGATTGGCTGAAGTTGGAAGGGACCTCTGGAAGTCATCTGGTCCAACCCCTCTGCTCAAGCAGGGACACCTAAAGATTGTTGCCCAGGACCATGTCTAGACAGCTTTTGAGTATCTCCAAGGAGAAGGACTCCACAACATCTCTGGGAAATCTGTGCCAGTGTTTGGTCACCCTCACAACAAAAAAGTAGCTCCTGATGATCAGACAAAAAGATATAAAAAATCGCTTCAATAGGTACCACTGTTAGCCAGATAAACTACTGCTTTCTTTAAACATAAATATATTGAAAAGATTGGGACGTATGCAACAGATATTATTTTTTCACTCATGATTGGCATTTCATAAGCACTAGAAACAATATTCACACGAATATTTTTGCTAACAAACAATAGCCCTCCATCAATTTACTGAATACTTGTTATCTTCTTACAAGAATTCAGTATCAGACACTTCTATCATTCAAACGAAAAACAAAAGAATTGTAATTCCCCTAGGACAACTTGCATTTTCAAAGCAAAATGACATAGAAATACGGCATTTGAAATAAACCTTTTTCAAACTGAATTATAGCTAAATTAATGTTAGTTTACGATCAGCTTATGCTGTGATGTGATTTTAATTAGCATGCATTGCAGAACCAAAAAAATTCTTTAGAAGTTTTGTTATATTTATAGGTTTCCCAATTTTAATAATTATCCTAATAGATCTTCGTAATTCTGTCTAAAGTCTTGAATCTGAGATTTGTTTGGGTTTTTTTAATTCTCTAAAATGAACAGAACCAATGTACTTGGATCAGAGTAACATGAATTTCATATGTACAGATAACTTAATTTCCCCAAAGGATTTTGGCAATATGCACACACTCAGCTTGCATAAAGGACCCCAGTGTAAAAGGATAGGAATGCCATCACATGTGTTTGAATAGCATTCAGATCAGCTGCAGAAAAGCAAATCTGGACATGGAGATACCTTTTGCTTAAAAAAAGCCCTATTTTTCATTCCTTGAATTAATAATCTATAAATATGGTGCAAGTGTTTTTCTATGCCGTGAAAATTAACTAGTAACTTTAACTGGAAATTAGCTATGGTAATAGTCTTTTTTCTGTTATACCACTCATTACAAAGTAGATATGCTTCTTTTGCCTAGTAATGTCTTACATCTGGGAGCTCTTTCCATCATTTTCTTGGGTTTGTATTCCAGGTCACTCAATGTGTATGTGTATCTTTTTTGGAGGGATTCATGACAAATGGAAAAAGAGTTTCTAGAGCTTTACACAAAGCTTTGTGCATTTTACATTGAAAAATATTATTAAATTAGAAATAGCTACAATGAAAGAATATTGAAACACTTTACTAATATCACATAATTAAGACAAAGTTATGCTCTTTGCAAGGACTCTTGCACTATAACTTTACATGTAAAAGATATTGATCTCAAAGGTTGTCTAAAAGTCAAAATACATGTCTTTTAGTCTAAGATCCTATTTTGGTAACATTATTTAAGTAAGAGTAGACTGCATTACAGTTAGATTGTTCATTATTCATAGATAATTTTGAAGGATTTGCATCTCATCTTTATGAACCAAATTTGTGACATTTCTGTTTGAACCATGGAAAGCAAAAGCACAATTTTAATAGATATTTGGTTGCAGATTTTAAAGATTATAACTAAGCATCAAATTTTGTCAGTTATTTGATAAAGTCATATTAAAACACAAAAATTTAAGATAGTTTTGCGAACATTCTGTGAATAGTTGTGTAAGATTTAAATCCATGTTCATGTTGTGAGTGCAAATGGGCAAATCTCTATCACTATTGACGGAGCTACAACCAGGTGAAAGAGAATAGTATTAGTTCATACCTGTTCAGGAGAAGTAGAGACTACAACGCCTGAAAAGAGACAGAATCTGAATTTTACTTGACCTAAGTCATTTCACCTACACGCAAATAATTCTGAACTTTTTTTCAAGTAGTGGATAACAATATTACCATATTTGTGTTGTGTTCCCTTTCTTTGGCTTTTTATTTGGGAAAGAACAACAGAATACAAAGCAGTACTACAAAAGACAAACTATTCTTCTGAATGTACCTTGTAGAAAGGGTATTTTAGATACTTTTGGCTTCCATATTTAAGACTCAATAGAAAAATGCTGTGTATATGTATTTTGTGCACAATGTCAGTAGAAAACTAAAACAAAGTACTGTTCTGAAATGTACAATAAAAGATATCTGTGCCTAAATTGGCATGCAATTGAAGCTAAATGTATTTTATATTCACATATACAAATAAACACATTTACCTTCAGAAACTAATAGTGATTTTCAGTTCTAGGACATTTTTACAAACAGTTTGGCTTCCTGCTGGCAAAAGCAGTTTTTTTTTTCTTTTGAAGAAAGAAAGAAATATGCCATCAGCTTCCCTAGTCACTCAACAGCTGTAGGAATCTGTTTTCAGGGCAGTGATTAGCATAATTGTGGTGGATTACTTGCATTTGGCACAGAATAGAAATAATTCGGTATTCATCATTAAAGAACTCTGCTACATTGTTTCCCCAAGCTATGCAATACTAGGATTTTTGAAGATACTTAATTAAATGAAGTACCCAGTCAGCTTCTCAAAAACAAAACCCAGACTATTTTATTCTCCTCCAGCCTTCTCTGCAACAACAGCATTCCCAATTCATTCCTAGCAGTACAGAACATCTATGTCTCATTTTGTCAGCATCCACTGACTAAGATGACCTCCGAAGACCTCTTTGGTCCTATGCTTCCCGTGAGATGCACTTCCAGAGGGTTGAAGCTAAACCCAAAAAATCCTGGGTATCAGGGTAAACATAGGATTTATATTCGGAAAGGTACGCAAACGGTCTGCATGTGACTTACTAGTTAACCTCAGAAGTGCACAAACTCACAGAGACCCTCTATTTTCCATTCTAAAGCTCTCCGAGGTCCAGAGCCACAGTAATTTCCAGGTAAACTTTCAGATGTAACACTCAAAATCCCAGTAAATATTCTAGGCACCTGAAAAGCTCAATGAAACCAGTTTTCTCTAGACAAAAATATGCTTCTGTACCTGCCTAGATGTCCAGCATCTCAACATACTTATTCTCACATCAAAAACTAGGGTCAACTTTCAGTTCTAGATAGTAGACATCTTTTCTGTTTTTTTCTTGCTAAATGAAGTAGTCTACCTGTGAGCTACGTGTCTAGCAAATCAATAGGCATCTAGACATTTTAGTTAATGCAATGTAGAAACATACCCAGAGCATGGAAATGCAGGTGTGCAAGTTTGAATATGCAACCCTTCTACACAGAGATATGACATAGGACTTATAGGACATCCAGGCCCACTGGAGTGATGCTGCAAGTTTTATTCCTAAAACTGTACTGGAAGCCTGGTTTTAAGAACTCAAGTCTTTCTCAAAGAAACAAAAAACTTTATTCTCCTGATTTGCTGTTTGATGTAAAACCTCCCACCATCGCTAGCACACATATCCATGAATTTAGCTGAAAGTAGCCACAATGAGAGCATTATTCAAAAGGCTTTCAGCTTTATATAATTTCTTTAAAAATCAATTAAAAAAAAAGCTTTGAAATTATATCATTACCAATTTTCCACCTATTTTAATCCCCAAAATCCAGTTCCAATGCTGAGTTGCCTATAGTGCTACCTATAGTGCTTTCTATGTGTTAAAAATGCTCGATTATGTATGTACTAGGCCATTTCCTTTAATACTCTTGCATGTTTTGTAAACATGCATAGACAATCACTGTATGATATTAGACAGACAAATCATAGAATCATAGAATGGTTTCAGTTGGAAGGGACCTTAAAGATCATGTAGACCAACTGCCCTGCCATGGGCAGGGGCACCTTCCACTAGACCAGGTTGCTCAGAGCCCCATCCAACCTGGCCTTGCACACTGCCAGGGAGGGGGCAGACACAGCTTCTCTGGGCAACCTGTTCCAGGGCCTCACCACCCTCATCATAAAGAATTTCTTCCTTATATCCACTCTAAATCTACCCTCTTTCAGTTTAAAAACATTACCCCTTGTTCTGTCACTACAGGCCCTGGTAAAAGTCTCTCCGCATTTCTTTTAAGCCTCCTTTATATGTTGAAAGGCTGAAGTAAGGTCTCCGCAGAGCCTTCTCTTCTCCAGGCTGAACAATCCCAACTCTTTCAGCCTTTCTTCACAGGAGAGGTGTTCCATCCCTTTGATCATTTTTGTGGCCCTTTTCTGGACTCACTCCAGCAGATTCATTTATTTCTTGTTCTGGGGACCCCAGAGCTTGGTGCAGTACTCCAGGTGGGGTCTTATGAGAGAGACCTCCCAGTAGAGGGGGAGAATCACCTCCCTTGACCTGCTTCTTTTTATGCGTCCCAGGATACAATTGGCTTTCTGGGCTGCCAATGCACGTTGCTGGCGCATAATGAATTTTTTGCCCACCAGTATTCACAAGTCCTTCTATGCAAGGCTGCTCTCAAACCACTCATCACCCGGCCTGCACTGATATTGGGGATTGCCATAACCAAGGTGCAGGACCTTGCACTTGGCCTTGTTGAATTTCATGAGGTTTTCATAGACCCACTTCTCAAGCCTGTCAAGGTCCCCCTGCTTGGCATCCCTTCCCTCAACTGAATCAGTTGCACCACTCATCTTCGTGTCATCCACAAACTTGCAGAGGGTGTACTCATTCCCACTGTCTAGATCATTGATGAAGATATTTAATAGTATTGTCCCAGTATGGATCCTTGAGGGACACCACTCATTACTGGTTTCCACCACTCACCAATGTAGCCCTTGGTTTCATAACCTTTATTATAACCTATAAAAAATGGATTACATGATATGGTTGTCTCCTGTTCTAGAAATTGGATTTGGTGACCCCAGAGATCATCTTCTGTCAGTTGTGTCTAAAAGCAACTTAAACTGAAGCATGCAGAGACCGAATCAAGTCATGGGGATTCCAGGAGGACACAAGATCTTGCTGTTACAGAAACCTATTATTTTTATATAAATACTGAGAAGGTAGCTGCTGAATGGCTAATGGAAAGGTAAAGGAGTATCTAGTAAAAGATATAGATGGTCTTCCCTTGCCATACTACTGAGTTGTCTAAAGAAAGCAAACATAACATATCACAGTCTTGTGGTTAATAATGATGTAGCTTGTTTTGAACCTTGATAGGATGAGAACAACTGCTTACATGTAATTGATTTACACTGGAACCTTATTTTCAACAGCTTTACTGTTGTTCTCAGAAAAAAACAACACTGATGTTTTTTTTAACTTTTAAGAGTTAAAAGCTCCCTCTAGAAACTGACATAACACCACTACTTGTTGTTCAGCACAGTAGATTTAAATTATGAGTCACAGTGATAAAACATTTTCAAGTTCAAGCATTGCAGATAGTAAAATCTGCACTCCAGTTCTTTGAATTGAATATGACTCAACTTTAAAAAACACCTCTAATCAATCAAAGGAGCTGCCTATGGAAAACACAGTGTAATTTTTTTTTGTTTCACTTTCACTTGCTTACTCACGAAGTTATGATTCATTGAACTCCTGTTAGCCATCCAGTCTGCATAACATTGAAACTACACATTTTTAACAGTTCGTTATTGCTGTACAATGCTTTACATAATGTAATGTTCAAATTAAATTTTACACAAAATCAATTGCATTTATGGAATTGTTATTTAGATCAGAATAGTTTATCCTTCTTGAAGATTTAAGGCAATCATGACTCATACTTTCATTTTCCAACAGACCTCACCACTGAAATCATACTTTAACAAAAAAAACCAAAAAAACTGTAAAACTATCTCTCAAAAACTTCTAGTAAAGCTAATGATATTAGGTAAAAGTGTGAAAAAGTATTCCATTATATTGTTACAAGAAAGCAATTTTAATTACCTTGGAAGTTTTGGTGTTTGTTATTCATATTTGAATAATATTTGCAAATGCTTCTTATTTCCGTTTCTCACTTGGGTTCTTCAGAAATCTACATATTGGTGGAGATCATTAGCATTTACCTACGTTTAAGTACCTTAGGTCAGTCATACTGAAACACATAACTAAAGATCGCTGTAAAAAATTAATGGATACACCACTTCAAATTCAAAGGGAGGTAAGGAATCTTCTACATTCCTTAAAGAAGCTGAATGTTTTGATTCCAGTATTCACAGCAGGTCTAACGCTGAGTGTCTCCACCTTTAATGGCAAACACATTACAACTTCAGTGATGTAATAAATTTGCCAAGTTAGATTTACCAGTAACCTCTTCGAGCAAAGCAGCTGATGCAACTTGATTTATTTGTTCTAGATCAACTGAGTCACAGTTAAATACATTGGATTTATGGTTTCAGAATACTCTTCCTGGACACAGGTTTGTAGGTGCATAGAAAGATGTGGAACATCCTGCAACCACATACAGCCACTCTGATTAAATCCTGGTTAAATTCCCAGACAGTAGGTGATCAACTCAATTCACACTACCTGAATTTCTTGAAGAAGATGCAGTTTCCAACCTGGAAACCTACTGAAATGTTAAGCATCAGCCTCAATTAATTAACATGGACAGACCACCAGTTCTGGGAGGTTCAGCTGATAACTTCATTAGTTGTTCATGCTTATCAATTATATTTCAGTATGGAAAACACACTGGCTATCTTTATAAAAGGAAGAACTTGAAACTGAGTTCTTCTTTCTGTTTCAAAATAAAGAGAACTGGTGGGAAGAGCGTACAACTATAGACACTGTGTCCTGAGTTCGACCAGGACAGGGTTAATTCTCACCAGGAGCCAGGAGGGAACACAACCTGGCCAAACAGAGCAGGGTATTCTATACCATGTGCCATCATGCTGGGTTCTGGTTGGGGGGGAGCTGGGCGGCGGGAAGGAGTCACGGCTCGGGAGCGCACGGCAGCGGCGGGTGGTGAGAGTTGCTCTCTGCGTTCTGCTGTTTTGTTTTGTGTATTCTCCTTATCTGTATCGTTGTTGTTACTGTTCCCTTTGTTTGCTGTTCTGTTAAACTGCCCTTATCCCGACCCACCAGTTTTTTGCCTTTTTCTTTCTATTCTCCTCCGCACCCCAGGAGGGGGAATGGGCGGCAGGGCGACCACGTGGCCCTTTTGTTGCTGGCCGCAGCTAAACTATAACACACTGTCAGCACAGCCTCTATATCATAGTACAGGTCTTAGGAGCCCATTTAATTGATGGATTTCCATGCTAAAATTATGCTAATACTTCACCAAGAGAGGAAAAGAATTGGGGAGTATTTTTCTTCCATCTAAGAGTGTAAAATACAGTGAAAACCCGAAAAGAAAACACAGCTTAAGCAGAGGCTGGACTGCTCAGCTGAGTACACTTCCATTTAAAGACATAAACCCCGACAAGAGGAGGCAAAGCAAAGATTCTGATCAACAAAACTGAATCCCGAGAGCTGAAAAGTAGGCTGAGGAGAGCTGACAGCTCTAAGAATAAGAGTTATGTTGTGCCCTGATTTTCCTCAGAGAATTAAGAGCTGATCTGTTTCCTAAAACTCCCAAGACTAGAGCTGGAACAATTTATTTCTGCCTTCTAATATGAAGGCCTTATTATGTCTTCACATTTGTTATCATAAATGATACAGGACAGAATGCTTGATCAGACTCTGAGAACATGATCAAGAACCTGACAGTATGTGGCTACATCAAAGAAAGTACACAGCACCCCATGGACTACCACAGGGCTCCATCTGCACACTCAGCTGTCAGGTCGGGAATTTGGAACAAAATCCCACCGTTTAAACTAGTTGACACCTGTGATGTAAGACCAAAATCTGACGACAAAGCATGGGCTTTTTTTTGCTTTCATTTTTACTACTATATTGTGGATAACCAGCAAGCACTTTTTGCATACTCTAAAAATAAATTGCAGTTTGCTCTTCCTGAGAAAGTTTATTTCTTTTTGTTGTAAAATTTTAGTTGGAGTTCTGGATGAGAATGATTGCAAGAAAAAAGTAAAAATGATTAAGGTGTGGGTATTTTTTTCTGTATTTCTCTTTAAATATAAACGTACAATACAGCAAAAGTCACAGATACTATCTGCCCGAGCTACTGTATCCAGTTATATTTTTGAACCAATGCTGGTAATTATACACATCACTCTCAAAGATCTTCTGGTCATCCAAATGGATTCCTATTGTCCACTGCAAATACATATTCAAAGTTCATAGAATCATAGAATGGTTTAGATTGGAAGGGACCTTAAAGATCATCTGGTTCCAATACCGCTGCCACAGGCAGGGACACCTTCCACTAAACCAGGTTGCTCAAAGCCCCATTCAACCTGGCCTTGAACACTTCCAGGGAGGGAACAGCCCCAGCTTCTCTGGGCAACCTGTTCCCGTGCCTCATCACCCTCATGGTAAAAAATTTCTTTCTTATATCTAATCTAAATCTACTCTCCTCTGGCTGAAAGCCATTACCCCTTGTCCTATCACTACAGGCCTTTTTAAAAAGTCTGTCTCCAGCTTTCTTGTAGCCTCCCTTTAGGTACTGGAAGGCTGCGATAAGGTCTCCCCGAAGCCTTCTCTTCTCCAGGCTGAACAACCCCAAATCTCTCAGCCTTTCCTCATAGGAGGAAACACATAGGAGTGTTCCATTCCTCTAATCACTTTTATGGCCCTCTCTGGACCTGCTCCAACAGGTCCATGTCTTTCCTTCTTTTCAAGTTAGTTTGGCTTGGGTTGTATATTTTCCTGAAAGCCTTCAGATCCATTTCAATTTGTCTCTGGAAAAGCTTCTCATAAGAATGTAACCTTTTTCCAGACAAAATAAAAAATTCCTTAACATATTGCCATATTTCTGTGGTGTATTTTTTGACTACCTCAGAGTTGTCAGTTGAAGATATACGTTTGCACCTACATATACTTCAGCAAATTAGCAAGCAGAGAAGCTGAAATAAATTTGATGCAGATTTATAAATTAATTTTCTAATCTCCTGCATTTTGTTATGTATAGTCGAATTATCACCTCACATGAATAAGGAAATTTTCAAAAGGCACTATTGGCTTCTGATGTCCACTAACTTGTAGTGGGAGTTAAAAGCCACACATCAATAGGCTGTATCTCACTTTTTCATTTTAATGTTGTTTGCTTCCCTTTCTTCTCCTTCTCCCTGACTTTCCCTCTGTGTGTTATAAAGAACAAACGAAATGCTGAGAAAACAGCAAAAACTAAAATCACACCATCCCTCAGTTTCCCCTTCAGAATCCTCTCCCCAGCTTCTGTGGTTTATTTCAGTGGACTGTGATAGATCTTGAGGTGAGACTTTCTCTTCCTTCTTGGAATATGGCTGTGGCTAATTCCAGTGCAAGAAAATGTAAATCTATCACAAATTGTTAGTTCCAAAGAAATTAAGTGACAATTTTGACTTTGACTTCATCTTTATATTCTTTATATCAGTTACTTGTCTTTTTCCTGAAAAATTGTCATGAGTTCTCTGAGAGTAAGTAATTGAATCCTATGCATGGTATTCATGCATATGTGTGCTATTCACTATAATAACCAGTAAGAGTTCAGCTATGATCACGATCAGCATGGATGCTAAAGTATTAAACACGGTCCTGTTCATAAAGTGTTTTTTTATTCAATTACATTTAAATTGCTACAAATTGGAATAAACATGGTTCAGTGATTCAAAAATCACAAGAGTTTTCAAAGCTGTTATTTTCTTTCTCTGATTTTTACACTTCACATAATGGTACCCTCAGATCTCATAACTAACCTGTCATACTTTGAGTTACTGCTTATTTGCAACTTTATTATCACATCAGATATATTGCTATTCCTTCTCCTCAAATTTAGGACCCAATGATAACACTAAATTGAAACATAATTGTACTGCAGCTAGCGCAATGATTACAGAAAAAGTCACATCTTGTTCATAGTTCATAGATCACATAAAGTGAGAAGAAAGAACTACACATCAGAGACACTTTTCTGGTCATTTGTTCATGTCTCCCTTTTCATTAATCAATGTGTCAGTCACAGTATGACAGAATGGCAATTAATCTAAGGTGTTTTGTAAATAGGATATATTCTATGCATAGATTTCTAAATTAAACCCTTGTCACGTATTTCATATTGATATCATAAGAATGTTTATATATGTGTGTATATTTATACACATACATATACCTATCTCTGCGTGTGCCTGTGTGTACACTATATATTAAAGTATATTCTCTCATATTTTGCTAATAAAATCAGAGGAAAAGATAGACCTTTATGGTTACAATACAAAACTGCAACCAAGCCCTTTATTTATACAGCCCCATAAGAACTTTGGAACCCAACCTTGTTTTGCAAACTGAAGACTGCCAGCTCTGTCTAGTACCTTGTGGCCTGGAAACCCCAAACCTTACTGAGCAGCAGTATCACAATAGCCAGGTTTAATCCCATGCCTTTTAACTACAAACAGATTGGTATCAGTCACTAATTATGGAACTGAAAAGCAATAAAAATTTATGCTTATCATGAATAAGCACATACACAGAGCACTAATGTTTAGAATGGATTGTATTCCATGTCTCATTGTATGAACACATGGAAAACAAGCATTTTAATTGGATGTATATATTTCACAGATATGTTTCAAAAGCATTTAAGAATACCAGCAACAGAGACTTGCGCTCATTTCCTTTATATATTTTTACAGAAAACAGAATTGATCTGAATATACCTTTAGTACTTACCACTGTGTAGTATTTTTGAGAAGGCTTCAGAATTCCCCCATAGGAGGCAGCATGATGTCATTTTAGTTATAGCGGAAGTTTTTCCTGTTAGGAAGAAATACAAAGTGTTTTTCAGTAAATGAAGAAAAAAAAATGCATGCTCATGAGTCACAAATGGTGAAAAAAAAGTTACTTATTAGATCACCTGTAATGTTGTTTATCAACATTAAAAAACAATCATAATATATTGACTTCTGCCATAAAAAATGTCAGCAATATTTTTTTCTTTTCACACTGATCACTGTTACAAAAATAGAGTTGTCTTTCAACCTATATACCATAAACACACATATTTTGGGGAAAAAAGCTAAGGTGAGTACTTCAAAATACAAGAAAAAGAAATCACCACAAAACCCTTGGGTTTTAAATATTTCTGTAAACATGTATGTATTCAAACATAAAATATAAAAATCAAATATGGAAATATATTAAAATACAAATATCTTCTAAAAGTCATTTGACTATGTTTTCTTCTTTCCTATGGGTAATTCAAAACTGTAGCTTATACTTCAAATTACATTTCAACGTATAGACTATTTACCAGTAGTTTATCCATTTTAGATAGACTAAATGTCAATATTTACAACAGTCTGTTCTATCAGGTCTGTCCTGAGACACTGCAATTTAAAATTTAACAGTGTTATGAAAGTTATTTCTGGTCATTTGCATAGGTTCCAAGACTGTATTAGCTGAAATGCTTCTCTTCCCTCAAAGGCCAGCAGAATTGATTTTATGGCATTTATAGCTGCACACGTTTTGCAGGGGAAACTCATGCATTTCTTGTATATTTTCTTCTGTACCTCTCTTAAAGCATCAAGACATTTAATATAATTTATACTTATTAAGTTGATCAACACAGAGAAGCACTTTATGTCAAAAATACCATTTCAAAACAAATTACAGGAGCAAGGGTGAGGCCATCAAGTATTCGTATTAGCTTGCTAACATATCAAGCAAACTTATAATTTCTGAAAAATCACACAATGCATTTGGCCACAGTATAGTGCCTGTTAACACTGTAGAAACACTTCTGCAATAAGCTGACAAACATGTTCTACAAACATATATGGCTTTCAGGATTCATCTCCATGTCATTCATCATTGGCGTGGACCTGCTGGAGAGCAGCTCTGCGGAGAGGGACCTGGGTGTCCTGGTGGACGACAGGCTGACCATGAGCCAGTAGTGTGCCCTGGCTGCCAAGAAGGCCAATGGGATCCTGGGGTGCATTAAGAGGAGTGTGGCCAGCAGGTCGATGGAGGTTCTCCTTTCCACTCTACTCTGCCCTAGTGAGGCCCCATCTGGAGTACTGTGTCCAGTTCTGGGCTCCCCACTTCAAGAAAGATGAGGAGCTACTGGAGAGAGTCCAGCGGAGGGCTACGAGGATGATGAGGGGACTGGAGC
>Ga0065711_1040649_pt1 | contig 16794 bp, 14 predicted proteins | sample Hoacrofraction12_FD_59098 | JGI IMG/M metagenome (GOLD analysis project Ga0065711, IMG submission 59098) | Hoatzin crop microbial communities from Cojedes, Venezuela - Epithelial fraction 12 v2 (version 2) | ecosystem: Host-associated > Birds > Digestive system > Esophagus > Crop | place... | reverse complement strand
TGGAGCACCTCTCCTGTGAGGACAGGCTGAGAGAGTTGGGCTTGTTCAGCCTGGAGAAGAGAAGGCTGCGGGCAGACCTGATTGCAGCCTTTCAGTACTTAAAGGGAGCCTATAGGAAAGATGGGGACAATCTTTTTAGTTGAGACAGCAGAGACAGGACAAGGGGTAATAGTTCTAAACTAAAACAGGGTAGGTTTCGGCTGGATATAAGGAAGAAATTCTTTACAATGAGGGTGGTGAAACACTGGAACGGATTGCCCAGAGAGGCAGTGGAGGCCCCATCCCTGGAAACATTCAAGACCAGGTTGGACGGGGCTCTGAGCAACCTGATCTAGTTAGTGGTGTCCCCGCTCGCTGCGGGGGGGGTTGGACTAGATGACCTCTAGGGGTCACTTCTGACCCCAAACTTTCTATGATTCTATGATTCTATGATTCTAAGTGTCCTGAGTCCACTGGTCTATGCTCTTCCAATCACTGAAGCACCACCTTCCCATCGCTCCATTGGCCACTAGTCTGCCCCAAGCACACAAAAGGGAGCACAAGAGCTTAATCTAGAAAGCAACACGTCAGGACCCATACAAGTACGTAGGACAGATGGGGAAGGGATGTATATGTTCCCTGTCATAAAGTGTTGTCCCCGTCTGAAGTCAGACATAAATTTAAACTTGTCAGGACGTCTGAGAAAGAAGTGTGCTTAGCAGTGATTTAGGAATGGTGTAAATTTTGGGCACATGTTGGAGGGCGAATGAGCTCATATGTGTTCACTACAAGCAAGGAGCCCGCAATGCTCTACACACCACCTCCCAGGCAAAGATGTCCATGCTGATGAGTAACTTCAGACAGGGGAAAGAACAGGTATTGAGTTACTTGGCTGAACTCGCTTATTGGGATAGCTGAAGGTGAGCCTTTAATGATCACTAATAACCCACTCTTGTTTTCCACCACTCTACAGCAGGCTGGGGTGTATATCTCAAGGGAAAGGATAGGACCAGAAGACAGAGTACTGCAGAGTAATCAGAGTATCACAGAGTGTTAACCAGAAAAGATTGGTGGGGTATCTGGAAATGATAAAGTAGATTATCTATCTATTGATAATTACAAGAAGACGAGGAGAGATGGGAAGAAGTTTAGCCTCATTCATATTTTCCTGTGCTTTGTGTGAGACAACATCAGATGGTCAAATCAAGGAATGAGGAGTCAGGACTCTGGGGCTCTCTTTCTAGCTCTGCCACTAATTAAATATGTGACCATTCAGGCACTCTGTGCCTCCACTAACCTAAACTTCCAGGACTGTTGTCAGGTTCAATTAATCACTGTCTGCAAAGAGCTTAGAAAAGTATACTGGCAAGATGCTAGACAGGTACCCTGGTTCTAATGTGAAAGTTCAAAATATTATAATTGGAGAGCTGAAAAGGGGTGTGGATCTGAAATTGACAGAAATACCAGAAAGCTTATAAACTTGAAGGAAAAATAAGGAAAAAAACCTCAAACTTGAAGATTAAAGAAAAGAAAATGAAGACTCCTAGGCAGGTGATGGGCAAGGCGAATTTTGGCTGACGAAGATAGTAAGCCACTCTTCTGAAACTTTTTCACTTTTTCCTCTTGCTGCAGAAATGCTCCATTAAGTCTCAGGAAGATGATTTACCATTTGCCCTTTATAGACAAAGCTGAAATAGTAGGAACATCATAGCAAAACATACGACCCAGCTTTTGGCACACCCTGTGGCTCCAAACCTTTAATACACAACACAGAGTCTTGGAATCTGAAGGGAGATGATAAGAGACACTGCCTTGCTAAGATGTTTACTAAATGGACAACAGCTACTAAGAGGACCAGGAGAAGTTGCAGAGGACAGATTCTTTACTCGTGGGGAATGGAGGGATTTGATTTCTTCTGACTTATTTGCCCTTCAGTCTACTGAGTGAAAAGAAATGTTCATGATGCATGATCTTGAGGGCAAAGAAGCATCAAAGATGGACATGGTCACCCCAAAGAATATTCAGAATGGAGGGTAGAAGAGGAGGAAAAGAAAGTAAAATTAAACATAATAACAACTGAGTTTGACAGTGAGCAGCTGTATTATTAATTTTGGCTGGCTGGTGGATGTTCATAGCCTCATAAAATGGGGTTCAAGTAACAAAACCAACTGGTAATAATAACTGTTCTTACTACCTCCTCTTTCTCTCCCGGGCTTTGTTGTCCGGGCCAGCTGGGTCGCCTGTGAGTAAATGGTTGCTGTATGAAAAGACAAAGATTTAACCAGCTCTTGAGCCTCCATGCTAAAGATCACAGTTGGGGAAGGAACAGAAAATCCTCCCCATGCTCAAAGATACAGATTTTCAGCTGCTGAAACTAGCCCTTCTCTCCTAAAGGCAGCAGAGGTACTGGATATGTCTGCACAGCTAAATAAAACAGGGTTAGGAACTGTTCTCTAGCACCAAAGCCAAATGACGTAGTCTGATCAGACTCACAGTAAATAAGTCTGTTATTTCATGTGGTTTCTGCTCAGAGTAAAAGGAGAGAAACCCCATGGAACAGGCCAGGGTTTTCACAGCCTGAAAATGAGTGAATGTGCTAATGCCATGAGGTGTGGCATAAGGATGCATCAGCACTCAGGAGTGTGCAAAGCCTGCTGGCAACACAGTGGAGGACAGAGTAGGGTGGAAGGAGACAAACCTGGTAAAAATTCACTCAGGTCACTTTTGGGAATGGTCCTTGCCATGACATATGCTCTTCTGTAGGGACTGGTGAGCAGTTTGGACAGAGGCCAAAACTGCCAAAAGATGTGCTGAAGGTTCAATGATGTGGGAAACTGTAGATCCAGGGTCAAGTCAACATGCTGGACTGTTTTATTTACACATACAGATGTAGGCAATGTTGCCTATAAAAGCAGAAACCTGTTTGCCTTCAGTCCTGCTGCTGCTCTTTGTGTTCCTATCTGTTGAGAAAACCAACCCCAGAAGGTACTAGGATATAGATTTTCTGGAGCTCTCTTTAACAGTGTATGTTGTTACTTCATTAGGATACAAGTAAATATTTTTCTTCTTGTTTATATGGGAAATACGTCAGAGAGGAGTCAAGACAACCTGGTTTTTGCTCATAAGCTATACTCTATGGCCCATTCATTAGTGTTACATAGACGTCTTGGAAAGAAACTTTTCTATGCCAGCAATTCCTTAAGACTTTCATATACAGTGTAAGAAGTCCGTGTCCAGTCCTTCTGGAATGCAACAAGCTGACTTCACCAATAGTCTACTGAGTTCTTACGTCTCTGTTATAAATAATTTTAGTTGCAGTCATTTAATTATTGTTATAAATATACTATTTATGATGTGATTTGGGAAATGACTAGTTCTCTCAGTACACATCATGTTTTGGTTTATTGTTTTACATTGCCTTGCTGCAGTGGCCAAGTGCCTTGAAGGTTTCTGAGTAAGCAAAGCCCGTGCTATTGGGGTTCTGCCTTCATATTCACTCCTTTGCTTGGGAGACGGGAGCTTACTAGCTTCTTGGAGTCTTTAGGCATCCTTCTTAAATGTAAATGGGAACATCCGGAGCAAGTAGCACACAGATGAGATTCATCCAAGGATTAAGTGTCTAAGAGCTAGATATCTACCCTGAACTTGTCACTGAGTCTGCCTGTGTAGTCAGAGGAAAGTAACAACAATCAGGATACCTGCCTGGGACAGGCTGGGTGATCCATACTCTTTGCCTGCCCATTTTTCTGTACTGGCGCTAAAACAAAACCAGCTTAGACTTCTTCCCCTAACATCTAAATGCTAAAAGTAAAGGAGATGAATCCCACCTGTATATAATGAATAGAGACACACAGGGGCCTCCAGACTTCACAGGATTTTCTTCAGATAGATACAGCTAGACAGTATTAACACTCCTCTCTGTGCTCAGGAGTTGATCCATCCCTGTGGCTGTTTCCGTCTTAGAAATGTGGTGTGAGGCTTGGATTTCCAAAAAGTAGCCAGAGGACTGAGAAACTTTGATGGGATGAAAGTGCCCATCTGTACCAGGCCTCCGTGAAAAGCTTAGACATTTTTCAGAATAAAGCCTTTCGTGGAGTAGTAGGATTGCGTCCAAAGGTGTTTTTTTCTGTAAGAAAAACTTTTGTTGGTTGAGTGAGCTCTCACCATGGTTTATGTAGTCTTTTCCATCAGAAGATCTGAAGCATCTTACACGTCTCACTCTAAAAAAGCTCAAAACTCTCATGATGTTTGACATTGTCATGACTTGGGGACTTCTTTTTTCAATTGAGTAAGCTGAGACACATTAAGCCATTGGGCAACAAGGAGTGCATAATGAGTGAACACCTCATCTGACAAAATACAAAGTTATACAGATGATCCTGTGTTTAAAGCACCCATCCAAGAATTAAAAAAGAATGAAATACACTTGCTTTTTACACAGACATGCATTATAAAACAGAATATTTCATTTGATTCAATACCTCTCTAGTTCCCCTCAAAATGCATGAAAAGGCTCCCTTTGTCTTGACGAAGTAAATATACATGAGGAGATTTATGGTGTTTGTTCTCTGACCGTACAGTACCTTGCACACTGGACTTTCAGTTCCAGTGAGGACCAGCTGATGCTACTGTTGTTGCCATTAATTGGAACAGCAAATTTGTAATAAGGAATCCTTTCCCAGGATTGAAAGTCAGAATCTGTTTCAGTACAAGTGTCCTTCATATCAGAGTATGTTTTAAACATGCACAATGTGTATCAGTGTTCCTTGTATTTGTGAAAGCTGTTCTGATGTATTGCTGGAGCCCGTAAGCTTCAACACACGCAACATGTGCGTACACACACGTACTGACTCACTCACTCACACGCACACACAAGATAGAGTCTTCTGCCACTTTCTATCTGGCAACGTATTAATCTTGTGTTTCGCATTCTCTAAAAGCTTCACCATTATAACATAATTACTGCTGAAATTGACCTTTAAAATATATTCCAAATTTCAAATATCTTTAAACCCCTCAGCGAGCACCATTTTTCAATTTCACATATTGTTTTCTTTTTTAGGGAGAGGTGGGAGAAAAGATGGGAAAGGGCATTAGCAAATGAATGTCAGCATGTAACATACGCATGTAGTGATAAAACAAAATCTTGCAAAAATTTACCTGGGCATTTTTAACATCCAGTCTCAAGCAGTTACGATTTCCCTTAAGGTAAATGAAAATGTAATAAGACTAACTAAAATGTTGCATTTTGTGTCTTACCCTTCCCTGAAGTAATTCAATCAACCAGTTTAGCTTCACTAATATTCAGACGTGTATCTGATACTAGCAATATAAAAGTTCAAGTACTCTTCAGCCTCTAAATACATTTGAACTACCTTTATTAGACCTTCACTTTTCTAAATTTGTATTAGTACCTAACATTGGTTGTGTTTCTAACTGTCCTTTAAGGAAAACATAACCTTGCCTGCAAATGAGATGCTGAACTGTGTGCGGAGGCAGACTCGTGTAACACAGCATCTAAGACTGAAAATGTGCATATTACAATGCATAGATGAATTCACATATGCTCACATGACTGTGCGAATAAGAAAGTATAAAAGCTTGTGATACAACTTCCATCCAGCAACATCTGAATCCAGCTCCGTTCCTTCCATCTCCCTATCCCCCAGAAACAGGAGGGCAGAGGACCTGGAGGAGAGGGGAGGAAACTCCCATCTCCCGCAGGAGCTCTTCACTGCTGTGGTGTGTCCCTGCCCTGGTTTTGGGAATCCAGGGAAAGTACTGCTAAGGAAGTGTGCTGTCCATTTGGCTAGGGAAAAGCTGGCAAGGTTTATTTACACGGTTCCAAGTTGTGGGCTATTGTAGGGAAATCCCAGCTGGAAAAGATGGTTCATGGACCTCTCACTCTGTCTACTACCACACAAGCAAGTGTACAGTCTGCACATAGGGACCACTTAAGCACATACAACTCTTCTCACCTTTGGAAGTATGCACTCAAAGGATTCCTTGCAATCTCGCACTAACAAAGGCCACTCAGGGTGGGGTGGGAGGGAGAGGGATAAACAGAGAGAAGGAACTGTACTCATAGGGGCCCCTAGCCTGTGAAGCACATGTTGCACATCAGAGGTTGCTTTTAGTGCAGCACAATGCACCTATGCTGAGTGCCTGAAGCCAAGAGTAGCTCTTGCTTCATGCTCAACATCTCGAGTGCTTTATCAGCATAGATGCACTCATCCCTCAGCAAAGCACTGGGCTTGAACAGCACCTGGCAGAGGAGCCAAGGTATTGCCTGCATGCTCTGCAAACCTTCCCTCATGATTTGTCAAGACCCTTTGCTAACTGCCCAAGAGGATGCTGACACCCCAAAGGGACACAACTTTGGAGGACCAGCTCCAACCCTGGGAGGCACGTGGGCAATGACAGGCCGGTGACCACACTGCCAAAGCATGGGTCGGGCCACTGCCTGGTGGAGGTAAAAGGGGACAGCCGCACTGAAAACTCTGATTTTATCTTCGTTCACTCCAGCTGAGGATCCAGTCCATCATTTCCAATGAGGTTTGATGGAGGATTAATCCTATACCAAGTGTTAGTTTTCTGCCCCCTGACAGCTGCTTATGGCATGACGCACGTGCTGTAACCTGTTAGCCCTCCTTACCTTTCCCTTTATGAAAAAATGCCATGCAGACTCAAGCTCACTAGAAATGAAGACAAATGAAAATCATCGGAAATCTCATTAGTGACCATCCAACAGCTTCGCTGAAAGGTAGAAGATTTTTGCTTTCCTTTGCACACACCTGTTTTAGGTTGTGGGGTTTTGTTGTGCATGTCATACATGCACACAGATATCCCTTCTTCTTCATTCCTTCTATGGGGCCATGAGATAATGCAAATAAATTGCTCTGCCTGCGTTGCACAAGGGTTTATATATTGCTCTGTTGATAACATTTTTTAGTATGCCTAATAGATGTAAGGAGGAAATATCCATCTGTATCACTTCTAAAGTTTGTGTATTATCTAAGTAACTCACACTGCTTTGAGGTTTTAAGCCCTCCATAAGAAGTCCTTTTTCCTGTGAATCTTTTATGTTACACCTAGGTGTCCTCATTAGAAAGGCTCTACTATTTGACAAGCAATGCTTGTCTCTTCAGTCGGTGATGAACACAGCATGACAGGCAATGTGTGCCTCTGTCCAAGGCACTGAATCACAATAAAATGGTAAATTACTGTCTGTCATAGCTAGAAACAGCAGTGACTAATATCCAGTTCCCTATTCTACATAAGATGAGGTGTGGTGGTGGGGGGAGGGTAGACTTGTTTGGTGATCGTGGGATAAACAAGTGTTAGATTCCTTTTGATTGAATCCTTGCTATAGAATATGTACCTGGACACTGCAAAAGCAAGCAAAAGACAGGTTTTAGCCGGAGGAAAAGAATGAATTACTAGCAAATGGCATTATCACTAGAACATTTTTGGATAACTGAGAATTTGTTATTGTTTTGTGATCATCAGTATAGAGATATTTGCAAATGGGACTCACTCTTCTCACTCTCTGGCAGAAATACGGAATTCAGTTTCGATTAAAATGCAATAGTAATTGTGACTTGGACTGTGTGTCACTGCTGCTCAGAGAGGCCCCCATTAGAGAAGCCTCTATTTTAAAACAAGCCATTCATCATCAGAGAATAATTTCCAGTAAATATATTGTTTGTTCAACTGTAATGCTAGAGATAATGTTTAAAACTCTCCCCTCATATCTCATTATGAAATAATTGATAGCAACATGGTTATTTCTTTTCATTTGTGAGGCTTTTTTGGTGGTTGATTTTCTCCCCCTCTTCCTTTCAGGCAACCTCTTGGAACAATCAATATCAGCAGTTTCAAAAGTGTGATACAATAAATAAATCTCTCAGACAATGACAGAGAACATCCTTGTTATAATAAATTTACCATAAATAAAACTGCTTGTGATATTCCTAAGAGCCATTTTACATGAATGCCTTCAAATTTTGTTCAAGGAGAGAGAGGAAAAGGGGGGGAGGGGAAGAGAAAAGGACAAAGACGTGTGTTCAACAAATTGCTTCATTCTCAAAATACATTAAATGTGGCTTGCTGTATGGTGCATAGAAAGTGAACTCCTCCCCCTTTGCAGAAATAAATTGTATTGTTTGGACTTGTTTAATTAATATTTGCCTTGATTGTCATATGTGACTGGATTATCTGAATCCTTTTTTAATAAGATACATTTCTACAGCTGAGTTGTAATTTGTCTGTTGTCTCACAAAATACTTTTGGAGTCTTTCTGTTGAAAAATTGTAATAGACCAAAATCAATAAGGACCATCTGCTTTTGCCACTAAGGTCCAGCTTTGAAGTGACCCAGCAAGACCATAATGAATGGATTTAAATATCAACACAGGTCTCAAAAGTAGGTTAGACCCTGCTTGACACACTACAAAAATTCCTATTTTGCAGTCTTTTCCTCTCATTTCTTATGCCACAATCCAACATTTCATGTGAGCTTGAATTTTCATAGAAAATTTCTCCACTCCCTCTCCTTCCCACCCTCACTGACTTTCAGCAGAACTGGGGCTCCTCTGAGAATTTGGCACCAAGCTTTCTCAAGCCTAAAGCATGTGCTTTAATTAAAGTACGCGCGTAAGTGATTTGCTTGAAGAGGAATCAAGCATACTGTTAAATTTACAGAGATGTCTTCTTTGACTTTGAACAGGGATGCTTCAGGTGTCTACAGAAACGAAGGAAGGGTAGATTTTTATGCAAGACTTGCAATCTGTTAGGATTTGATACTGGTTCTGAGATACTGGTATAGAGGCGGTAAAATACAGGCAGACAAGGAGAAATTTTGGATTGCTTTAACTGTAACACTTCGTTGCTGGAAGTCTTATGTTTTTCTACTGACTTTTGCGGGTGTTATCTGAACTTCAGAACTATATTATTTAGGGAAAAAAGAAGAAAGAATACCTGTAGGTGGTATATGGTTTTTATTAATAGTAATACTTGGCACTCAGATGTCACTTTTCGTCTCCAAAACACTTTACATAGTTAACATTCTTCTTCACCATCCCTGCATGAGATGTAGCCTTTCACTGAGGCAGCATGGGAGCTCATGGATTCAGGACTGACAGTGTTCATAAAGCAGTCAGGCTACCCAGGTGGGACCACTTTATTGGTGAAAAACTTCTAACCTGTTCTAAGAACAGAGCTGCCTTACAACATTGTACATGGATATGTGCTAAAGGAGTATTTACTTTGAAAATGTTGGTATGCGGTTCCCCAGTACTCACCTCAAAGCTCTGTGTACCTGTGTGGAGAGCAATGCTGTGCAGGGATTGTTCTAGTGACTCTCCTCTCCAGGGCTGTCCGTCTGTCTTGGTGACTCCCTGACCCTCTGGGTATTTGGAGGGCATGGGGGACAGGCTGCCAGTCTCATCCGTGTCTCCACACCTATAGGACTTACTTATCCACTCAGAGCCACCCTCTGCCTTCAGTGGGAGGCAGTGGACACAGCATGCTATTTGGTCCATGTCTGTTGGCAGAACCTGCATGTGAAGGAATCTCCTGTGAAATCTGCCTTTCCTCATATTTAGATTGGCACCAGCATTTCTAAGCAAATCACATCAGTGACAAAGGGCACCCTGTGGACTTGGCTGGAGACTCCTTGCTCAGCAACTATATTTGCTGACATGATTGTATTATTTTTTTCTATCTATTTTTTCTCTATGGGTTGATGGAACTTTTGCATCAGGACCCAATCCAAAGCACGTTTAAGTCTGGTTTTCTGCCCTTTTTTCAATGGTCTGTTCGTATCTGTGGACCAAACACAGATACCTCCACCTGCTCAGCAAACAACTTGGGAGAACTGTTTTAATCCTGCCAAAAGGCCAGACATGCAATCATGACTTCAGTGGTACAGGTCCTGACCCTGCACTAGAGATGATAACATGCTTCTCCCAATGCCAAGCTCTGGGGAATAAACAAAACAAACTAGTAGAAGCTAGTTTGTGGAGACAAAACAGGGCAGAAAGCGCATGTGGGCACCTTGCTGCTTTCTCCTTCATCCCCACTGATGTACAAAGCTCAGAGAGAAGCAATTTTTTTCATGGGCCCTCTAGTGTGGCACCAAAAATTAAGCTGCATGACCTTCCCACGGGTTTAGGCATATGCTCTGCTTAATGTGGGAAGCGATTAGCTTTTTTCTTTGTGCGTGGCCATTTGCATGGGCATGGGAGGGCCTCTCTGCCAGAAGGTGATTTGTCAGCACCCGCAATGAAAGTCAAATCCTGCAATTACAGGGAGCGGCTGTACTTAAAAGAGAGATGTAGAACATCCCAGCGCGTGCTCAGATTTATCATATTGAAAGAGCACAGTCTTCTTTCTACACAGTTGCAGTTTTTGATAAACAGCCTACATTAGGACACCTCAAAGGTGCACTGCATCATTAATTACCAGGGTATACGCTGAAAAGGAAGTTAATAAAACTTGACTCTTACATGGAAGTGAGAAATCTTACTACCCGATGATTCCTGATGGAAGAAGATGTTTCTGAAGCCACATGTGCAACCTTGTACAGGTAATAATAGCAAAACACTCAGGGGAGTCTTTTATGTTTGAGGATGTCATTTTTCTTTTTGACTTATAGGATACTAATGGCTTTTCTCTCTTTTTTTTTTTTTTTGAGCCAAGAGCCGTGGTAAAAATCAACTGATGATGCTCAGCTTCAGAGAGGAAAACAAAAAAGAAAAGAAAACCATACCGAATAAAATGGGACAAATATGAGTCTCTGTGGGAGGAATGCCATCCGCTAGCTTTGCTATTATTATACTGGAGAATCTTATAAAACTCTAGCCATTGATAATGGGTCGCTGCCAGATATTGATAATTTATTCAAATTGTAGATCTGGATTTGAGGGAGCAGATGTTCCTCATGCAGACACTTTCAGAAAATGAATTCCAAAGAAACAAAATAACATTCGGCGCTATCAGTGGAGAGGAAAGGCAGTATTTTAGTGCACAGTCAACATCTGGACTGCTTTGTATTTTTATTGCTTCTCTCATCCCTGGTTCTCTCCTACCTACCCACCCTTACCACTGGATTGCTCTGTTGCTCTTCTTCTTTGACGTCAAATAAATAAATAAATATTCTGTTTAGTCTACTGCTTGTGTTAGAATATATCATGACTGATTTCGCTAGGAGTAATGGGATCTGATCAACTTCAAATCAATTTGAGCAGGAGTAAATCCTCCCAACAAGCTATCTATTAGGAAGAATAGAAATTCATTTTGATCCAGAGCAAATTCCTCTAGTTGTTTCAATGTTGTGAAGCTGCTGTACCAAATATGGGGCTTAGTTATACAGTCCAGCAAATTCACAGACGTTCTTTCTTTCTCGCTCTCTCTATGCCTTGCTAGGCTGAAGGAAGACTGTATATTCATAACCCCAAAATCTCACTGGCACAGATGCTCCAAATTGAAGCAAGCTGTTCTATCATCTTCTCCAGTTGTTGGCCGCTCTGTTTGAAACCATCCTAGACATGGTGCAACAGAATGTGCAGTGTGTCCAAAAACTAATAAACATATTTCCTTGGGCACAGTGACAACTGTTGATGGACACTAAACTGCAATGCTTGCTACCAGTGTTCCTGTTCTCTCCAAAAAAGAAGCCAACCTCTGGGACCAAATCCAGAAGTCGTAGTGAGATCATGCTGGCCAGATCTTATCCCAGGAGGTTACTTTGTTTTCTAGAAATCTGTGTAGTTCTGCACTGCTTGGAAAGGTAGGTAGGTCCAAGACTGTCAAGGGAGGTAGGATGGTGGTCTAATTTTAAGCATCTTACAAATGACTGTACACACTTACATTCCCAACCAGTCCCATTTTATAGTTCCCATCCACTTCCAGCTAATCTTATGTAATAACTTGTCTTCCAACCAGTCGCAAATTGCCATCTGCCTCTGCTCCTGACTGATCTCAGGTCGCCATCTGCCCCTGGCCAGACTTTTTTAGCTTTACCCCATTTGGAATGGTACGTAAGTGATGATGCTCAGGGGTGTCAGTCCCTCAGACTGTCTAATCCAAGCGTGTGACTGACATGCAGCTTTCACAGCATGCAGAGACTGAGGGACACCCTCTTGACACAACCCCCTTCACAGCTCACACATGCAGCCGCCCACTTTGCAGTAAGTGTGACAAAGGATTTTTTGTAAACAAAGGGAACCAAAGATGGATTAGTCCAGAGAACTACACAACAGGACGTGGAAAGTGCCAGGGAAGGGAAGGAACAGTCACAAGCAATTTATTTGTAAAGGATGTGCAGATGCAGTTGTGGGTCACTGCACATGCTGAATGACCCTATGACAAGTTAAGAGTCCCTCTGTTTGCTACCTGCTGCCCTGTGCCCATTGTCCATAATGACAGGCATCCAGAAAAGGCTCTTGAGTGGTAGGAGGCTAAAAATGATTTTTTCCATTTTCCCCCCAAAGCTTGAAGTATGGCTTTCAAGACCTCTGCATGAACAATTCCCTCTGCTTCTGAGTCACTCATGCTTCGAGGTCTGTTCTCTTTGTGGGAGAAACAGAGTGTTGCTGTTGTAACATTCCTCTGGGGCAAATTGTCTCCCTCTTGTCTTCCCTGTGTTTAGATGAGAGCAAAAGCCTCCAGGTTTCACTCTGACAGTGACAGCACTTCACAGTTGGATAGTAAAAGGGAATGGAGTCCTTAGCTCAGTTCCCATCCTTTGCCTCAATTGCTGCACTTCCCATGCATGACATGTGGAAAAGAGTGGAAAGATCAGGGTCTAAAAAGTGCCTCTTAGTTTTTCCTGTGTCCAGTTACTAGCTGCCATTAACTTTGCAAACTTTATTGACTACCGCTATGTCTGGTGTTAAGTATCTTCAGACTCCATTCCAAGTAATGGGAAAAAAAAACTGAGGGGCAATCAGCTAGTTCCATGATGAATGAAGCCCATGTCACTCAGAGAAAATGAATATTTCTTTGCAATAATGACCAGATGGTAGCAAGACTCAGATCCAAATTAAAACATGCATGATAAATGCCAAGAAAACACAGAAAGACAAAAACCCAACCTGGAGTGAAATCTCTCTATAAATCTTTCCCCCCCTACAACACAGGCACTTCTAATGGGAATTAAATTATTAAGAGATGTTGCAAGGAGAATACAAATGTGAGAGTCTTCCTCCTTCTTGGAACTTTTTGAAAGAGTATTTCAGCACAGCCAGCTGGCTTTTCTTCTCCATATGAGACAGCACTGGGCTGAATGGGATCTTTTCATGTAGAAGCACAGGCAAAATACTAATCTAGAAAATAAATTATACATTGGAATTGGCATAGAAAAAGAATGTATTTTGCCTCCTGCAAAGCTGACCTATGGAACTCCTTGCTGCAAGAAATCATTGCAGCTGAAGGACTTGAAGAACTTAGAAAAGGGGTAGTATTTGCAAACAGTAATAGTGTTCAAAATTATATTAAACAGAACAAATGTGAATAGTGGTTTTACAATACCTAAGTTTCAGGTGGATGCTAAAAGAAATTAATGGTGTTGGAAAGAAATAGTCTTAAGAAAAATGTGGAGTCCTCTATTTTTCTCATGTTTTTTCATGAGTTGTGTGATATTTGAAAGTGCTATGATACAACAAAGGACAACAAGGACTGCTGGAGCTAACATGACATTTGCAGGGATATTGGAAGGAATTCTGTGTTTTAGCATTCTCCTGGATGGCTGCTGGGTGAGCCGAACCTAGCCCTTCACTGTTCAATCAAGCTATACCCTCAGAAACCGTATTTTTACCTGTCTGTTTCTGATCCTGCATGAACCATTCTATGTCCTCTTCCTTCTATTTGCAAATCTCATGGTGGTACAAAATAGATCGTCTCTCAGGGGGATGGCTGGCTCCTCCTTGTCGACACTGACACATTTCCCTAGCACTCAGTTAATGAGAAATATTAAACTACAGTAATATGCACACTTTGGAGGGAAACATAGTGTTTGATCCTCCCCCCCAAACTGCCAAGCTCTACTTAAAACCGATAAAAAATGTTCTTCCCCAGCAAGAGATGATTAGCTTTTATACCTGTGCAGATTGTACAAACACACAGGAGGAAGCTTTTAAATATCATTGATTTGCCTATATGAAATTATTAATTTCAAATTCGGCTGGAACAACCTTTGCTAAATTACACTGTGCCAGTGGGAGTTAGAGGACCCAGAAGTCTAAACTTCACTTAAGAATGGGAGGGGGGAAGTCCAAAGCAGAAAAAAACCCCCTGAAACAACTAAAAGTCCATTTAAACTCAGTAGGTTTCTAGTTAATTACATTTTCACACCTATCCCAGTAGTTACAGATGTATTTATAATGTATGCCTGCCTTGGTGGTTACTGAATACTGCATTCTCCATTGGAGCCTATGAGCCAGAATTTCTTTCCTACATCTCAAAGAACTTCCCTTTTAATTGCAGTCACATCCAGATACTGGCTGGTTTCAGCTGCAATGGCTCAGACTAATTTCATCCCCTCTCCTTTTCTCCCCTTCTTTCCCCCTGTCTTCTCCCCTGTATAAAGGGAACAACTGGATGTCATTTGTGGAGACATCACTGATATCTGTAGAGCATGTTTGAGGACGCATACATCATTTGGCAGTACAGTAGAACAGATACATGCAACTACTTATCACAGCATTTCACCCCCCGCCTTAACAACATATCCCTTCTCTGTTGAATACTGATACCCTAATTCATCCCCTCCACAGCTCCTTCCCAGGATGGGAATGCACCCCTCTCTCTCTGAAGGATTTCTCCTCCTTAACCCTCAGTGAGGTAGGACTGTGATAGAGTAGGTGATCTGTTTTCTGTGCTGCAGGTCCCACAAGCACAAGATGGGCCACAGCTGAGATTCAGCCTTTCGTCGCCAAATAAGTGTCCCACAGCGCTGTGGATTGAAACAGACTCCTCCAGAAGTCAATTGCCCTGTCTTGTTTTTCAGAATGAGATGCATTTCCATTACCTTTTCCTCTTTGCTGGCTCTAAAGGGAGCCATAAGTGACTAGCTCAGTCACAAATAAACTTTTGTAATACCTGAATTAAACCAAATGAAACCCACCCTAAGAGACTTGCCAGGGTCATTTGAGGATGTTGTTGCAGTGAGAAGGACTGAATGTGAGTACACCTCAGGGCATGAAACCGATGTGAGCCCACTCTGAATCTGTTAAGGGTTCATGCACGTTAGGCGTGGAGGAACTAGGAGTGAAGACAAAGAGTTACTTCCGCAGACCCTCTCCACTCCACTGTCTCTTCCTGTGGATTGACCAACTTTTTCTGAGCTTGTCGCTTTGGGCCAGAAATCTGCAACTTGTCTGAGGAACACTGGAGAAGAGCCCCATTATTGCACTCAGCCTGTATGCATTTGGCCTCTCTAAATATCGTGCATATTCACCTGGAGCCACATGAACAACTTCCCACTGGAGTAATTGGCTCTGAATGACAGTGTCAGCTCTGAAACCCCAAAGGCTTGCAGCACAGTCAAAGATTTCTCTGCAGCACAGTCTGCAGAAGCAGCTCCTACAAAAACTACGGCCGTCACAGACTGCAGCCGACTTTCAGTGTAGAAATAGCGATGCTTCCTCAGCTTGCCTTCTCTACTGCCCACCTCAAGTGTGGACACTGAGACAGACTTCAAAAACAAAACCAACAACACCGAAGTGATCATGCACATAAATCTGCCTGCCTGAAAAGAAAATGACAGAAGAGGCTGCACTGGAGAGAAAATGGTCATATTGCTTAATGCATGACTGGAAGGCTCTCTACCTCTCTGGTGCTGAGGATGGATGAAAACCTATCTGGAACAGAACAGCACTCAAGAGATTATTCACAGCTGCATTATAAACAGTGAAAATTTACTGGAATATAAGACCACCCAAGAGTGCAGCTAAATGAGATTCATAGTAATGGAATTGCCATATCCTCCTGAATTGTAACTCAGTAAGTCTACCCCGCTGTTTCAGAAGCAAATTCAGACTACATGGTAGAAGCCCAGGTGATTAGAATACAAGCCATAGGGAGAAGATAAACCGTCTAAGTTGATAAGGATAGTGTGGACTGCTCTGACAGAGTAAAACCAGTGTGAGCATTCAAGGAGACAAAGAGGTTTGTGAAAATACAGCAATGTTACAGCTAAGGTTGCAGAAACACTCACCTGAAGAGACATCGTACTATCTAAAAAGCTAACCTGTGATTGCTGTAAAAGGCAGCTATTCGTCTGGTGTCAATCAGTATAGCTCCATTGATGTCAGCCTCTTCTCTCAGTAATGTAACGTGCTGTTTCTTTGCTAATAGAATGCAATATAATTTCACACTTTTTTAAACTTCAATGGAGTTACACAGACTTCCACCAAGTGAGGGTTTGGTTGAAAACCTTATTATGATGCACATTCAGAAGAAGGCAGAGTTCAGATTACAGAAGCAATCTTCCTTTTTTCCTCATGTCTGAGTGCTTGACTGCAGAGCCACAGCATTACTGTAGTGTGGTTTCCCCCAAACACGCATCAGTCCCTTCTAAGTCCTTCCATTCACAGTGCTCTACCTGCACATTTTGAAGACCCTTACAAATGCAACCAAATGCAGTCTCCCTACCCAACTTGTCAGGACAAGGGGCAATGGGCACAAACTGATGCACAGGAAGTTCCGTCTGAACATGAGGAGGAACTTCTTCCCTCTGAGGGTGACGGAGCACTGGAACAGGCTGCCCAGGGAGGTTGTGGAGTCTCCTTCTCTGGAGATATTCAAGACCCGC